>Ga0209489_101164_pt1 | contig 53490 bp, 35 predicted proteins | sample SiratrowhiteBW_FD_187527 | JGI IMG/M metagenome (GOLD analysis project Ga0209489, IMG submission 187527) | Root nodule microbial communities of legume samples collected from California, USA - Siratro white BW (SPAdes) (version 2) | ecosystem: Host-associated > Plants > Roots > Nodule | place...
TATATATATATATATATATATATATATATATATGTGTGTGTGTGTGTGTGTATATAGAGGCAATATACAATGTATGGGTGTTGTTTGGTATTGGAAATCCATTTCATACCACCATGGCATATTTTTATTCATGAATAGCATTACATTATTTTTCTTTAATCATGAATATCATTACAGTATACTCCCACCACAAAATACGGCGACATTTTAGCTAAGTCAAATTATGTAGAGATACGGTAATTAATCTTTGACTAGCTGTGTTAAGACGATATGAGAGTGATTTATAATATATATTTAAAAGTAAAAATAAAAATATTTATTATATATTTTAGACTCAGATGTTTTTTATCATTGATAAAATTGTCGAATTTTGTTTTCGTCCCCAATGAATTTTCTTTAATCTTTTTCTATCATAACTTATCCTAAAAAAATTGAATCAATGTTTTGAATAGTGAAATAAAGTGTTTTAAATAAATTTTAGGGATATAAATAAAATAATAAATATTAGAGATGAATTTTTAAATATATTTTAAATACCAAAAGAAAAAACTGTTTTCTCATATTAAAAAACATATTTAAATCTATATTTTAATAGTGTATTTGATATAATTTTGGGGGTTTTAAAAAATGTTTTCGCCGAATTAAACGATGCTCCCACCTTTCTCAAATTACAGCTTTTCTTAAAGCTTTTAATATATTTAAGTATATTTTGCCATTTTTTTTGGTTCTTTAATCTATTTTATAACTTTTATTGGAATCGCCATCTTTTCCGTCTTAGATGCAGCCAACCGATCAGTTAATAAAGTTATTTTTTATTTTGTTAGTTTATTGGTGCACGGAGGAAAAACAAAAAGAAAAGTTATTTATTTTATGAATTTGAATTAATATGTCACTATTTGAATAGTTTGAAAAAAAAAATAACATACGTTCATATATATCTTTACATTTTTTTTATTTTAATAAACATTTTCTCAAAATATTATATGTAGGAAAAGAACAATGATTTTCTACACTATCATCTGATAATAAATTTCCTGAGTTTTACCAATTTTTTTTAAATAAAAAAATATTTTTAATTAGTTAAAAGTTTAAAATCATTTACCTGCTTAATATATATTTATTAACGATCTTAACAAAATTAGTATAAAATGAATATTTTTACTTTCGAGAACGCTAATTTGATTTTATAAAATTTGTTATTGGATACTAAAATAATTTTTAAGAAAAAGAAAAATATTCTTTAAAGTTAAAAGACTAAAACTGAATTCGTTGAACTAAAAGTATAATTAATACTGATACTGCATGCTAAGTAAGTCTTATTTTCTTGAAAAAAAAAACACTACTCCCTTTTAATTGAAATATAATGTATAAGAAGTTGGTGATTTTTATAAAATATTTTAGAATTTTTATAAGCCATTTTAAATTTTATTTCATGAAATCTCCTTTCTTCTTGCATGGAACCTGTACTATCAGTGAGAAATGTGCAAACCTGTTTATGATAAAGATTTGCTTTGGACATCGTGTACATTAAATTCTATTTTGACTACGAATTGGGAAGGTCAGATACAAAGGATTCATTAAATAAATTCCGTGCAATTTTAAAGTTTTACGGATTTGCTCGTTCAAACCGACGAATCAAGATCCCACTATCTGAATATATTTTTAGTTTTCCATTTAATATAATTATTTTAGTCTTTAGAAATTAAGCTGAAAAATCTTCTAGGTCGTTAATGTATATAGTGACTTTAAGTCATATTCTCCCTACATCAAAGTTCATACGTACTTAAAATTTTTGTTCCATTAAAAATAAAATTTATTATTCACATTATGAATGAAATTAGTTGAGATGGTTAGTTTTACTCGTATAACATGTTAGGTGACTAATTAGATGTATTGTTTAGTTTCATCTTACTAATAATTTATAACTTAGAGAGAACATAGTCCAATTCTCATATTAGATTTGTGTTGATTAAATCTTATATAAATAAATTTTTTCATATCTTTATTCATAGAGTTATAAACTTTATAATGATATAACTAGATTAGATCATTTAATAAATAAGTAAAACAAAATATTTTTATAGTAATTAATATAAACATATAGATTATGTTCATTTTTATTTTAAATCAACTTCTTATAAAGTTTCATTAATCAAATCGATAATTACAATGAAGCAAACAACTAAAATAAAATATTTTTATAATATATTTATTTTTATTTTAAATCAATTTCTTATAAAGTTTCATTAATCAAGTCGATAATTAAAATAATACACAAATCAATTATAATTACAATGAGTATATAAATTATTTATGATTATATTGTCTTATTTTCGTCAAAACTAATATCTCAAAACAAATAATAAAGAACTCTAAAAGGACAATTTAAGATCATAGGATTACTTCACCTAGGAAAGAAATACATAGGTAAACTCACCCATAAAAACCACTTAACAACTTAATGAATACTAGAAAACTTGTATAACTTTTGTGTTCTTTAACTTGAATCTTTTAATAGGTCTTTGAAGATGATTGGGGGTTCAAATTTTGCTTTGATTGTATTTTCTTATAACATATTGCATTTTTTGATTGGAAGCTTTATACTTTGAAGCTTGATATTCTCTTTGTAAAGAAACAAATTTAAAACATGTAATAAAAGCATGATTCAGCAATATTGTAATCATGTCACATCTCTTTTGTTTTTTTTTTAATGTTATCATAGGAACGTATAGAATATAAACTTTCTACATGAAACATTTTGTATTTAATCATTGAAAGCGTATATGATGTTGGATGTTTCACAATCATAATTAGTTTTATTTTTAAAGCATTATAGTAATCATCAAATATTTATTTATAAGAATTAAAATCCTTTTCATAATAACAAATATGTAAAAAGAACACTTTGTGGACAATGTCAATAAAAAAAATGTTCACTTTTTGGTAACATAAAAAGGGTGGAAGGTGAAAACATCTTGGTTGAAGATCAAGGTGGTGCTTGTTATAGGCTACATTTTTTTTGGTATTGAGTTTAGTTGTGGTAGTTGGTTTAATAAGAGAAACAATAAAAGTTATGAGAAGTTAAGTAAAGGATTTTTGTATCTGATAAGCAAAGGTAGACGTGACTTGTTATATCCCATGCGTTGTCGATCTTTCATAGCCCATAGTTGTTTTGCAGTTGCAAGAAATTTTTATGTGTTGTGTCTTGTATCAAGAGTTATACAATGTCAAAGATACTTTATGGTTGACTACTCACAAGTACAATAGGTATTGGCTTATTTCTTTGGGAGCTTGAGGATGGAACATCTTGTATAACAAGAAAATTGTCATCCACCTTTGTTTTTGTATGGATTTGCACTAAAGCTTCTACAATAGTTCTTACTTCTTCATCTTTTTTTTGCTTGAGCCTTTGTAAGGGCTGAAGCTTATGTTAAGGTATAACTTCTTGTCTAGCCAACAATTTAACTTGTTTTGCTTTTTCAACTCAACTTTTAAACACTTATTTTCTAAACCATCCATTGTCTTTTGATCAAGCATAGGTTGGATGGTGTCTAGAGAGGTTGTATGCAGATTGTAAAAACCAAACACACATACTCTTTCAAGAATTTCGATCAACTTCGTCTAGAATTCAAAGTTTGGTTCTTGGAAAAAGATGTAAGTATATTAATAAATTGTTGTTCATCATAAGGATCATATAATTATATTAATGAGATAAAGTCTTACCTTAATCAATGAGAGACCCAATAAAAAGAATTCTTCAATCTCCTTTTCCCAATTATCTCCCTTGCAATCTCTTTTCTTGCTCATACTCTGTTTTGATGGTCAATTGTGAGTAATCTTCATTGTAGAGACAGAACCCTTCCTTTTCTTATGTGTTGACCATTGTCTATAAAGTTAATTACCATTAGACTTTAAATGGTAACTTCCCATATTAACCAATAGGTCCTTTTATTATTATTACTTCATTCAGACTCATAATTATATTTCAAATAAATCACATTATTAATTTTCTTTTTTGTTTTCTAACAATCTCACACTTGACTCATGTGATACTATAACATTTCATTATTGAACAATTACGTAAATCATAATGTGTATTAAAGGACAATGATAAATTAGTTCCATTGTTGATCACAATCAAAGATATAGAAATAATAAGAGTCATAATTGTTATATGTCATCCAATTAACATATTCCCTTTCATGTACTACTATATTATCATTTTTCTTAATATGACTCTATAATGAGAAGTATATAACGAGTTCAAAAATAATGTCTTTTTTTATTAACAAAAACATAATATGTTTTTCACATCATAATTTGCATGCTTATACATAGAATAGAAATATATTTCAAAAAATTGTATATTTATAAGCTCAAACTATCATTAATAATAACATTAGCATTGAACATTCACTACTAGACATAATGTCCATATTATCTACATGGTTAGTAAATAGTTAAGGTGACCACCCTTGTGTTAAAAGGTCAATAATTATAAGATCAATGCTAATATGTTCTATGAACACTTTATGTTTATGAACTTCTTTTACAGAAAATTATTTCAATTCCATATACTTAACACCTTTGGAACACTTGTCATTTTTAGAAAAAAATACAATTGCAAAATTGTAACAATAAATTTTTAGCAGCTTGACAATATTGTTAACTACTCCAAGTCATAAAATAAAATTCAGCAACCCATTAACCTGAATTATGGCCTCAAAACATACCATAAATTTAACCTCCATGATAGATGCAACAATGAATGTGCTTCACACTTTTCCATGAAATCGCTAACCAAATGTAAGCTTTCTTGTATCCATACAACTAGCAAAATCTAAATTTTGTATCCAATCACCTCAAGATTATCAGATCTTCTATAATTAAGCATGTTATTTTTTATCCCTTACAAATATATTAAGACTTACTTTGCAACTTTCCAATGATTCAATCCTAAATTACCATAGTATCTGTTGGAAATCTTGTAGATTTTGTATTTGATGAAGTCAAGAGAAGTGAAGGGCAATCAAAGCAAAGTTAAAGTAACTTGACCCAAAGACAACTCAAGTTCAAGATGATTTGAAGGCTTTGTCTTAGCTTTGAGTATGGGTGTGTGTTAATTAAATCACGTGTAAGGTTCATAAATCAGTGGGTAATCCAATAAGTCTTAAGAAATTAATTTGAAGTTGTTTTTGAAAAATATAAATAAGTAAATATTATATTATGTAAAATCAATCGATTTAATTGAATTTTCAATCGCTTGATTTCCCATAACTACCTGTAATTGGTTCTTGAGCCTGTTTTGTCTCAAATATGTTGCAAGGGTGATTTTGTGTACAATTTATACATTCAATTTATTGTTTTTGGAACTATTATAAGGGTTTATAGCAGTAATGTAGTGGTTGTAATGGTGCTATTGGTTTTTACATATGTCTAGCAGGGTATTACATGGTTTTGTAAGGTTCTTGCAAGGTGCAAGAAGAATTCTTAATTGTATACAGTTTACAAATTAAGTTTGGTTAGTGAACCAAACATAATTGGGAAATGGTGAATGAGTATAAATTTTGTGTGTTTGATTTCTCTATCTCTCTCAATCTTGATTCATGTTTGATTTCGCTACATTATATGTACATTTGCACAAAAATAATCAACTATTTTTGTAATAACCAATTGAATTTTTTGTATTGCACTCACTGTTATTCTGTTTTTAATCTGGTTTAAATATAATTTGATTAGGTTATTACAGATACTATTTTCACAGGATAATCATCTTCAATTTGACTGATATCTATATCTTTTTAGTATCTTACATTGTATTATGACATCAACTGAATGTGATTGATTCTTTTAACTCACATTTTATTTTGAAAATTTAAATTGATTAAATTTGTAACTCAATTAGTTGTTTTTCTTGCAGTGATAATCTAAATATTTTACATTCACTAGTTTGTCTCTCAAAATGATTACTGTTTGCAAGAGATTGATAATTTGTGTTAAAAATTCTGAAAGTTATTTCAATTCATTAGTTGTTAACTCAATTGATTCATTTTTTCTTGAAATGTCTTGTTGTGTGAAATTTAAATCGATTGTTTTCAAATTTCAATTGATTATTTTCTGGTGGGCAGTTACAAATGGTAGTTAAAGAGATTTAAGTGAAAACTTTCATTCTTTTTAAACCCTATTTGAAAAAAAATTTCTATAGTTCAATTCACCCCCTCTTGAACTCAGCCTAAAGTGTTTTCAATATCTACCAAAAATACAAACCGAAAAGCTAATATCTGGCCTTGTCATGTTTGAGCATACATCACACTTACAACATCCATAAGGAATATTCTCCATCTGCTTTCGTTCTAAATAATTTTTTGTACATTGCATACGACTAAATTTGTGTGATTTTCTATTAAAATGGGAGACGTTAAACATTTATCCATTCTGAATCTCTCTAAAACTTCATTAATATATGCTAAGACAAGCCTAACAATCCTTATGATCTATTATGGAATATTTCTAATCCTATCACATAGTAAGCCTCACCCATATATTTCATTTCAAAGTTTTTAGAGAGAAACTTCTTTGTCCATTTAATAGACCAATATCAATAGGTTCAAACAAGATATCATTGACATACAAGATCATAAATATCAATTTGCTTCCACTGACCTTTATATATATACATCGATCAACAATATTTTTCTTAAATCGAAAGGTAATAATAGTATCATTGAACTTAAAATACCATTTTTCAGAAGTCTGTCGAAGTCCATATATTGATTTCTTAAATTTACACACATATGTTCCTTTCCTTCTTCAATGAACCGCACTAGTTGGTCCATCTAAACATCATCTTCTAGATTCCCATTCAGAAAAATTGTTTTAATATCCACTTGATGCAACTTAAGATCATAATGAGCTACCAATGCCATGATAATTTTTAAGGAATCTTTCTTAGAAACCGAGGAAAATGTTTCCTTATAGTCAATGCCATCCTTTTGAGTAAAACCTTTGACAACAAGTAGAACCTTGTAAAATCTGATATTGCAATGAGAGGCACGCTTATTCTTAAAGACCTATTTACACCCAATCTTGCATCCTTTTGACAATTTCACAAGGTCCCATATACAATTTTGTGCCATTTATTTAAGCTTATCTTTCATGGCATCTAACCATTTATCAAAATTATCACCATTAATGGCTTCTGAAAATGAAACTGGATCATTATCAATGCTTAAGCCACTTTCTAACTCTTATAGATAAATCACATAATCATTCAAAATAGCAGGTTTCCTTCCTTTTTGGGATCTTCTTAATACTATTTCTTGTGGTACAAGATCATTGTTATCCTCAGGATCATTAATTTGTTGTTGTTACTGATTTTTGTGTGGTTCATCAACTTGAGAAATAATAATTCTTGAATTAGAGGTATTAGTTAAAAGAACTTGAACTCTAACTTCCTTAATCTCCACATTTTGTGAAGCTTCACTCTCACTAGTTTCACCACTCTTAATTAACCAGGTGTTTTCAGTTTCAACAATTCTTGTACTATAGGTAGAACAATACAACATATATCCTTTTAATTTTTCTGAATAATCAATGAAATATCCATTTATTATTCTTGAAATTAGTTTCTTTTCTTACGGATTGTATATTTTAATTTCTGTCTAACAACTCCAAACATGTAGATGTCTCAAACTGAGTTTCCTACTTGTCCACAACTCAAAAGGTTATTGCCTTACTAGAAACCTTGTCAGTGTATATAAGTTTAAGAAGTTGAGTACTTCTTGTGACTCCCTACTTTATGTGTTTTGTTTATTTGTCTTTAATATAATCCACACATATATTCAGATTAGTAATATCTGAATTCGGAAGAATTTCATTCTTTACTAATCTTTGTATCATTTATTTGAAAATATGTCCCAAACGCTTATGCCACAAATAAGTAGAATGCTAATTCACTAAACTAAGTTTAGTGACAACATTATGATGTAAGGTCATAATAGTTTCAAGATATAATTTGTCAAGATTCATTTACATAAACCATCATCAAGTGTACTAGATCCAATCATACAAGTCACTTATATAAACCGAAACAACCATTCCCAAAATAAAAGAAGTATCCAACAACATCAAGTTTAGGAAAAGACACTAAATTCTTAGAAATACTATGTATGTAAAAAGTATCAAACAAGTCTAAATGAAATCTAGTGTCAAGAATTAAACAACTAGTTTCGATAGCTTCCACTAGAACCTTCACTTTATTCCCCATGAAGATAAACTTCTCATTTGGACTTTTTGTTCGGATTGAAATGAATCCTTGCATCATATTAGAAACATAAGTTGTACACCTAGACGATTCACCATGCATTATAGGGAACAACACTTAAATTTGATTCAAAACATGCATAAGCATTATGCTTACCTTTCTTTTCGAACCAAGCTTTACGTTTTGAGTAGTTCTTCTAGAAATGTTCAAACTTCTAGCGAAAATGACATTTGTCATTTTTCTTATGGATTTTAGTATAAGACTTGCTGATATTTAATGGTCTTCTTCTCTTTCCATATTTTTTTATTAACTTTCTTTCTAGATCCATAATTATTCACATAATGAATGGAGCGATTTCCTTTATTCTTAAGTCTGGATTTCTCTTGAACTAACATATTGTGCAATTCATGCACATTCATATGTCTTTCACAATATTATATTTCATTTGAAAAGGATCATACTTAGACAGTAATGAGTTCAAAAATGAACTATACAAGAAAATTCTCATCTACTGCCATTCCAAACGAATTTCATAATTTCTTTTGCACTTTCAGTTTTGGAAAGAGCATACTTAATTTACTTGCTATGCTCATTATAATAAACATCAGACTAAGTCAGTTTAACTTTTCCCAACTCCTATAATGGGCTTTCTCTTCATTGCTACTAACATCAATAATAACAACAAGTTTTTGAACTTGAAAAGTCAAATCAAGATACAACACACCAAAGTGAAAATTGGACTTGTTCGCTCCAGTTAGATAAATTCAACCTATTAAAGTAGTCATGCTATCTTTTCATCAATATAATTTGAAATCAATAGTTAATAAATAAATTAATTTCCTTTAATGTAGTGGAAAATTACATAAAACTTTTCCTTTCCTTTTAGGCATATCTGGATACCCACTTTGAGACCGCTAAGTGAACTCAAAAGTGTGGCTTCTAATTTGGGTAGAGGTGCAGGAACCCATTTATTTCCTCTTACTACATAAGAGCCAAGTTAGTAGTTCAAATTTGAGTATAATTAACTCATAGATATCCACATGAGCAATTACAATAATAGTGGAGTAAAAGAGGTGACACAATTTAACTCTTTCTCTCCCAACCACCAATTATCCACACATAGTCAAAGCAAAAGGGTAGGAGGAGCGACCCTTGTATGACCAAGAGGAAGGAATGCATAATCTCTCAAAATTATCCAAAACTTCATCTTACAATAATTTAATTACCAAAAAGTTTTAGATTCATTCATAGATTTACAATTTTCAAATTAGTGTGTATGAAAATTAGGGAAAAACATCATTCATGGAAAATCATAAATTCAAATAATGTGACTTTGATGTCACATGTAAGTACATTAATAAATTACTGTTCACAATAAGGATTTTAGAATATATGATTCTCACATAAATTATGATAGTAGATAGGTACTTATCTTGATCCATGAGAGACCCAATGAAAATAATTATTGAATCTTTTTTTTCTCAATCTATCTCTTTACAATCTCTGTTTTTGCTCACATTCTTTCTTGATTATCAATTGTGAGTATCCTTCATTGTAGAGACAAAACCTCTCTTTTTCTTATTTTTTGACCAATGTCCATCGAGTTGGTTACCATCAAATTTTAAAAGATAAGTTCCTTTGTTAACCAATAGGTCCTTTTATTATTATTAAATCATACTCAGAACTATAATTATATTTTACATGAGTCAAATTATATAATTAATTTATTTAGCTGCTAACAAAAGCATGTGACCCCATCATTGGGTGGGCACTTTTGGGTAGGTCTTAAGAAGATTTGAGTTGATGTAGACATTCATTATATAAGATGATCTAGATCAGGATGCTATATTGGAGTCTATATGCATATCCTGTTTTGATGCTTGGATAACTTTTCTTCTATAAGAGTTCTCTTAAAGCCCTCTTTTTAAGCAAAGACATAGGCCTAACTACAAGGCTTTACAGAGAGATCAACCTTGGAAGGTTGAATAGAGTGTAATTTAGGGTTCTTCAACAACTTTCAGCTTCTTCAAATTCACTGCTAGAAGGTGCGAACATACATAGTTCGAAAGGACTTTGTAGATTGTCTTATGCATAATGTGCATAAACAGTGGAGCAGTTTAACTTGGTCTTTCACAAACTGTTTCAAAAACATCATGTTTGATGGAACATGATCCAGTCAACTTAAAAACAAACCATTCCCAAAAACATACAAGAGCCATGGCTAGGCGCATACATGATGAAAGAGAATCAGGTGCTTATATCAAACCCAAAGTACTATCAAACTAGTCTAACTCTTGTTTGTAAAATTGTACATAAATTTATTTTTCATCTGTAACGTGTTTTAGAGTTTGTAAAAACATCATTTAGGTTTAAATAATGGTCCAAGGCATGCCTAGGGTTAGGATTAGGGTTGGTGGGCCTATGAAACTTGTCTACATGTCATCTTTCCATTGGAGCACTTTGAGGCTTGTGGCATAAGCTATGTGAGCACATGTGGCAACAACTGATTGGAGCATGAAGAAAGCTTGTTTTAGAAGTTAGAGTTAGGGTAAAATACACCATTGTCGCAACCTAGATCACAATTGTGAATGACGATCGAAAAAATGAAAAAATAAAATTTTAATTTTGAAAAATAAAAAAAATGAGTCGCCACCATAGTTTATTATAAAAAACTATAAAAAATCGAAAAAAAGGATAAGGCAAGTTTTGCGAACCAGAGATGAGTTTAGCAGTCGATTGCAAGTGAGGAAGGTATTAGTACTCATAACGCCTATCTTAAGACAATACCTTTAATTAAATAAATAAAATCAAATGTGGTTTATTAAATGTTTATTTTTTCCAAAAACTAGAAATAAAATATAATTAAGAACAAGATAATAATTTTTAAATTAAAGGATCCGACAAGGATTGACCTTGATCCTACATATCTTCATCCATAATGGGTAAGGAATCAGGACATATGTAGTTTTAAACCATGAAAGTTTCTCAATCCTCTTTAACACTCAGTTGAAGAAGATATGCCTCCAAGAACCTTTGGGAAAACCCTTTGGTACCTTTTATAGCAACCAGTTGGCCACTCAACTCATTCTAGGTATTTTAATTATAGATGATAATGTTAGAATAGAAACACATTGCTCAAAGTGTCTGTAAGGAACTTCCCCACCCAAAGGCATATCTAGAATTTGCTCATACTCCTCAACGATAGCTCATACTCCTCAACGGTAGGCACTAACTGAAAGTCCTGTAATGTGAAGTATCTCAATAAGGAGTCATAATACTGAGCAAGTGTAGTGATGACAGGTATTTGAACCTCTAGCTCTAGCAATCCCAACAGATTTCCATATTTCTTTTCGAAAGCTCCTCTATGTATAACTTTAAGCTTCCTCCCTAGCTTTCGGAGACTTGATAGATTATTTTCTATTGTTCCGATCCTCAGTTTCTTCTTTAAATTAACAGATTCTGATTCCCTTTCAACTCCAAATTCAGATTTAATTTCCATGATCTAGCGAACAATTTTCAACCTCACTATTTAAAATAAAATAATAATGCATGAGATCATATGTTACAACATACATGCCATGCATTAAAATAAAACATAAATTATTTCCACACATTCCACCGTCACCACATAAACAACCATCATTCCATCTTCCCACAATAGATAACCAAAATGTCGATGAGTGGTTGCGGTACTTGATTTTCTCCCTAAATCACTAAAATAACTCAGAAGATATCTCTGATTAAGTGTTTCTAATTTTGCTTGGGTGAAGGTATTAAATAATACTCTCACTTTAGCGACTCAAATGAAACCTATGCTTGACTGCTTCAAAATTCATCGAGTGAGGGTACATTACAAGAAAAAAAAGCTATTTAGAGACAAATTTTTAGCTATCAAATGAAATGGTTGCTAATTGTGACCAAAATAGTCACCAAATTAAATTTTGGTTACTAAATAACTATAAAATATGAAATTTTGGTTATTAAATTGGTCTCTAGAGACCAATTTAGAATCTAATGGTGTAGGTTACTAAAACCTTGGTAGCTAATGTTAGATACCAATTATATTGACTTAATTGGTCACTAAGTTCAATCATTATTTTAATTTTGTAGTTATTTAGCAACCAAAATCTAATTTAGTAACTATTTTGGTCACAATTAGCAACCATTTCATTTGAAAGCTAAAATTTGGTCACTAAATAGCTTTTTTCTTGTAGTGGTATCTGACAAAACACTTATTAGAGTGACTCAAACAATACCTCCTCTCAAGTATTTGTGATTTCGCTTGAGCTCGAGTATTAGACGAAACAATCACTGAAGTGACTCAAATGATACCTTCACCTAATCACTTCAAAATTTAGATAACTTCTAAAAATAGAATTATCTCACTTAAACTTCAAACAACATTCTCATCTCATTTCATAGAATTATTCCTTTCAAAATACAACAAATGAATTTGCCTTACTTTTAAGACTTAAAAGAAAAATGAAGACTCCAATTAGACAAGTAAAGAATAACCATAGTCCAGCATGCAAAGCAAAGACTTTGGACTCGATGTGTACACTAAGAACATCAGATGAACATGAAACATACATTTTTCAAACTCTACGTACAATTGAAAAACACTAAACACACATGTAATCGAATTTCAAACTCAACACGCAACATAATATTATTCTACTAAAATTATCTAAGGGAACTTCCTTTATTTGGAAAATCTTGTTGCTCCAATCCAAAACTCATAAGTCACATTTTTAACACAAGCTCAAACATGCTAACAAAAATCCTTATCATCAAACTAAAATTATCATTAATAGCTTAAATTATAAAATATTTATGTTTATTCATCAAACTTCACACACAAGCACCTGCTCGTAGACATGAAAAAAAGCCAACAAACAAGTATAAAAAAAGAAGAAAATAATAAAAAAAAAACTTATTCTAAATAAAATTTAGATTGGAAAAGTATCTTCTTCTTCCTACTAGTATTAAGATAAGGTCAGATCTTGAAAAGGATAAATAATAAACTCAAAATTTTAAGAAGAAAATAAAAGAATAATTTTAGAAAGATTGTAATTTTTAATAAATAAAATTTAGTTAGTTACATTTATTCAATTTATAATATTTTTAACTTTAATTAATAAAATATTGATATTTTATCTTATTTATAGCAATTATACTGAGTTGCTATGTCCTTAAAAAGTCAACCTATCTTGGATTTATGAACAATTTTCATGTTTGTTTATTCAAATATTTTGGAATCATATTTTGTTTAAAAAACCATAAAACTTTTTAACTTTATGTATTTATAATTTAATATTATTATATTCAAGTAATTTAAAAACAAACACTACCATGATTAACTTTAAAACTGAGATTTTACAATTCTAGTTATAATTTTTTTCTTAATATTATAATTGCAGTATCTATTAATCCATAAAAGCTCGTTATTATAAACATGAAATTTAATAAACATTTGTATAACTTATTTAATTTCAGTATCGTAACTAATAAAGGAGAAGCACATTTTGCATTTTAGCCGAATAAGGTTTTGTGGTCACATGATCATTATTGTAGGCCACGTGTGTACAATTTGGTATCAAACAACAGCTACCAGAAATGGTGCCCGAATAGATGGCTTTCAACAGGTCATAGTTGCCTCTAATGACCAAACTCAGTATTCAATTATTAAGACTTATTATATATACTATTATTGTTCTTGACTTTCCTTCCATGTTGTTGAATTCCCAATCAACTAAGTTCAATTAGATTAAACACACCATTAGTTTATTAGTTAATACAGTTCACACCCTAATTTATCAATAAAATAAACATGTTTATTTGGGTTAATGATGTTAATTATTACAAAATTATTATAATTAGTTATGATATTTAAAGTACTATGTTTTGAAACTTATCTTTATTATAGTCTTATCTTTTATAAATTATCACGATGAATTAAAACAAGAAAAATATTTGTAAACTATTCCTATCTTTTAATTTCTAAATTATATTAAACTTTACCAAACATCTTTCATGTGTAGGGAAATGAATCACATGGCCCAATTTTTCAACAAGTGGTCCTTGTGTCATTCTTTGAGTCAAAAGAAAGGAAGCTTATAAACAGTTTATTGAACCAAAAAAAATACAATTTTCTGTTGATGGCTTCTATAGAATTAACAGCTCTTTAGACGTTGACGAGGATCACTGCACAAGCTAAAGTATATAGTTTTCGGGTATTAAATATATATATATATATATATATTTGTTATTGGAAAAAATAGTGGAAATATCTTGAGGTAGGGCATGATTGAGAGGCATAATTATGGATGTGACATGTTTTACCTTGAGAGTAACGTCTATAAAATATAATAATTGAGGAAAAATTGGCAATCACTTTTCATGGTTCACACCAGTGATTTCCCACATTATACATTTCTTCCTAATGGGTTGTCTAGATTTTTCTAATTTACTAATTGACGTGTGAGTAATATTTTCTTTTTCCTGGTTTTTGATTGCTGGTATGCAATAGACGTTCTTACATGCTCACTGCTGTAATCATCATGATAGTTTACGTGAAATTTAATGCTTTAAATAATGGAATGGAAGATAAAATAAAGAGAAAAAAAATTGAAGATGAAGATTTTCTTTTAGAGAGTGTTTACTAAGGATATAATAATTTTCTTACTTTTACTTGTATACAAAACAGCAAGGCTTAATACATGAATAATTATTATAGTAATTATTTTCTTTATATATGTCTTCATCTTATATTTATAGGTGCTATAATTTTTCTTCGTTTATTAACTTCTCTGTTGTAATTCTGATAATGTAATATTTAATTTTGATATACAACATTATTAAATTTAGCGTGAGCGCACACGTTGAACTTTTCATATAGAAAGTCATATCACCTATTCACACTCGATGTTAATATAAATGAAAACAATGTGCAATAAATAATATCATAAAATAATATATGTGTTCCTTTTTAATTACTTGAGGCAAGTAGTGTTATTTACTTATATAAATTATTTTCATACATTATGCAAATAGTTGTTGCTAAGAATCATTCAGATATTGTTAGATTATATAGAACGATTGTGTGTTTGACATTGCATTTGAACTAATGGTTAGAACAAGCAATGTTATTATCCTTAAAAATTGATTTTATATATATAGAAATAGGTCAATCACGTTGTTTAATGAATTCTTTTATTATGTTTATTATAAGCGCGACGCCTCTAGTTATTTATTACTAATAGAAGGTTCTGACGGTTTACTAACAGAAGTTTTGTTTAGTGATTAACAAATATAAATGTATACGCTAAGATATATAGAAGAATAATTAGAATAGAAAATAGGTAGTTTAATGTTTATTTATATTATCATAAAAGATTTTAATATTTCAGAGTAAAGAGAAATAAATATTAGAGCAGATAAATATAAAACAATATGTATTGATGTCTCAGGTATTATAATGGAGTATTGTGATATCTACGTGAAGTACGCATGTGATAGTGATGCTGAGTCAATACTAAAATAACCGAGTTTCTCCTAAAATTTGCAATATATAACTTACCTAGATCAATTATTAGATAAGCAAATCAATTTAATTCAAATCCGAAACTGAACAACAATCAGTGTAATTATACAATTGAATTGAATAATAAATCGAAGGAATTTACAAACTAAATTGAAAAATCATCCAAACTATAATTTGTTAGTATTCTTCAAATTAAGCTATCAATTGATGACCTAATTCAATTTCTCACTCACGATTTAGCAGATTTGTAAAGAGAGAACAAAACCAATATTGATAATTGTGAAACAAAAGTCAAACTTGTAAATCAATTGAAAAAATTATCCTTCCACGATATTTCAACGAGAGATGCTAAAATTAGAACAGAGAAAAAGTATCTTAGAATATGAAAAGGTTTAAAAAATGAATCTGGAGGATCTCCTTCCAATGGCATGTAATTTATTTGTAGTAATATACCTAATTTGACATATTATAATTGATTAATCCTTGATTAGGCTCATTAATTTAACATACAGTTGGGCCAAAAGTACAAAAATAAGAAAATCACAAAGTTTGAAATTTAGAATGTATATGCCAAATCTTTAACAAGATAATTCTCCATATTATAGTCTGAATTAGACTTTATCTATGATACTAAGTAGAAGATACTTTTCTTAGCTCTCAAGAGACACCACAACATATCAATTCAACCTCTGTAGTAAAAGTTACGCCTTGTACAATACAACTATGAGAAAAAGAATCCAAAAATAGATAGATTTTACAATGTCCTAAGTTTATTAGTTTCTAATTATGATGAAATCTCTATTTAAAATAAAAACTATGGTTATCTACATGTTATAGTTGATAACTACGTGTTATAGAAAAAGGGAGAAGCGAAAGAAATTCAAAAGTTTGTGTGTAATCTCAAATTGTATTACAACTCAGCTATGATTTGTAAGTTATGTATTGCAATCTTTTCCCCTTTCGACGTTTTCTCTCCCACGTGGGTTTTCGTTTGTGTTTTTAATGAATCACATCATTAATAAATTGTTGATAATCCTTTTATTTAACAGGTTCACAGCCGGTTCATATTGTTTAAAAATGGTGGATAAGTGGTGTGACATAGACTTTTAAATCATTTCGATCTCAAGATCGCTACAAACTGGTTCATATCTAATTTAATAAAAATAGAAAATAAGTAGCACCATCTAGATTATTAAATTATTTCGCCATTCAAACTATTACAAATTGATGTACTTCCTATCTAATTAAAATGGTAAATAAGTGGTGTGGTTCATATTCTTAAATCGTTTCAAAGCTAAGATCATTACACATTGATTAATATTTGATCATTCCTTGTCTGACCTAATTGTTAATTAACTTTAAAAGTGTTATATTATTATTATTAGTTGTCTAGTTTTATCATTATTATTTAATTATGGTAAGAAATAGAAAAAATACAAAAAAGGAAGGATTAAATTATATTTTAAAGATTTTTTTGAAAAATTTTGTAGTATCGTTTAGTGATGGTAACTACTTGGATGATAGTTTTATTTGTCAAGTCATCTTTTACCGACTATAAGGGTAATCTATGACAATAAAGTTAAAATCTATTACCGACTATAAGGGTAATCTGTGTCAATAAAGTTAAAATGAATAAAATTTTTAACCCAATTTCTTTTACATCTCATTTAAATTACATGGATGTAAAGAATGTAATGAAAGATAAAGTTCTTGTCATAAGTGGAAATAGCATAAGGACAATTCAGGAAATGGACACGGAGAAGAAATATTTTGTTACAAATAATAAACAGGTGCAGGTGTCAAGTGATGCAATGATTGTGAGCAACAAAAAAGGTGTAAGAATGCGGATGGTCAATTTACGCATGTGGATTATGTGTGAGGAATAATATTAGATATATAATATTTGAGAAGAGAGAGAAAATGGGGAAAATGGTTGCATTATGTTATTCTCTCTATTATCTCTAGGAGTGTTATCTTCTCTGTTCTTATTTGTTCGTATATATTCATCTTCCTTATAATATAACCACTAATACAATAATACATATAGATATTTATATACTTCCTCTAGTTATCAGTTATTCATCCATTACAATTTTATTTTTGATCTTACCTCATTACATTGGTGCTTTCATCTCATTGATAAGTACCAATTTTGAGTGTTTTTATACATGATAAATATTGAGTACTTGTGGGTTTAAGTGTTATTTAAAATAGTAATTACTCCCAATTTTAGAGTTTTTGAATTTAAATTTATGTTTTGAGTCCTGAGTTAAAGGAAATCATTTAATCTCAATTATTGTGGAATTTCAGGTATAAAAGAATGAAGAAAATGATAGATTGGAAGATTCATGAAGAAAAGAAATAAAAAGTTTAAAATAGAAAAAACCCAAGAGAAAAATCACTTAACCTAGGCCCAAAACCAAGTTTAAAAGGAGATTTTTAGGGTTTTGAGATGCATGAAGGCCTAGAGGACGGAGGCAGACGACTAGAATCAAGATTTTCTTCTCCTCTTGCAATCTTCCTTTCATTGGGTTGTAATGGCTACCATGGGTAGCTAATTCTTCATCTTTGCGATTGAATGTAATCTTTTGAACTCATTCATATTTTGGTGATTTTTATATATAATATTCAGTTTCTACTCAATTAGTATTTTCATCTTGTGCTTAATGCTAGATTTTATCTGATCAATAGAGTCTTGATTTTGATTCTTAAATTTAACTGGGAAGTACTTTTGAGTTTCTGAACTAGATGAAAATACTCAATATATTGGAAAACTAGGGATAGGTTTCGATGTATTGATTGCGTATAACATCTGTTCTTAGTGCTGGGTAATTTACTAAATAGCTGAGAGATTAGTGTTTAGGAAATTTCCTTATGAATTTCATATCAGAGGAATCAGTGTGAGTGATTTTTATATGTGCATCAATTGTGAGTAGTTACAGATATTATATGTTTTTATCAAATCCAAAATATGAATGAGGGAGATAGATGAAGTTCAATCCCAGAGTCCTTCTAGATCTTGCAAACTCCTTTTTATAATTGTTACTTATTTTTAATTGTTCTTTTATGTTTCTTGACTCAAATTATTATCAAATCATCTTGAAACTTTTATTTACTTAGTGAGTCGTGAATTTAAAATCTAAAACAGAACTATTCCCTGAGGAATCGACATCTTTACTTAACTCACTATATTACTTGTGACTCGGTACACTTGCCGAATAAAGTCTTAACACTCGTCTCATTTCTACTCATGGCAGAAAACACTCGATTGAAGGAGCTTTCCACATATATCAAGCGAATCTTATAGTTGATGGAATCTCGTCATTCAGAGTATTCTAGTCATTTTGAGAGCCTTGAAACTGCACTCACATCTTTGCATGTTGCGGCATCAAAATCGTCAACGTCAGAACCAATGCAACTGTTTCAGGTTCGTAATGTCAAACTTGATTTTTCCCGTTTCAATGGTTCGAATGTGCTGGAATGGATCTTTAGGACAAAGCAATTTTTCACGTTTTACAATACTCCGGAGGAGCAACGTCTTACCATTGCTGCAGTTCATATGGAAGTAGAGGTGATTCCTTGGTTCCAAATGAGAGCTAAGAACAATCCATTTCAATCTTGGATTAGTTTCACTCGGCCTTGGAATTGGAATTTGGACCATCTCCTTATGAGTGCCCTCGTTCTACTCTTGTTAAGTTGATGCAATCAGGATCAATTTAGGATTATCGAGAATTTACAGCTTTGGCCAACTGTGTTCAAGGCATCACTGTAGATGCTTTACTTGATTGTTTTCTTAGTGGCCTCAAGATTGACATTCAGAGGGATGTTGTTGCTCAAAATCCAACCTCCTTGTTAAGTGTTGTTTCATTGGCCAAGCTTTTTGAAGAGAAATATCTGCCTAAAGAGAAAACTCCCTTAACCCACCCTTACCTAAAATACCAACCATCATCCCTAGCACAAACAACTAAATCGACGAGTCTACCACCTTTGTTACCTAATCCAAATACCATACATCGGCCGAACCAACAATCAGTTAAGTTTTCCAATATTAAAAAAAATATATCTACAGTAGAAATGCAATTGAGAAGAGAGAAGGGATTGTGTTTCATGTGTGATGCAAAATTTTCACCTAGCCATCGATGTCCCAACAAACAATGCTTATTGTTACAACTAGAGAAAGAGGACTTCAAACTGGAACCTGACCCACCAGATGAGAAAGTATCCATCAGATTCAATCATGGGAACAAGAACATCACCTTTCTCTTCATGCTCTTAAGAGAGCCGCCGGTATTGGTACTATGCGATTTCAAGGTATTATTAATGGGGTGAAGGTTCAAGTACTACTTGACAGTGGTAGTTCGGACAACTTCTTGCAACCGTGGATTGCTCATTGCTTGAAATTAGCCATTGAACCAACTTCTAGATTTCAAGTCTTAGTAGGTAATGAAAACTCTTTAATTGTGAAAGGTATGGTGAGAGAAGTTGAAGTACAGATCCAGGAGCACTCTCTAAAACTACCAGTTTAATTACTGCCAGTCTTAGGTGCAGATATAGTTTTAGGGGTAGCTTGGTTGGCTACGTTGGGCTCTCATATTGTTGACTACAGTGATTTGACATTGAAGTTCTTGGTGGATGGGAACTTTATTACCGTTCATGGTGATAACCAAAACTTTCGACTCCAACCCAATATATTGGCCAATCAGAAGCTGTTAACCGTTGTTTGGAGATGTATTTACGTTGTTTTGCTTATGACAATCCAAAGATGTGGCTGAAGTTGTTACCTTGGGCTGAATTTTAGAATAATAATTCGTACCACCTTAGTACGAGTATGATGCCATTTAAGGTAGTTTATGGCAGGGATCCTTCTAGGATTGACAAGTATGTTATAGATTCGAATGATCCTCCAACATTACAGAAATTGTTGTAGCATCGTGGTGCTGTTTTACATCAATTAAAAGACAATTTGCATAAGGCTCAACAATATATGAAGAAGCAAACGGATAAGAGGAGACGTCATGTGAAATTCAATGTTGGAGATATGGTGTTGGTTAAGCTCCAACCGTATAGACAAAATTCAGTTGCATTGAGAAAAAAATCAGAAACTGGGCATGAAATACTTCGGTCCTTTCCCTAATGTTTGGGTCCAGTTGCTTACAAGCTTTTGCTGCCCTCAACTGCTCAAATTCATTCTATTTTTCATGTGTCGTAGTTGAAACCATGCCAAGGTGTTTATCAACAATCACATATACCGCTTCCTTTGATTACTAATGACATTGGTCTTATATTACAGCCACCAGAGATTTTGCAATCTAGAATTATTCTCAAGGGAGACAAACATATTCCTCAAGTTTTGGTACACTACGAAGGCGTTGATGTAGAACACGCTACTTGAGAGGAACTTACCTATACGCAACAAGCTTATCCTAGCTTCAATCTTGAGAACAACGTTGATTTCAAAGGAGGAGGCAATGTCACAAGTGGAAATAGCACAAGGGCAATTCAAGAAATGAACATGGAGAAGAATAATTCTGTTACAAATAATAAACAGGTGTTAAGTGATGCAATGATTGTGGGCAAGAAAAAAGGTGTAAGAATGCAAATGGCCAATTCACGCATGAAGGATTATGTGTGAGGAATCTATGAAGGTCGGACACAGGGCATGGTACCCGCTTCCTTGCTTCGGAAGCACCTCCGACACGGACACGCCACAGAGGCATGTACGACACTGCGTCAAACACCTAATATTTGGCCGGATACGGTCTACTGTCGTTGACACGAAAATGAGACACGGTCCACTCTGTTGGATGCGCGTCTCCTACCAAAATGGCAACATTCAACCAAAATCAAAATCGCAATATTCGATCACAAATTTTAACATCAAAACAGAAATCTTAACATCACAAACCAAATCTTAACAAATCGTTCATAAAATTCAAAACAAATATATGTAAATATTCAAATCAAATATTTTTATTCCTCAAATAACTCAAATAATATTACGAAAATATTCTAAAAATGATTATAAATAATCTATGTGAGACAAATGAATCAAATCAAAAAAGAGAGAAGAACAGAAGAATATGATCTGTCTCTCACTGGAGAAGACAATCTCTACGAGTCGTACATCGTAAAACGTTCTCTAATTTTGGCTGTTGGACACCGAAGGAAGAAGAAGCGTGGTCGTGAGGAAGTGCTATAGCTCTCTGATACCGTAGAAAGGGGGAAGGGTGGTCGTGAGGAAGTGCTATAGCTCTTTGATACCGTAGGAAGAGGAAAGGTTTCATAGCCTATATCTCCGCTTTCACTGGTTTTCCTCTGCACATCAAGTTGTTGGTCTTATTGTGGCTAGGAAGAAGAAAGAGGGAAAAGTGCTCGGAGGAAGAAGATTCTGGAAGGAGAAAAGGTAAAGTTACCTTTTTAAATTTAACTTATTTAATTTTAAAGAAAAAAATATTTTATATATTTTTATTAGTGTTATATAATTATTTGTTGTTACTAATTTGTGGAAAAAGGAAGAGGGAAAGGTACCCTGTAAAGAAGAAGATTCTCGAAGGAAGAAGGAAAAAAGGTAAAGTTACCTTTTTAAAAGTTAACTTATTTAATTTTAAAGAAAAAAATATCTTATATATATTTATTAGTGTTATATAATTATTCGTTGTTTTTAATTTGTGAATTCATAGGGTAAAGTTCATCGGGAAGAAAAAAGGTAAAGCTACCTTTTTGAATATATATCTTCGTGTTCTATAATTATTTGTAAAGCTACCTTTTTTAATTCTTATATATATTTATTTGTGATTCTTCGTGTTATATAATTATTAATTATTTAATAAAATTTTAATCGTGTTATATTTAAAAATGTTTTTAAATTTATATTTATGTTTTATAAATTTATAAATTTTTTATATTTATTTTTTATAGGAAATTAAGATGAATAATTAATTTATCGAAGAAAATGAAACAAAATCTTTGTGGAGATGTGTTTCAAAACTGAGAAAAACTTCTGGTTGAGGAAATAGCATAATCAAATGCAGTTTATGTGATTTTTCATTCAATGGATCTTACACTAGAGTAAGAGCTCATTTATTACAACTTAAGGGAGAAGGAGTTAGAAGTTGTCCAAAGGTAAGTTCGTCAAAACTTGTTGAGTTAAAAAAAATTAGACAATGAAGCACATTGAAAATAGAAATTTAAAAAAAAAAAAGGTTCCTCTACCACCTGTATCTGATGAAAGAAATCAAACAAATAAGGATCTAACGAGATTAAAAGGTCCTTTGAAGTCTTCTTTCAATATTCAAGCCAGAGATACTCTTGATTATGAAATTGCGAGAATGTTTTATTCTTTAGGTTTATCATTTAATTTAGCAAGAAGTCCTTATTATAGGAGTGCATTTTCTTATGCAGCTAATACTTTTAATCTTAGTGGATATGTGCCACCAACATATAATAAATTGAGAGGTCCTTTACTTGCAAAAGAGAGAAATCATGTATAAAACCTTTTGGAACCTATAAGAAACTCATGGAAACATAAAGGGGTGACAATTGTCAATGATGGGTGGAGTGATCCCCAAAAAAGGCCACTTATAAATTTTATGGCTGTCACTGGTAGACCAATGTTTTTAAAGTCAATAAATGCATCTGATGAGATAAAAGACAAAAATTATATTGCTAAACACATGAGAGATGTAGTTATGGAAGTTGGGGCAGATAATGTGGTACAAATTATAACTGATAATGCAACTGTATGTAAGGCCGCGGGTATGCTTATAGAATTAGAATTTCCTTCAATTTATTGGACTCCTTGTGTAGTGCACACCTTGAATCTTGCATTGAAAAATATTTGTGCTACAAAAAATACGGAAAAGAATAGTGTTGCTTATGATTAATGATTTTGGATCTCACAAATTGCTGATGATGCTACATTTATTAAAAATTTTATTATTGGGAATTCTATGAGAATATCAATGTTCAATAGGTTCAACTCATTAAAGTTGCTTTCTGTTGCTCCAACAAGATTTGCTTCAATTATAGTCATGCTCAAAAGGTTTAAAAGTTTGAAAAAAGGACTTCAAGAGATGGTTATTAGTGATGAATGGTCCTCTTACAAAGACGATGATGTGGCTAAGGCACAATCAGTGAAAGAAATTTTGTTGGATGATAATTCGTAGATGAAGGTTGATTACATACTTGCTTTTACTGCCCCTATTTATAATGTTCTTAGAAAAACAAATACAGATATGGCTACTCTTCACTTAGTATGTGAAATGTGGATTCAGTGATTGAAAAGGTGAGAAAGGTCATATTTAAACATTAAAGAAAGATAGAAGTTGAACATTCATCATTTTTTGAGGTATTAAACTCAATATTAATTGACCGTTAGACTAAGAGTAACAGATCTCTTCATTGTCTTGCTCATTCTTTAAATCCAAGGTAATGTTAAATCATTTTATGATTATTTTTGTTGTGTCTATCTTATTTATAACATTATAAATTTATAATATTATGTTAATTTATTTATTTTTATATTTATAATGTTGTAGATATTATAGTCGTGAATGGTTAAGTGAAGATTCACAAAGGCTTGCTCCACATCAGGATGGCGAACTTACTCATGAGAGGAAGAAATGTTTTATGAGGTACTTTGATGATCCAGATGTAAGGAGACAAGTCAACATAGAATTTGCTAAATTTTCAAATGAAAGTGAAGAATTTCACGATATTGACTCTTTAAGAGATAAAGGTAAAATGGATACAAAAACATGATGGACTGTTCATGGAGCTCGTGCACCAATACTTCAGAAAATAACTCTTAAGCTACTTTGACAACCATGTTATTCTTCTTGTTGTGAAGGAATTGGAGTACCTACTCTTTTATACATTCTTTGAAAAGGAATAAGATGACACCTAAAAGGGCAGAAGATCTAGTTTATGTTCATAATAATCTTTGTCTTCTCTCAAGAAACTCCTCAAAATACAAAGAATAGGAAACTAAATTGTGAGATATTACAAGAGATGACTTTTCATTGAATGATAATGGAATTCTTAAAATTGTCAGCTTATCTCTTAATGAACCAGAATTAGAAGGTGTATCTTTCAATGAATATGGAATGTAGAAGATATATCTTTTGTTAGACTTTTTTTTATAAAAGTTTCTTCTTTTTTATTTTTTTCACATTATTAACTATATAAATAAATTTTAATAAATTCATATATATATATATATATATATATATATATATATATATATATATATATTGTTGTGTCCCTGTGTCCTTTAATTTTTAATTTAGCCGTATCCACGTGTCCGTGTTGTATCGTGTCTATGTCCGCATCCGGGCTTCATAGTAAGAATAGTATTAGATATATAATATTTGACAAGAGAGAGAAAAGGAGAAAAATGATTGCATTTTGTTCTTCTCTTTATTATCTCTAGGAATGTTATCTTCTATGTTCTTTTCTGTTCGTATCTATTCATTTTCCTTATAATATAACCACCAATATAATCATACATACAGAGATTTATATACTTTTTTCAATTGTTCATCCATAACAATTTTATTTTTGATCTTATCTCATTAAAGTTTTGAACGCAACTAGTTTTAGCTTATGAATTAACTTATTTGTTTTCCTTATGGATTAACTTATTTGTATTTCCTTAGTAATCTACCTCTTAAAATTACAAATGTTTACGGAGAAGCCTATCCAAATAGACACTAAATCAGTTATTCAAACAACTGACGAAAAATGAAGATGACTCTCAGTTCACCTGACGTGCCGGAAAACAAGATTTGCATTGAAATTTTAAAGCTTCCTATTGAATCAGCCAATAATGTTAAACCATCTAGAACAATAAAATTCAGTATAACAACTTCCTATTCCTTTATAGTGTCTTGCTTCATTCTTTCTAGAGATAAAACATCATTCAAAAATCTACCAAAATCAGAAAAACAATATCCCTGACAATGCTGCTTGAAAAACACCACTATTGAGCCTAGCTTTGCTATTCATTACGAGTCTCACTATAACAAAGACATTTAAATTCAACACACACATGCAACATATGACATGCTAAAAGGACACTAACCTCAACTAATAAAAGAAAGATCCGGCCTAAAAACTTGTTCCAAATATTTATGATTCTTTTCCTCTTAATCTACTCACACAAACAAAAAATGGAAAGCACACCCAAAATTAGGACTTCCAAAATAAATCAAGAATAAAAAATTACTAAAGCTTTTATTATGACAAGTTCTGTTAAACACCCTCGTATACAATGCTGTGCTACTTGAAAACCTACATGCTGAAGTCTATGAATGTCACCTTCCACCTGACCTGACAAATATGAAAAAACTGTTTTTTATAAATTATACGTGATTAGCAGAGTAGTAGGAATGAAAACAATACAATTGATGAAGAAACAAACAAAAGATGAAGTTGCTTCGAACCTCACTCTCTCGAGCTTATCTGTGAAAGTGGCACATTAATGTTCTCACTCACAACTTATTTCTGGTGGGGACATTATCCAAAGTCAAATAGTCCCTTTTTAATTAACTAATCGTTTTTATCTACCTATGCTAACAACGACCAATTAAAATGAAATCCCCATGAACACAGAAAGACGTGGATCATATGTTTGCCAATAGTGAAAGATGGCTGCTAGAACTTTTACATTAGCTTTTTTCTATTTGTTTTCTCACCTTATAAGTAAAAAACAAGTTATGATGGAAAACATTCTCACTGCAACTGTTAGTATAGATGAGTTACTCTCTTTCTTATAATTTGAAAAGAAATTATTACACACAAGTTTTGTACTTTTAGTAGATAGAACGCTAACTAAATTCAACTCACGTTAATAGCTGAGTGAGGAACTATTAATGTGGCTGGACCTCTGGGTAGCAAGAATCTTCTAATTAAACATGCAACTTTTACTTTTTTTTTAATTATATTATTTAAAGTGGTGGAATAAAAAAGTCCATACTGGCTTCGTTTAATGATTTTAATTAATTCAAGGAGAAAAAGTCTATTTGATGGATTCTCATGAATTAATTAGTAGCATTCTTTTGGTTAGGATTTCGTTGCAGGCTTTTGAGAAATACAATGATTTTCCTTACACATTAAATCATAGATAAGTACAAAATTTGTGAAACGGATTCAAACCTGTGTATTTCAGATATTCATATACAAGTCACAATCAAGATAATTAAAATTAAAATTTTAAATAAAATTGTGAAGAACTCACATATTTATAAATTGTAAAATTGTAATAAGGATAATAAATTTTACCTTTTAAATATAATATATATATATATAACATTTTTCAATCAGAAAAAAGAAATTAAAAAAAGTAGGTGAGGAGAGAAGTTTCATTAAATAAAAGAAATAAGATATGCACATTAAGTTTCTTAATTTAATTTTATTTAATGAAATTTGAAACTCATTCAGTTTAATCAAGAAGGTGAAGTGTTTACTCTTCATTTTTAACAATTTATTTTAATTGGGTAGTGTTGGCTGACAACACACATAATTATATTTGATTGGATAATTAGGATCTTACTGTTCCATGAGAGGATTTGAATCATAGATAGATAGTATGTATAATCTTACAATCTTGCTATTAAAATTTTGATTTTAATTACCTTCTTCATAATCACTACACTAAAATCAAACTTTATGATGATTTATTCATTTTTATTATTCTAGTATGACTATTAATAATAATAATAATAATAATATTAATATTAATAATAAAGGTAGTTATATTATTATTATTGTTATTAACGATATTATTAATAATAGTAATAATATTAACGATGATAATAATAATAATAATAATAAAATTAATAAAAAATAATATTAAGTATAATATTAATTTTATTAATAATATAATGTTAATAATAATGATATTAATATTGTTATTAATAATAATAAAAATATTAATATTTTTTATAATAATAATATTAATAATAATAATAATAATGATATTCATAATAATAATGATATTCATAATAATAATTTAATTTAATTTAATTAATTATTAATATTAGTTACAAAAAATTATATAGATAGTTACCGATGAATTTAGATTCGTACATAATTATATATAGATTTAGATGTGTTGGTAATTATCTATGGAAACATCTATAACTAATTATCTACAAATTCGTAGGTAGTTTTATACAAATTTTTCGTAAGTAACAAATCTATAAGTAAAATATGTAGGTAATGCTAAATTTACTTACGAATTATGATCCATATATAATTAACTATGGATATTTCTGTATAAAATAGTTCTATAGGTAAAATTCATAGGTAATGCTAAGTTTTCTCATGGATAAAAATTCATAGATAATAATTCGTAGGTAAATCGAGAATCTTTTGTAGTGATGATGATATTGGAGATTTTGTTGAGTTAATACAAGATGGTCAAGAGGGTTTATGTGAAGGGTGTGATAAATATTCTAAACTTTCTTTCATAATCAAGTTGAATCACATCAAATGTCTATGAAAAATAAGTAACAAGGCAAAGTCCATGATACTAGAGTTGTTAGCAAATATGCATTTGAACATGCTAAAATTTTGCGCTCATTCAATGAGGGATGAGAACCATTAACAAGATTGGTTTTAGTTACATCAAAATTGATACTTGCCAAAATGATTACATGTTGTACTTAGGAGAAGACTCAATAGAGATTTTGTAAGAAATGTAAAACATCTAGACGGATGGAAAAAAAGGTACAATTGGTTGTGCTATAGGTAATTAACAAAAAATGATTCATACAAAGGTTTTAAGATATATTCCTTTAAAGCCACATTTACAGAGGATGTTTATGACTTCTTAAATAGTTGAGCATATGTGATGACATGCATCAAGAAGTACAGATGAAGGCATGTTTAGGCATCCAAGAGATTTTGAAGCATAGAAGACATTTGACTGTAAACATCGTCAATTTTCCTCGAACCCTCAAAATGTGCAACTTGGTTTGGCTACTGATGGGTTTAATCCAAATGGTCATTTAGGCACTAGTCATAGTATTTGGCTAGTTGTACTCACATTGTATAACCTTCCTTCTTGGATGTCATTCACTCTCTCCATGATCATTCCTGGAAAGTGAGCTCCTAGAAACGATATTGATGTATATTTATAATCATTAATAGAAGAGTAGAAAGAGTTATGGAACATTGGTGTCAAAGCTTTTGATTAATATAGAAATGAAGTGTCTGATATGCATGCAACCATATTGTGAACTATTAGTGATTTTCTAGTTCTTCGAACCCTATCTGGATGGAACACACATACTGGGTTAACATTTTTTAGATGTAATTTTGACACAACACCTAGGAAGCTTGTTAAATGTAGTAAATTTTATTTCATGAGTCATCAATGTTGGTTACATGGAAGACATATTAGACTTGCTTGCATGAGATTTGATGGAACTATAGAAAACATAAATCCACCTTTGCCAATCTTAGGATGTGATGTCTTGCAACAAGTTCAAAATCTTAATATTGAATTTTGGAAAGAACTAGTACTTAGATGTCGTGAAAAAGACAACGGGGAGTTAATCATGCTAAGTTAGACACTCAACAATGGCGAAATAAAGAGTATATCTGTTAAACTTCCTTATTGGGTAGACAACTTGTTACCTAACAATTGGGATGTTATGCACATTAAAAAAAATATTTGTGATAATGTGGTGTTTACATTGTTGAATGATAGTTCAAATAAATGCAAAAACAATCTAAAGGCACAAAAATATTTACAACTTTGGGGTATTAAACATGATCTTTGGCCTTTTTGAGGATGGTAGATATCTCCCTGCAATATAAACATTGCCAAATGTAAATACAAAACTTTGAAGAACATAACTATTTAGATGATTACTTTAGTGACATTAGTAGATGCATTGATGTCAAACAAAGTAAGCTCATAGGATTGAAAAGTCACGACTCACATGTGTTGATGGAACAACTTCTACCTTTGGGAATCAGAAAGACAATCTCTAAAGAAGTCTACTCTGTTTTGATTGATTTGTGTTTGTTTTTTTTAGACAATTATGTAATAAAGTTTTAAAAATGGATGAACTTGACCAGCTACAAAGTAAATTTGTCCTCACATTGTGTCACATGGAAATATTATTTCCTTTTTTCTTTTTTTTTACAGTCACTGTTCATTCAATTGTGCATTTAGTATAAGATACCAAGCTTGGAGGACTTGTCCAATATCGACAAATGTATCCTATTGATAGGTATATAGAATAATTAAAGTCTTATGTTCATAGGGCACAAGCAAAAGGGTCAATAGTTGTAGTATACATGGTTAAAGAGGCTTTAACTCTTAGTTGTAGATATTTAGATGAAATTGAGACTCTATTCAACCGATTGCATCGTGTTAATGGTGAGTCCGATATTATGCCTTCTAATGAAAATATATTGTTCCCACCAATTGGAAAACCAATTTGGGGTTTTACTTATTCACTATATCTGCAAAAGAAAAGTTGCAAGCGCATCATCATGTGCTAACTAACTGCACCATAGTTGACCAATTTTTGCAGTAAGTTTAAGCACCATAGTATTTATTTTTATAATTGATTTTCCTTCAACATTAGCTTATATATTTTATATGTTTCCCATAGGGAGTTGAGAGACACTCTACGAAGACAATTAAGAAGTCGCACATGATCATCCTCTATGATAGATTAGAGGATTCATAGAGAATTTGTAGAGCGGTTTTCATGTTGTGTATTTATATTTATACCATTAATATTTGATTCTTATGTATATCACACTTCATATGATATTTACTTTTTTCTATTTTAGATAAGGAATGAGTCAATCGGTATCCATTCAAGTGATTTAAAATTCTAATTACACAAAATGATATAATGCCTACAATGTTAATGAGTTCAAATTTTGCATAATAGAGCGTGACCTTTGGCTTAAAACACAAAACAATAGAGTGTTTGGTACATTTGAGACAAGGAGTTATACAAGTAGTAGTGATAATCAAATGTGGTTTAGAGGCATCTTGTATTATGGTCGACTGGTAAACATAATTGAGATAAACTACCATGGTCAATTCTCAGTTTTTTTTATTCAAATATGTGGGCTAATACAACTATTTCTTGAGGTATTATGAGTGATGAGTATGGATTTACATTAGTAAGCTTTGCACGCTTGATCCACATTGGTGATAACGATGATGATGATGATGAGCGATACATTCAGGCATCAGAAGCTCAAATGGTGTATTATGTAGAGGATGAGTTGGATAAAAATTGGTTCATACATATACATTTAAAGCCTAGAGACTTGTACAATATGACTGAAGATGATGTTGACAATTTTCATGAATCTAAACAACAAAACTTAAAAACATTATTTTCATATGTGGAAGGAAATATGCAACTAATAATGTTTTCTTTTTTACTATTTCATTTTAAATTAGTATTCTTCATTGTTGAAATTGATGTGTTTATCTTATTGTTTGTAGACCACCTGAAGATGAAGAAAATATCAACCAACAAGAATAGTTCAGACCTACATACTATCCATAAATCCTTTTCTACATGGAGACATGTAGTAGATCATAGGAACATTTGTTCACCTGCAACTTATCATCCATCTCATCCAAATAATATGTTCAATTAAAAATTGAGTTTTATTGTTCCTTAATATGTAATATTATATCTTTAAGAGTTTTATTGGTTGTTAGGAATCTTGAAGATGATAATTGCAGCATCTAAGTGAGTCTAAGTCAAAATCTCAAGTGAGTAATCATTCTTTATGACTTAGTACTCACCTTCATTTACCCTTACTTGCACTTATGTATATTTATTCTACACATCTTCAAGTACATGTAAATATGGTTAGATTTCTCAATTTTCGTACAATTTATTTGTCATATATAAATTGCCTTAGCCTTATTCAGTATATTGATTCATTTGTAATTTTGCAACTGATGTAAGACTTCAAGTACCCTAGGTTCACTCCAAACAAGTAATCTTAGAGGTATTTTGTCTCCATTCCCCCCTCCACTCTATAACCTCAAGCAAGTACTGAATATGCTCACCATGCAGCTCCAACGACAACCAACTATTGAACATGCTTCCCCTTCACCACCATCTGCATCTCATCCAAATAATTTGTGTTGAGTTCCTTTTCAAATTTTTTAATCCTAGTTTATGCATATCTTTTCTTCTCAAATATCGAATGATTTGTGTTTCATAATATATTTGTTCGTTCATGTGATCTGCCACATGGTAACAATGTGTATTTATTTACATAACTATGACAAATAAAATAAAATTTCTGTTGTGGTTCCTTCACAATGAAACTATAATTGATTTTCTTTAGACACTATGGATCCAACCAAACATTCAGCACTATAATTGTTGCCGTTGAATGACAAAGAATGTAGCCGATTAAAGTTATGTATTTAGGCTTTAAAATGTAGACTCGTACAAAATTGAGGACCACAAACTTTGGATTATAGGATCCTACTCTATATAAAGTAGCTAGTTACATTATAATAACGTTAAGTAACCGCAGTCGAAATAAATATTAGATTAGTAGCTGCATTTCAATTATTTACCCGCTATTACTACTAATTTATTATTGCTTGCTTTTTGCTCATGTAGTTCTTCAGGGCACCATGAAAAATGTCCAATCCTTCTGTCCCATATGCTATTGCATCATTTGTTTTTCAGCCATTTTCTTGACCTAGTCCACTCTTCACATTCAACTCAAGGAAAAATGTTGTCTTCTACTTTAAGTGGGAGCCTTACAAGAGTACCAAAATGTTACTTTCCTATTCTTTCCAACTTGCTTGTGGCCATAACATGGAGTGTCCAATTCTAATGCTAAACATGGAGTACCATGAATCATAGATAGACCCTTCAACATGTAGTGAGATTGATCCTAAGGACTGAAAAAATATAATATATATTGAGTAACAAGTGCATTAGTTACATAGTCATATGAACTACAATTTGCATTTTAGGTAAGCATGCATGTTTATCAATTGCAGACAAGATTGACACCAATCAAAGCTGTGAAATATATGCATAATTCACGGAACGCTTTTGAAGTTCGGACAAGAATTTCTTTTTTAACTAAATCCTAAAATATAGGCCAAGAATCAAGTTAAAATTTATATGACTATAAATTGTGATTTGAATCTAGCTGTACATGATTTTTTTTTTACTAACATAGTTAAAAGGCTAACCTTGTTCGAAGTTAGGATGTGTTGACAGTCTAATAAGTTGATCTCCTCAGTCCAACATTTCAGGCTATAGCGGACCTGTTTGGTTTGCATGAGTATGCATGTGTGTTTGGTTATCACTTAATTAGGTTAGTTGGTAAAAGATTACAAGGGGTTAGGTAGAAAGAATGGGGATGGGCCTGTAAATCATTAGGCCCTTTAAGAGTGAGTTTATGTTAGCAGACCAGTAGCTGTATATAAATAGGAAGGGGTTGAGTTGATAGGGATTTTATCTTCTCAGTTGAGAGGATAGAAGACCTTTGTCATTAAGAGATGCAGACTCTCGATTCTACAGTGTGTGCTCTTTTCTATAATTAGCTGGTGATTTTCGCCAAGTATTTTAAGGAAATCATCCTCAAGATAAAAAGTAAATAAATAACAAACTATAAATATAGTTCTTTTCTTTCTATAACATAAAAAAAAAGGAGTTGGCCTAAACCATAACAAGATATTACCATTTGGATGTTCAAATACTATTCTCGTAAGTCCTGACAGACTCCCAAAATTTAAGAGCTTATTGAAATTACAATTTTAATATTTATTAGTTCATCTAACTGACACTTTCTTAAAATATACAAGTAACAAAAACACACTTATACAAACACTTAAACATGTTATTGTATTGTTTTAGATCGGTGCAGCTCCAGACTATGCTCCAATTAACGTGTCTTAACATTTAACAAATGCACATGGTATGATATTTAGTTATTTACTCATAAGACATTGTTAGGAACCTCATTCTTGACACTAACTGCAAAGCACACAAATAATCATTAGAATGCACTTTGATTCAAATCTGTATCAAAACATTCACAGCACCTAGAAACGAAGCACTTTTCCTTTCACACAGGACCAAAGCCTGTCACAGTACACAATACAAAAGTCAAAAGTCTTCTTTACAAGTAATGGTTGGTCTTAATATAGACCAACCAGAATACAATATTCACTAACCAATGCTAACAACCATAACTGTCCTAGGCTAACAACCTAAACTATCTTTCATTATTTAATTTTCTTCTATAGTAAACCTTCCATCCCTTTTCTTGATTGTGGTGATCCAAGATCCTAACATTATTCCCTCTGCAAAAACAACCTTGTCCTCAAGGTTGAAATCCAGAAATTGATCACCTCCTTTCAAATATTGACATAAGCAATTGATGGTTCCCTTTGCTCCTTGAGATGTTTCAATTTTTGATTCAATTTCTTTAATTGCCTTACAGGCTGAGGCACACCCTGGTGTTAATAGATGATGAAATTGCGAAAAGCATGCTTGTAACCTCTGTTCACAGCCACGCAGAGTTGTAATGAACTCTTGTAGTTGCTTCTTAGTAGCGTCCTCATACAGAATAATTTTATTAGCACTCCTTTCTCTAGTTTCTCTATAACAAAATATGTGCACAAGCAATCGTTGCATGTCAGGTAGCTTGAATAATATTTTCCAAAATTCTAGCGCAGAAGGTAGATTAACTCCCTTCAAACCTACAACAACTTCCTGGCATTCCTTAATAGACTCCACATAACAGAATGGTCTTACAAGCCATGTCTTTAGTAATTTCTTTCCAACTATAGTAACACATTGGTTTAGTTGGGCATAGAGGGTGCCAAAATAATCTCCATTGCTGTTATTCTTAAAAATCTCAAGGTTCATATCAAGAACCATGTACTGTCTTAAAGCCAGTGCTAAAAATGCACTTCTACTGTTGTCAACTATTTTCTCCTGCTTTTGTAAAACATCTAGTAGGCAGTTTAACCACTTACCTTTAACACCGGCATCATCAGCGTTCTCATAAAATTGCTACCATTGATCCATAATTTTGCCTTTATCACAGAATTCCACAACTAGAACTAATTCCATCGTAAAAGGGCATCTAGTATGCTTCAGTTGAGCTCTCTTCGTTTCAAAGCTTCTCGTATGCTTCCAAAGAGCTCTCTTCATTTCAGCTCGGGCAAGTTTCACAATTTCAACAAACCTGATCTCATATAAGCTAAAGAACAAGACATTGCAGTGCAAGTCATCCTTAGACCCACAAATTTCACTCTTCCTAAAACTGCAAAAGGTTCGTAGCAACGGAGGAGAGAGAGAAAAACCCTAACACATCAATCGAGCTCTGATCAAAATAATGAAAGTCGATCTTGAACGAGGATACCTCGACGGCTCTGACAGGTAATCACCGCCGAAAACAGTGCCCGACGCGCCTCCACACGCGGCGAAGTGTGGCAACGTTGACGCAGCGGAGCGAATCGTGAGGAGGCACATTGGAGCTTTGATCGTCGCGAACTTTGCGGCATGGTGATCGCCGGGTCACGACGAGTCGATCGGTGGTTTCGCCAATGCAATCGTCATCGGTGGCGGCGGCGATGACAGAGGAGTTAGCGACAACGGTGGTGACGTCAACAAAAGCGACGACAAAGATGCGACGACGATGGCCGGACAACAATTTCTGGCCTGTAGTTCTTCACCCTTCCATTTTGTTTAATTCTTGGTAGCTTCTGTTACAGTATACTTCGCTCCCTTCCTCCATACCTACGAATCAAGGCTATTGAAAAATTTCTGCAAGAACGGTTCTTGAATTTTTGAAGTGAAAACTTGAACCTATGGCTTACATTTCCTTCGCTGCTCGTGAAAGTTAACATTAAATTTTCCTTTGAATACTCATTCTAAATTTCAAAGAATTTTTCATCTTCCGCTATCGCACCTTGAGGAGTCATTCCTTCGCAAACAGGAAGTTTCAGCCTTTTGACCATGCCGTTTACTCCTCATTTTTTTCTTCATCTGATTTTTTACCATACACCGATAGCAGATCTTTATTTTCTTCCTCATCAACAGAGTTTTTCCCTCCTCAGGACCCTTTATCTTGCAGGTCCATTCCTTCAAAAATATGCAGTTCCACTCTCCTTGACCCATTTCAACTCCTCTTCTTCCTCCTCCTTCAATTTGTTACTGTATATTAATCGCATTTGCTTCTTTTTTTTCTTCTTCTTCTTTAACCGAATTTTTTCCACCTTTAAACTTATTGCCAATTTTTTTCATTTCCAGAAACATTTCTTTGATTTCTTTGATTTCTTTCATTGTTTCTTTTATTGTAGCAACATCAACTCTCCACTTTTCATCCATGCTCACTGGTTCACTTCTCCACAGCAACAACTCTGTGCTCCACCCCACCTGGATCCGAGGAGCCTTACTCTTGACACCCACACAGAAACACTAACTACAAAGCACACAAACAATCACTGGAATGCAGTTTGATTCAAATCTGTATCAAAACGTTCACAACACCCACAAAGGAAGCACTCTTCCTTTCACACAGGACCATAGCCTGTCATAGTACACAATACAAAAGTCAAAAGTCCCCTTTACAAGTAATGGTTGGTCTTTATGTAGACCAACCTGCATACAATACTCACTAACCAATGCTAACAACCATAAATGTCCTAGCCTAACAACCTAAACTATCTTTCATTATTTAATTTTCTTCTATAGTAAACCTTCCATCCCTTTTCTTGATTGTGCTAACCCAAGATCCTAAAAGACACTCATTAAAAAAATTCTTCAACATATTACAGACAAGAAGTTGTAATATTACAGACAAGAAGTTGTAATCATGGTGTTATATTAAGTTTTAAAAGACTTACGCTTTCTCAATAAAACTAAATAGTATGCAACTGTCCTTATTCTATTCTCACATAACAGTAATGGATTACACTTCCATTAATATCATATGACAATGCCAAAAAGTCCTTATTAAAAAAAATTACAATGTAAATAGTGACAGAGATATGACCAAATATCTTCAGCAGAATCATCAGTGTTTCACCTAAAATCTTTGCCATAGAAGCACCTAATCATTTTCCCTGAAATCCACAAATTCACTCTAATTAATTGTGTTGGAACTATTCTCACAAAAAAAAAAAAACATGATATATCTCATGTAAAGCCAAACAAGGATTCGAGATGTGGTAAGTTAAAATAATCAATTTAGAAACAACGTTAGGCAATGGGTAATTTTGATTTTAGAGGTATACATATAGATTTAATTCCCAGTGTTCTTATACCAATACTATTTCAAGCAATAACGACAAAAAATGAATGATAGAAGGAATTGTATTCTGGACCAAATCTTTTTGCTAACTTCAATGAAGTGAAAGTTTTTAAATAGAATGTTTGGTTGGATCCATATTGTGTGAAGAAAATCAATTATATTTTGATTGTGAAGAAACAAAATTCCTTGTGATTTTCCTCTAACATTTTGTGATTATGGACAAAATCCATTCATCTCACATCATTTTAGGAACCTTGGAAGTGAAGATATCTTCAACTAGCCAAACCAACTCTGCTGCTATATTTATTGTTTATCCACCAATTGCACCTCAATCTGACTCTCAACCACCACATTAATATTAATATGTTCATGTACCTGTACTAACAATACCCGATACATTAGATCTATATTTATAAAATGAAGAAGAAAAAAATGAAGATACTAAGTTGCAAGCAGATCAACAAAGGCCTGCATCCCACAAAAGAGCATGGCTTGTTGATTTCATTGGTAAGCCAATATCAAGTTCAAAATGAAAATTAATATAAAGTCATTATCAATTTATTAAAAGCATACAATGCTACATAGTTATCTAGTATTTTTTCTTCTTTTGTTCAGGCTTATATTCCTTAGACACAACTTTTAACATTTCACAAATGGTCAGGCAAAGAGAAATACAAAACAATTAAGAACTAATGATGTTTGACATTTACCTCCTAATGAAATTTGTATAACGGAATAATGAGGGTCAACCAATTGGAGATGGTGGAGCATTATTAAATAGGTTCTTAGATAGTATTGCAAGAAATTATAATGCATTTCCTATTAGTTGATGTAATTGGTGAAAGATTCCTAAAGATTATAAAGTAGATATACTTAAGAAAACTATTCAAAAATTTTAATTTATAATTTATTTATACTATAATTGTTGTTAAACTTGATTGTTTTATGTTTTGAAGGCTAAATTCGTTGTCCATTTTTATGCTCACATAATCTTGTAATTAAATCACTTAACGCAAAATGGAGAGACCACTGACAAGAATTGTGGCAAGAAAGAGATTAATTGATCACAATGGCTCCAAAAGGAATAAATATAGATCATTGGATTTCTTTTGTGAATTATCGTTGAAATTTAAATATAAAGGTATAACTCAAACTTTTTTTTTGATAATCTACATCCAGATTTATTAATTTTTATATGTTGATGATTAGGACAATCTCCTAAAATTTTTATATGTTGATGATTAGGACAATCTCCTAAAAAGTAAAGAGAATACGATAAAGCAAATCATTCCTGACATAGGTGGATCTAAAAGCATTGCAAGGAAAGGGAATGGAATGGTGACAATAATACATATATTCATGTGAAATTTATATTTTAATTTTATTGCGTCATATAATTTTTCTTCTATTTTATAGTAAAAAGAGTATAATTACAAGGTTAGTAGAGGAGAGGTATAGATAGCTACACATAAACCTTTAAAGAAGCATTTGTGAGTGATGAGGCGAATGAAATTGGTATAAGTTCAATTCTAATAAAATTTATAATTGTCAACCACACTTATGATAATTTTAATGTTTCTTCTTCTAGTAAAGGGAAAAGCTGAAATTACCAATAGACAAAGTCCGTAGATAAATATTACGAATATAAATCTTATTATTAATCTTATTATTAACATTATTATTATTTTATTATTATCATTTTTACTTCTATTATTATTATTGTTGTTGTTGTGGTTGTTGTTGTTACTATTATTGTTGTTGTTGTTATTCGTATTGTAGTAGTTGTTGTTATTCTTATTATCGAAGGACGTAATTCGTTGGTAAATTGGCGATAAATTTACCGACAGATTTAATTTGGTGATAAATTGGCGGTCAATTTACCGACGGATTCATTCATGAAAAATTTGGTGGTTAATTATTCCATTGGTAGATCTGTCAGTAAATTGACGGTCAAATTTTTCATTACTAAAATCTATGGGTAATGATATTTTATCAACGAATTTGTATTCGTTAATAATTTTTCGTTGATAATTCCAGTTTTTTCTTACAATATTCAATTATTTGTTGGAAATAAAAGTTAAGCATATGAATCAACTTCATCATCATCCCTTTCAAAAGAAATATCAAGTATTGATTCCTTAGCTTATGCTTTAGAAGTCGAGAACATTGTGGATGTGTTATGGGTTTAGGTTTGGGTCCTTGCCTATCTAAATTGTTTTGGCTCCAACGCTCATTCAAATAGTTTGACCTCTTCAAGTTTTATTTCTTATACATAGTTACAAAATCAATTTCATAAGTTTTTTAGTTTTCCATTCAACTTTGAAAAATCAATCACTAGAACTACCATTTTTTAAATAGTCATTACTACATTGGATACATAGTCTACATATTGGATACATAGTATACTGTAAGTTACTACTTGTTTTAGCCTACAAGTCAATAACAAATGCCTACACTTTTAAGGTGATGCATGATATTAATTACCCAACCATCGTTAATCATTCCAAGAATGCTATGATTATTGCATAATAATAATAGTTTATAATAGATCTGTTAGTAAATTGCTACAAGAATACTCAAGTACTAAGCGTTTGTTAATTTAAAAACACATACAAGTCTATTTCATGTTTATTTTTTTAAATGTGTAAACTCCTACTACTATTAGGATACATTTCTGAGCACATTATACCTCGGGTTGAGTGGACTTCAATGTTAACATCTCATATTCTAATTGTGTTCATCAATCATAGTAAATAGTTTATGTTCCTATAAGGCATGTTCAAGTTTTTGTTTATTTCATGATTGAATAGTTTTGTTTATGTATGATTGAACATTAACAAACACAAATGCCTAATCTCCCAACCATATATTTTTGCTTGTATGACTGAATATTGCCCATCCATTTTAATATTATTCAATTTGACTAATTTTGATGGAAGAATGCCCAGGCAAGGCTCAATCATTAGATCCATGAACAGACACAGTAAAGCACAGGAGGAGTCAGAGGCACCAAATGTAAACATATTTAGGAAGATTTTCCTTTGTAAAAATATTGTAGAACACTTTCCTTGTTTATAAAAATAAATCCTAGGTGCCTTAGTGTTAGAAAGACACATAGGTTAGGGTGTGGAGCGCCTACTTTAGTGATGACATATGGCGCCACTCTATTGGATGGTAGACAACATAGCCTAGGGTTGGAAGGCTTGCGTCAAATGCTAGGTATACGCTAACCCTAGCATGTGATGCAAGCTAGGGTTCCATCTAGCTTGTAGAATGTGCCACCCTTGCTTAGTTTGCATGGGAAGCTTTAGTTCATCTTCTTCTCATATAAATAGAGGTGTAGAGAATTCTCTTTGTAAGCTTGATTACCATAATAAAGTGCTGCAAAATTTTGTTCAACTCTCTATCAAGTTTCTCTCTTTGAGTTGCTTCTCCAAGAAGCTCTTGAAGAACCCTAGAAGGTTGGCCTCACCTTCTTCCACGAGTTCTTTCATCACTCACTTCACCAAACTTCTCCTAGAAGCTACATTAGCTTCTTCTCCACACTTCAAGCTCATGACACCTTGGACTTTCTCCTTGGAGCCAAACGTTCTTCCATTGCTTCCGCCTTCCAGATCTTCTCCAAGCTACAACTTTCGTAGCAAACTACAAGGATCAAAACGCACCTTAAGAGGCTTCTATCAAATTTCATTGAATTTGTGTTCTAAAATAGGTTTCTACGTTGACATCACAAGTCAATGAAATGAAGGCAATGATACTTACTTACTTTTACCATTTTCCGACTGCATAATGATAACAATAAAGATAAATCAGTTGGTAATTATTAAGGTTGTATACAATTTTACTGTAATTAGGCCAATTAGGTTTGAATTTAAAGTTGTCATTATTTTGACACCATTCTCAGAATTTTAACAAATTTGAGTGTGTTTCATATTTTGTCCATAACTTTAGCCATAGAACTCAAATTTACTTAATTCTTGTTTCATTTTGCAGATAACTTCAAATTCTACAAATGTTATTATAGGGTCGAGAGAAAATTCAAACTAGAAAGTGGTTAAAATTGGACTTGAAGTCGGTACAAAAAGGTTGGACAACATGGCGGCACTTGGATATTTTGAGCAGATTTTTTTATGGAGGGATATTTCGTCATTTCATGTTTTAGGTTAATTTTTTTTTTTTTGATACAACTCTCTTGGTAAAGCCGAGATACATGACAGTAGATAATTAAATACAATTTTTTTTTTCCTTTTTCCTTTCTTTCTCTTCTTTACATTTTGCATTTATCTTTATGCCTTGTTGTGCCAATCATGATTATGAGTGGCTAATTGTTCTGTTCAATCCAATATCTAAGTGTTCTCCTGTTTCTTTATCCCGAGGCTCATGTTTTGTAATTCTTTCCATAATTACATGCTCAATTATTATTTTAAATTGATTATTAGATTTAATAATTGGATTAATTTAGAAAAATGATTGGATTATGTTGTGGAATTTTTGAATCAATGTTCAATTTGGAATAATATTGTTGTTTGTAGTGGGTGATTGCAGCTGTTCAACATATTGTGTATTTGGCGAGATGCTCCACAATTGTGGGGTGTTCGAAATGTTAAATAGATGCACAAATCTCGATCTAATTATCCAACACATGTAATTCAAATTTTCTTTAAGATCTAGTGAGGGATTTGGGAGAGTCGAAGAGAGGTCAGGTTAGTTTTTATTACTTGTATTTATCTAATCTGTTTAAAATTCTATTTTTTTTATTAAATTTAATCATTTCATTAAAACCCCTTAATTCTTTTAAGAGAATGATTGAATAGTCTTTGAGAAGAATGACCTAGGTTAGCTATATTACAAATTTAGCTTCTTAGTACAATTTGGGACCCGTTTGACAGTGCATATCATGCCCATCACTTTTAATATTATTCAATTTGACTAATCTCATTGAATTTGTGTTTTAAAATAAGGTTCTACATTGACATTACAAGTTAATGAAATGAAGGCAATGATGACTTTTTTGTGAAAAGCTAACCTGGAACATTGTCTCGTGGCTTTACTATGTTTCATGCATAACAAGTAATATTTAAATCTTGATTAAATTAATATATATTTTATATTATAATTTGAATGCTATTAATTATGATTATTTTTAATATATTAGGCATCTGATTAAGGAAGTGTTCCTTACGAAAAACAAGTAATCAACATCAAGAATCATAATTTTATAATGTTATTTAGTTTTTAATTATGTCTAATTTCATGATTGAGAACAAATCATAGTCTAATGTTACACTAGTTTTAACCTTGAAGTTTAAAGTTTACAAACTTTGTTATTTACATTATTTTACCTTGAAGTTGTAGACTTTGTTCTTTGTTCCTTTTATAAATGTTACATTCAATTATAAATACCAATACTTTAAAAGATTTGCCTTTTATAATTTGTTTAGTTGTTTTAGGATTTATATGCATAAAAAAAGATATAGCCAATTGAAAAAAAACACAACAAATAAAATTAACGGGGTTCGGAAACTATTGAAGTAACAAGGATTTAGAAATTGTTGGAAGTAACAGGGGTTCAAAGAACCGCTGGTAAGTAATTGTCATTCCAAGGGAAAGTAAAAATCGTTGGTAGTCCCTTAACAACGCTAGATGTACCTAAAAAGAGACAAATCACAAGATAACACACTTAATGGGAGTTAAAACTGTTGGAAATGCTAAAAATAACTCTAGTTAAAATCAAATTTTCTTATAGTGTTATTGCCTTGCTATGTCATTCTCCTTAGGAAAAATGTTGAAAAAATATAAACAAAATTTAAAACTATTATTAGTTCTAAATTGCTTCATCATCTTACCAGTTTAGTTCTCCCCACACACTTCTAGCTTCTAGAATTTTCAAAAACTTTGTCCTTAGTCTTTTAAGGATAGAATCATATCTTCTTTGAGTAATACAATCTACATGAATTATCTAGCATCTGAGTGTCATGAAGTTGTAAATGGTCTCTGAAAGTCAGTATGAATATAGTCAAGATTTCCCTTCATTCTTTATTACCTACATTGAAAATGACTTTGTATGCTTTACCTTAGATGCAATGTTCACAAAATTTTAGTTGATCAACTTTGTCACTACTAAATAATCCCTGCTTTTGCAACTCAACTAAATCTTTCTCGCTTATATGACCTAACCTTATATGTCATATTTCAATATTGGAAAAAACAATCTTCTTAGTATTAGATATTGAACTAGATAATACAACACCTTACAATCTATGTCATTATTGCTCATTACCTTCACCACTACCATGGCTTCCCTCATCACCCTCACCATTTCCCACTCACCTTTAAACATATACCCTTATTATCAAGTTCACTAAGAGATATAATGTTTTGTTTCAAGCTAGGTATAAACCTAACTTCTTCAAGTACTCTCTTAGTTCCATCATGTAAACAAAAGTTAGTGGTTCCAACTGTAATGATCTTACAAAACTTGTTATCACCAAGAAAAATTGAACATCCTTTAAATGTTGTAAACACCTGGAGCCATAAATAATTAGGTGTCATGTGGAATGAACAACTAGAATCCATTATTCACTCACAATTAGAATTTCTTGACACCGTAATGATCTTTAATAATTCATAACCATCTTCCACCAGAGATATATCTCCAAACACAAATTGTTTATCATAACTAGATAATCTATCATATCTAAACAATATGTCAATGTTGTTAGCCTTCTTTTGTCTTTAAAGATAGAACCTTTTAGTGTGTTCTTCCTTTGGACAATGGATACATCTCATATTTGATACATATCCACCATTATGAGACCTCAACTTTGACCCGTTCTATCCTTTCTCCTATAACTTCTAGAGGCTTTTCCCCTTGTTATAAGGTCATCTCCTCCGTTATATGCATTAACATCAAACTTCTAATTCAACTTGTTCAGACTTAAAGCCACTTGAAACTCCTCAAAAGATAGGTTTTCTCTTTTATAGAGCAAGGTTTCCTTGAAATGATCGTGCATCTTAGGTAACAAATATAACAACAACTTTTGATCCTCATCATAGATATGATCGTCAATGTTCTCTAGATCAAGAAATAGTTTTTTGAATTCATTTAGCTATTAGCTAATCGCCTTGTCACTACTCATCTTATATGAATACAATACTTGCTTCAGATATAAACAATACAAAGGATTTTGTCATGTATAACCTCTCTAACTTCATCCATAACCCACAACAGTTTTCTCCTTTGAGACATGGCTCAAAACTTTGTCACTAAGGCTAAGAATAATCATGCTATAAGCTTTCTCCAATAGCATTTTCTTATCTTTCTTCTCCACAACTATGTCAAGCTTAAATTCACCTTCCAAGACTTCAAGGATGCCTAGTGAATTACAAGATCATTCATCTTCAATTGCCACAATCCAAAATCATTTGTGAAGTTTTCCTTTTATAATAAATTTTCGTTCAACTCACTCTCTTAATGTGTTAGTTAAATAACAACTATCAACTAGTTGCAATTATCATTATACATAATATAACTACAACAACTAATTTTCATAAAGCTTGAAATAGTTTAAGACAATATAATTACTATAACTAAATCTCGTAAAACTCACAATAGTTTAAGACACATGTATATTGTGCCTAAAATCTAAAACATTAACACATTAACAACAATACATGTTCTAATTACTAATTTTAATAGTTACTATAAGAGCTCGACAAACTACTAAAACTATCCTCTTTTTGACTTTTACAAAATCCATGTCTTCAAGCAAACAATCTTAGTAAATTAGACGAGATAAGAAATCTTCTTATATTCTTAATAAATGTTAAGCTGTCCGGTGGATATAATAATAATATTAATGTTGTGAAAAGTTATATATATGTTTAGTTGTAGCTGCCAAGTATAGTTTTATTTATAAAATATTTGGTTGATGGACAATTGATATAAATCATTTTAGTTATTCATATATATTGGATTTGTTAAGTAATACTATGTGGAAGTTTTGCAAGAAAAAAATTGAAATAAATTCAAAATCAAAATAAATGGTAATTGGTTTTGTGGACAATTTTCCACCAAATTTTAATATCACATTTTACATTACAATCAAAATAAATTTTGAAAATATAACTATATTGATGTATAACCAAAATAATAAATAAGAAGTTCCATGCATCTTCTTAATAAGACATTTGGTTGAGTCCTAAAGTACACATGAACTCATTGGAGGCTAATACAAATTGAGTAACTTTAATCTCAATTGGTTCATGTTTAGCTTTAACTTCATCCACAATTACATGATTTTTGGGCATTTGCAATAGCTTCAAGTAAGGCTAATGTCTGTCTCTCAAGCTTCCTTTTTCTTTTGTTTGAAGTCTAGTTCACATCCATCATTCTAAAATGTTTTTTTGTTGTCTCTTATAGCATTGGACAACAAGGTAATTTCTTATGAGCGTGTTATTTACAACATTATATATTTCATCTGTATCCATATATTAATGAAGTTACTAAGAAAGAGTGTGAAAAGAATGAACAATGGATCCACTCAACAACACCTACTCATAGACTCACATGTCTGAAAAGTTCTTTTTAGGTACGTAAGTTCTAGTCCTTATTTTTGCTAGGAACATAACTCACTCATTTTAACTTTTTAATTATTTTAACTAGATGAAAGCGCATGGCAACTATGAGTGATATGTTAGCGTAATATTTAAATTGAGGAAATCGACGTGAAAAAAGTTACTAATAAAAAGCCTAACTTGTTAGTGGAAAACAAAAACTTTAAGAACCTAAACATCACTAAAATTCTTTCAACTATCAATCAGATATTATTCATATTTTCATATTTCACATAGAATAAAAATACATTATTGATGTTGACTAAGAAAGTGTAAGTAGGGTCAGACTAAAAATACAAAACTAACCCAATGTTTGAGCTGGAAACAATTCATTAAGTTGGAAAACCAAATATAAACATTCATTAAGTTAGAATCATTTATTTTCCACTCTATCGTGGGAGGAAATGATATATATCCAGAAACCAAAATAACAGTTAATCTGATTAGATTATGTGAACCTTCAAACTTATTAGGGTTTTCTAAATTTTATTTAAACTCTAAATTAATAAATGAACTTTTCATTTCACTCCTTTATATTTGTTCTGCCTATCCTATTTTCTACTTTTATAGATAACCATATGATTTATATTATTATCTTTTTTAGTTTTTTTTTGTATAATTTCTTAAGCAAGTATTAATAAAAGTGCACCAATTTGAAATAAAATTTTAAAAACTAATTTTTATATTTATTTATTAATATTAAATAAATAACTAAATAAATTATTAATAGTTCTATTAAAGAAATATTACTTTAATTATTTAAAAATTTTATCTATTGTTATCTAACTCGTACAAGTGTTAACATCTTTCTAAATCTTTTTTAATGTGAAATAAAATTTCGTAGATGGATTATTTTTCTATATTTATGAAATAGTAAATATTTTATTAAGATACCTAAGCATAAATTTGGTAGGTATTTAAAATTTGTTCTATTAAAAAAAGTTTAAAAATAATATTTAAATCAAATATTTTGTAGACTAAACTATACTTTGTGAGGTAATATTAATAAAGTTAATTAAGTAATGAATCTATAAAGAATCATAGTAATTATAATGTTTCATTTTAAAATATTTTTTTTACTTCTTAAATTACTCAATTTTACCTTAAAAATATAATATTTGTTTTATTTAAGTTTTAAAATTAAAATTTAAATTATATAATATTTTAATTAGTGAAAATAATATAAATCAATTTACAAATATTGATACGTTAAGTTTGGATGAATATCAAACATTGTTATATCAGTTAATATAAGAAATCCATAGGAAACTTATTAGTATGATAATATGTTTCAAATACTATATCGTTTTAGTTATTTCGAAATCAATTGATGTAGATAAAACATTGCTTCATATACCGTCCAATTGTGTATTTGTATTTCTTCATATACCATTCCCAATTCTGCATTTGTATTTGTTTAGTGGTTGACTTTAATATTAGATGATAATTGTATATGCTTAATTTGATACCTGTATAAATGACAAAGTTGAGTTCAATGGATAATTAATTAAACTAAAAGCAACTTCTTATTATTTTATAGATAGATACTAACATTATGGTAAGGATAAAGATGAAATACAATGCATACAATTTTTGGATTAGGTAAGTTATACATAGTATATTAAGTTAAGTATATCACAACACAATCTTAAAATACACCTTAAACATAAAAAAAAAAGTTTTCAAATAAAATATAAGGAAGGATATCAGAAATTGACGATAAATATTCTACTTATAATTTATAAATATGAAATTTGTGTAATATGGGTTATATAAAATTTCAATTCTTTTTTATATTTCGTATTTTAATTATCATTAATAATTATTTATTTTGAAATACTTAGTAGATAATATATTTTTTTTAATTCAGAGTATTTGTATTTATAACTCATAAAAAAATGGATTAAAAAAATATAACATTAGTCACGCCAAGTACCCTTATAAGTTCCCTAATATATTACTTTCACTCAAACATAAAATAAAAACTTAAATATAAGTAATTTTTAATTTTATTTAATTATATTATTTTAAAAATATTTTTATATTTAAATTTAAATATTATTTTCAATAAATATAATTAGGAATCACTAAGTATTTTTTTTATTGTTTGAAAACAAAATCATTAAATAAAATTATATACTATTTTTAATGCATATCAAAGTAACTCATTCTATTCATATTTAAATTCAGACAAAAATATATAGTATAAAAAAATAAAACAAACAAGAATAAGCAATCTTACTGGAGATGGAGATTCTCAATTTCATCTTCATGAATAATGTTATAAGTCGTCTGAGTTTTCATTCCCACACGCAGATATCTTATCCTATAAAAAAGAACTAACTTAATTTAGGATATAAGTACATGTAATCAACCATTATTGAAGAAAAAACTCAACAATATGCTGTAAAAGTGACAAATACATACATTAAAAAGAAATGATGTTAATTAATTACATCAACTTTTTAATGTGTTTGTGAGTATAGTTCATAAAAAAATATAAAATTTGATAAATATTTATCACACAATTTACTCCTAATCACATTTGTGATAAGATAATGTAAAAGGATATTTGTATGAAAAAAGAAGTTGGGGAATGTTTAGACAAAAAGGATGCAATAAGAAATAAATAAATAAAATAATGTTTAATGTATATAATTTTTTAATTTTTTATAAAACATATATAAATAATAAATTAAAATTATCATAATAGACTTGAATTTTTTTATATGAAATAAACTTAATTAACATTCAAATTTTACTAATGATCAAATTTTATTTTGAATATCAAATAATTTTTATAAATCAAATACCTAATGAAGTAAACATTTTTATTCAAGTTTCTAAATAAAATATTTACTTTTACTTATTTTAATTTATATTTATTAAATATGTTTAGATTTTTCTTCTTATTCTCAAAATATTTTTAATAGAAATTATATATTTTGCATTATAAATATAAATTGCTAATTTGTTTGATAAACAGATCATATAACACCCATAAATTATCATACTTTTACCTTGTGTAGCTTTGAACCAATCCACCTTCCAACATGTAAATCAATCACTTCAATAACTATAAAGCTGTTAATAGGACAGACACCATCAGAAAATATTTGTTTGATTAAAGAAACTATGAAGCTTCCTTTCTTTGGATGTAAAGAGCGACATAATGTCCACTTGTAGAAAATGGGATTATATGATCCATCTATGACAAAAAACAATTAACAAAAGTACTGTCATAAATAAGATAAAATATAAAACTTCTAAAGATCTCACTTCTATATAATAATACCAAGATATTTTCAGCACAAAAAAAGATATGAAACTCACAGTTTAGCTGTGTGGTTGAAGTTGAGTTCATAGGATGGAGAGACTTGATCACATGTGGGAAAGACTCGTACAAATCAATACTTGATAAGTATGATTCTCCATCAAAAGTCACGTTTACAAGTGCATCCTTGTCATGTGATTGAATAACTATCTTCTCAACATGTGTCTGAATAATTTTAGATTCTGATTCTGATTCTAAGATTTTACAATGATCCATTAGATGCTGAATTTTCAATTCTGCCTCAGTCTGTAATTATGTAAACAAAATAAGCACAAGACTTAAAATCAGAAAAACAGAAAAACGTGTACAATTAAATGTATCAAGTGTTATTCCAAATTATGTTCGTGGATTTAAGTGCTGTGTAGATTATGAAACCAAAATTTTATAAAAATGTGGCTGAATGAAAATGAAAGACGGGAATGTAGGGGGAGTTATATTTAGTAAGAACTAAGAAGAAGCAAAACCAGCACAGTGCTGCATATTTTAGGATTTCAGACAAAGGGAGAAGTTTTAAGTTCTATATGGTAATAACTACTTAAAATGAATTCATAAATTTGATAAATGAAGATGTTCAATATGTTTGGCCTATGTTTAACCATTTACAATCTTTATATATGCACGCAATAAACTTTGAAAGATATGAGTACGGTAAGATATGATAAAATTTAACTGACACTAATGATAATAGATAAAGGCGTACCAGTTTTTGTTCAAGGTAACAATTGTTCTGTATTTGCATTTGCTTGAAAGTCTTGAGTTCTTCAACTTCTTGTATCAACTACAAATGCATCAAGGTTAGTTGCTCATATTATAGCATTAAACAATGAACTTATGCATGTTATGATCAAGAAAATTCTTTGACAAAGGAACATGTACACTGTTTTGTCAAATGTAAATTCTATAAATGTCTAAAATTTAACTAAAACTAATATTAGAAAATACCATTTAAGAAGTGTAAAAGTATATTGAAGGCTTAAACATATTTTCATTCACCTTGTCAATGGAGTATTTATGCTCAACTGGAGTATTTGAATGTTCTTCCTTCTCTAGACCTTCTAGCACCTCAAGATATTCCTTTTTTACAGGGCACACATCATTCTCATCAGGAGTATCATTCTCATTCTCATCATTTTCCACTGTGCATGCATCATCCTCATCATTTTTCACTGTGCATGCATCATTCCCAACAGGAGTGTCATTCACATTCTCTGACATAGAGAGGTCTTGACTACCATGACCAAGAGCCATTTCCTTTAGTTTCTCATATACAAGGTTCAGCTCATTCTCCTTCACCTCCTTCACTACTGCTTGAGTATCCAATGTCTTGATGTCTCCATCTAAAGAAGAAGTAACTTCAGTGGAATATGTTCTCTTACTTAAGCTTGTAAAATGTTGAGTCTCTGAGTCTGGTGTTTCAAATGCTTCACCTTCTTTCAGAGTTGATGGAAGAGATGGAGACACAGTTTTCCACTTCAAATTACAACCAGAGGCAAATGCTAAAGAAGCTAGTAATGAGGTAAGTTTGTTTGCTTGTCTATGGTCTAATTCAAACCAGAAGTGGTTATTGGTGTAGTAATTGCCTGCAATTACTGCTGCAAATTTATCTTCAGACAGTGGCTGACACTGAAGCCTCACGCGAACTTTCACCTTAAATCATTAATATAAGAAAATGTAAGGCCGTTTGGATGAATCATGACATGAATACATGACCACTATTATCATGAACCATGAGAATTAGAGGTTGGCAGGTAGATGTAGCAAGTGATATATACCTGTGCAGGAAATTGTGTTCTATCCAATTCTGAATTATCATCAATCCATGCGTAAGGATCAATGTACATTTTCCCCTTGCTAGATGCCTCAAAAATCCCATGGAGCTTCCTATCACTATAGTTGAATAAAAAAATTGGCAGGCCGGGATCAATGTTCTTCACATAGGGAAAGTGGTTAGCTGGTAAGCCTGTTTAAACAAACACATACTACTGAGTTAAATGTCCACAACCCCACCTTCAAAATGAGAAATTTCATTGTTAAAGAAAATGATTTCATAATTTTATCATACTGTTCATCCTAAGAGGATGTAACTGTTAACAACACCCCTAACTGATAGTGGGTCTATGTTAGTTGAAATTTCTTGAAAACTGCAACATTTTTGGTAAATATTAATAAATTTCAACCAATAAAAGATAATGAATTAAAAAAGTTTATCATAACAGCTTTCTTCATGCTAATTTAAAGCAAATAGAAAAATATAGTTCAAGTAAATTAATTTGAATATAAAATATCATTTGATTCATTCATCTACTAGTGGCATCCGAATCTTACTAATGCTACAATAATAGCAATTAAATGCAAGAGTTAAAAGACTAACCAAACAGTAATTTTGATTGGCATTCTTTCAATGTGCTGTTCTTGCAACCGAATATGACCCCACCAAGCTGATGCTTCTCCAAATTTCTGCCACCTACAGAATTGACCGCTAAATTTGGAGAAAAAGGCATCGCCCCACTGATTCTAAAAGTTTGTGTTCTTCTTCCTGTATTCATTCTGGAATAAGAGGACAAACCCTATTTCGTTAACAATCAATGGTAAAATCCAGACCATCAAGAAATGTAAATAATTATTAGGTTGGCAGTATCAAATGAACTAAAGCTTCAAATAAATATAGATTTCTTTCATTGTCATTAACAAGAAGGCAACTTCACAAATTTGAGTAAAAAGGATGAACAGAGTAAAGACAATGCAAGTACATGGACAAAGAATTGAACATTGGACTTAAAAGTGTGGGCATCACACTGGTCCTCAACTATTACCGTAGCAGTAATATTAGAGAGCAAGATAGAAACTTGACGCAAATGTTAATGAACATAAATCCTATCCTAATCATTTTCCCATCCAACCCTTATTCCAACAAACACCAGAGAAATGTTTAGAAGCACCAATGCAGACCATGCAACACTATTCAATCCACTACTCGATCGGATAAAAATAAAAAATCAAGAAAGAGAAAAGCAAAAGGAAAAATGTCTATGCACAATTTGTAGCATACCAAACAAAAAGAATAGGGAAGAAAGCAAAGGAATTGAGTGAAAGAGTGATACCTGAAACAAGTTCGAGACACAGAAGGTCCCACACAGAAAAACCAAACCAAGAAAACAAGTGTGTGGAAATGATTTTATAGTACTATTGTAATGCAAAAGTAATTGGGCTAGTTTACATGGGAAATGCTCTTAATCCATTATCATTAGAAGTACATTAATTTTGTACTAATACGGGGTATAAGTACCTACCTCCTTTAGAACTTATATATCACACTTTATGGATGAACATGATAAGAAATATGTGCCTTGTGATGGAAAAATCAGAAAAGCATGTTATAACGCATCACTTTTATGACTCAATCTCTTTGACTTGACTATTAGCACTATAATAATAACATAATTGAACACAAATTACATGTTATTTAGGCTCAATGGATTTGGCATTTCTTTGTAAAATGGATTTGATATGTGTTGAAACCAACACAAATTGTTTCTCGGTTAACACGTTGTTTGCATTGATCATAAATGACTTTTTTCTTCAGGAAAAATAAAGAAAAAATATCAGACATGAATTTGATCACGTTATAATAAAATAGTTTACAAGGAATTTTTACATTTTTAGTTACTGGGGAAGCGGAATTTTTTGTTTCCCAGCTTCTTAGTTAGGTATTGTAGTGTTAAAAATGACAATTGTTTTACAAAATTTATTGAAAGAAAGTTGTTAAAAAATTTAAAACTGTTTATAACTTAAATAATAATAATAATACTCCTACTAATACTAATAATAATTTTATTTTTATTTATTCTTCAACAGTTAAATCAAACTGTCGCGACCTAAAAATCACGACGGATATGGCGGTCCAAATAAAAACAAATAAAAAGAAAGAAAGAAATGGAGTCGCCACCATAAATTTTTTATGAAAAACTATGGAAAAACTAAGAAAAGAATAAGAAATAAGTCTGCGAACTAGAAATGAGTTCGGGAGTCGGTTACGCGTAGGAAAGGTATTAGCACCCCACAGTGTCTGTCTTAAGACAGTAACTTTAATTAAATAATCAAAATCCAATGTGGTTTTTAGAATATTTATTTTTCCCAAAAAATATAATATATAAAAAAAACAATTTAAAAGACAAAATAATAATTTTTAAATTAAAGGACCCGACAAAGATTGACCCTGCTCCTACGTATCAACATCCTTAACGGGTGAAGAATTAGGGAATAAGTAGTTCTACCTATGTGATTGGGTAATTTTGAAATTGATTTTATGATTTTTTAATATTTTTTCTATTTTTTCTTTTTAAGACTGAGGGGTATTTTAGTCATTTTATAATTTTAGTGAGAAATGAAAAGAGAGGGATAATCAAAAGGAGAGCAGCGAACGTGCCAATGTTCCAC
>Ga0209489_101165_pt1 | contig 53467 bp, 27 predicted proteins | sample SiratrowhiteBW_FD_187527 | JGI IMG/M metagenome (GOLD analysis project Ga0209489, IMG submission 187527) | Root nodule microbial communities of legume samples collected from California, USA - Siratro white BW (SPAdes) (version 2) | ecosystem: Host-associated > Plants > Roots > Nodule | place...
TTTTTTTTTTTTTTTTTTTGTTTTGTAATGGAAAAAATCAAATTTTATTTATTTTTATATTATTATTATTTTAAGAAAACTTAAGCTAATAAATATATATTTTTATATTATTATTTATTTTTATCATTATATTTTAATTTAAAAAATTATCTGGACAAAATCGGGTATTGACAATATGTAATTAAATAATTAAGTCGAAAAGAAAAAACTTGTGTGATGTATTTGTACAGCATTTTTGTGCTTAAAATTTCAGACATTGCAACTGAGTATCACATTTACTTGGTCTCCTTTGGATATTAATCCCTTATTTCTTGTCCTCCACATAAACATGTTGGAATGAAAAGTCTGTGGCTTTTTGTGAAAATAGGTAAAAGTGTCTTCTTTCATAGACTTTGGGACCAGAAGAAGCCAAATTGGATGGCGAATGGCTCCTCGATAATTGAGATCATTTTGAACTTATCCTCAATCTTCTAATGTTTCCTTCTTTACTGTCACATTCTCAAAGCTGTTTCCTACTAAGTACCCATTACTTCGGATATTGTCTCCTAATGGATATCTGTCTACCTTGGAAATTTGGTTCCGGAAGGAGAAGTACCATCTTATTCAGATTAAATAAATATAGACTTAATTAAATTGTATAATTAATTAGTGTTAATGTTTAATTTGGACCATACATGAGAATTTATAGTAGTCATCAATACGGAACCAGTGGGATGATATCTGGACTAACCGAAGTTGGCTGCATGTCAAATTTGGCGTCTTCAATATATATTATCAAGACAAAGTCAAGTTAATAAATAATCTCATTGTACATGCTGTTCACAATAATGAAAATTTAAGGAAAAGAGAACGATGAAGCTAAGTGGTGGTGCATGCACTGTTTTTCACTATTTGCTTAATCAGTCTTCACCCCTTTCATCTACATTTTTTTTTTTATGTACCGTGGTTAATATTTAAGTATCATTCACAAATATTTATAAATAAATATAGAATGATGATTGAGATATTATATCTTCAGAAAAAAAATTAGTCATACTAAAATTATTAGGATATATATTGTTTGAAGATTTGTTAAAAAAAAGGTAAGTAACGCTACTAGTACCTTATAGGTATTATTACGTGGTGAGAGTTGAAAGAAGTTCATTTAATTAAAATTGTAATTTAAATTTGAAAGAACTGATCAAAACAGATATATGAATTTATTCTATCAAATAAGATTATGTTCATTTGGAGAAAAACTGTGTGGATTCACAGTTAGAAGGATCATTTGACAGATGTTAGTCTTTAACTCTAACTTAATACACTAGTATTTTAGAAATAGATAGTCTTTGTCGATGAGTCAGTACATTTATGATATGAGTTATTGTAGAAATGTGACAATGACAAATATGATGTATGAGATGAATAATGAAAGTCTAATGTTTCTAGTTTAGTTGAGATAAAAAATTAATTTATAAATATACGTTTTTTTAAACTATCTAGTTTACCATTATTTTTGTGTGATATTTGTTTTATTTTTAAATTTATGATGATCGTGTATTAGACATGATACAAGATTTTGGCAGGTGGTATGACTTTTCGACGAATAAGTTTAATTTTATTTTATTTTATGATTGTATTAAGATATTTTTATTAAATGTCATGTAAAGAAATATATTTTAAAATATTTTTATAAATGTAAAGATATTTATATTTAGACTAATTATAAAATACTTTTACAATAAATTCTTTTTATGTAAAAAATATGAAATGTTAAAGTTTATCAAATTAAATTGTAAAAAATAAAGAATAAATTACTGTAATCCAAACATACATTTTTTTCATTCTTTCTCTCTTTAAAATTTTATCTCTACAAAGAATTTTATGTTTTACAATTCATCTTTATTAAAAAAAATATAGCTGAATAAATAAAATTAATTATTTTTGCTCATTTACGATATCCAAACTTAGATTTCTTATCAAGATATCCATGTTACAAGGGAAGTTGATTTAATGTAATGTTTAAATTTATATTATATAAATAATAATAACAAAATAACTCGTATTGAATATATGTAACCTATGCTTAGAAAGACAACACTTAGTAGATTTAGGACACATAAAAAAAGAATATTTAAGTTTAAGGAAAATTGAAAGTTGAGAAAGTATTTTTTTTTTCATGTTTATATTATAAGAAAAAACATTCATAGGAAACAAGATTTTTTTAGTGATGGTTTTTGTTCAAATTTTTATAAAAGCATTTTTACTAGAAGAGAGAAATTAACCTTCCCAGATTAAAACAAAATTTGTATCTAAAAAATACTATATAATTTGTATTAAATCATTTAATGTGACAATAAATTAAAAAGTTTCGTAAAGATAACATGTTATATTACGATCTTATATAAATATTATTTAAATATTTGTCTATCAATTAAAAGAAATTAGTTATTCATTAAAAAAAGTTATATTTTTTTTGTATTTATGATTGTTGAGATTAAGTATGATTTTTTTGTCTTTGAAGTATTTGAATGCATGTTCAACCATACAATTTAAAAGTAAAAATTATTACATAGAAGAATAATTATTTTATATTATTTTCCCTAACATGTACACTTGAAAAAGAAAGACGGTACAACTAAGTACCAAAATATTACTGTTTGATATTAGGGACTGATCATTGGGGCAAGGGTGGTCCACTGTACCTACCTCCTGCCCAATTTTTTTTTTCTCAATATTTTTTTATAAATGATTATATATTAATATTTATATATATACTCTCTCAAATTTTAAATATGAAAAAAGATTTTGATTCTCAGCAATTAATTTAAAGTTCATAAGATCTGGACAGTCCTTTAAACAAATCTGGAACTTAACACATTAATTTACTATAGAAAAATGTTAAAATAATGTGTTGTTAACCAGAACCGTTGAATCAGAAATTACATTGGGTAATTTTTTTTTAAGAAAAATAGGTAGAGTGGTCTTTACTATTTCTTGGAAATCAGTGATTCGTTCGTTGAGAAAGAGTCTGAAAGAAAATACAGAGTATTTAGGTGTTATATGATGACTTTCTCCTAATACATGAACTAAGACCAACTTTGACAACTATTGGTTATGCTATCCAACAATTTAGAGAATTGAAAGGTAAGTTTTAATGTGAAAATTAATACAAACATAATTGTTCCACAATCTTAAGCCAGACAATCAATGTATTGGAGTATTATTTGAGAAATAATGGTGACACCCCAAAAATTTTTGGTTTAATCATTCATTAAATTTTATAATTAAAAAATTGTGTTTTAAATTTTTTTTTATTTTTTAATTTTAAAACTTACAAATCCTTTTTTAAGTTCTTCAACATTTTTGTTTTGATCACTTTAAATGACTGTGAGTTTACACAGTAAAAATTAAATTTAAAAAAAACACATGTATAAAATAAATATGAAGTTATTAATTTTTAAAATTCTAATTTTCTTGTGTTTATTATTTTATAATTTGAAAGTGTATCAATAAGCATGAACTAGCTTCATCTTTATCTTTATTTTCTTTTCCAAAGAAGTGATGGCATCTAGAAGGGTCCCGAAGACCTAGGTTGCCTTCATAAGAGGTCAAATATGAATGGATTGGCACCTAAAAAGGAAGAAAAATATACACCAAAATCCCCCAAATTCTGAGACAGCTGTAGATGCTCCCATTCAACTCTCTCTCAAATGAATTATCTTTTATAAAAAAATTATAATCATTTTTTATGTTTACCATACAATTAATTATATAATTAACTATATTTTTTTCATTTAATTCATTTGGGTCTTAAAATGTTTTATATAACCGATCAATCTTAAAATATTTTTATAACTCATAATTACTTAATTTTCAACTTTATATATATATATATATATATATATATATTTTTTCGTATTTGTAAAAAAATAATATTGTTTAAGAGTCAACAAAGTTAGTTTAAATATATTTTCTTTTCTTATGAAATTCAATTTAAATATATTTTTTTCTTAATCTTTTGAGGTGTTTTATAAAGATACTATTTTGAATAGGTTATTGACCCTAACTGATTGAGCTAACGATATATTATTTCAACAGCAGATTTAAGTTTAGAATATTAAGAATATCTATATTTATTCACTTTTTGAATAAAAGTAATCTAAGTTAAATTCAAATATCCTACTTCACGAATAAAAATATAGATTTTAAATTATTAAATTCGAGTTAAAATGACTCATTGATTTCGTATTTCATTCAAATTCACCCGGATTTCATAACCACAAAAAGTTTAATCACATCTTTCTTCTATTTAGACAGATGAAGAATAGTATAATAGCCTCAATAAGTATTATAATAGCCTCAATAAGTATGCTAGTTTCTTAAATTTTCAAAAACATCTCTACAGCTTTATTTAAATAACAAAGTTTGCATTAGTTTTTTTATTTAATTGGTTCAAAACTCAAGTAAACTTATAATGATTTTGTTAGGTAGACATTTTTTTAAAAGATATTCTTGAATGTCCGGGAATTATTTAAGTAATTGATTTAATTTACAGAGTGACATGTCATTTTCTCAAAACATTTATTGAAAGCTTTGACATCTATTTGCACAATGAATAATATAACTTTTTCTATATACTTTTTATAACACTTTTCGCAGTTATTTTATTTGTCTGTCATATTAATTATTTAGTTTATATTTTTCTGTTTTTTCTTTTTATTTGATTTTGTATGGTTGAACATTATCTTAGCACAGTAGTAGTATCCGAGAGTGATGTGGTGCGTGGTCAATCAACTGAAGTGGACGGCGTCGGATCCAGACAATAGTCATAAATGGTCGGACAAACACGGTCTGGCTAGGTTTGACTTTTACAATCCTATATTAGGTACATCTGAACAAAACGAAAATACAATTATATAAAAAAAGTATTTTTATATAATAGAAATATAAATATTACATTAGCAAAAGATGCAACAGAGCAAATTATACTAGTCGCATGTACGTGTGTGTTTGGGTTAGTCGGTTTACTGTTCATGTGAATGGATTAACAGGAGTTATCTTTGTCATCTTGTTTGGATCAAGTAATGTGAAGAAAAACAAAAATGTTTATTTGTGAAAGATAAGGTAATCCTCCTTGCGTATGTCTGAAAAAAAAAAAGAAAAATATACACGGTAGCAATTGGGAGAAGATAGAGGCACTCCTTACTCACACATGTCTTATTGTGCATTTCACATATCTTATTTGACGAATTTACATATCTTGTACTTTGTTTTTTTAAATACTAAATTAATGAAGTGAAACAATGTCATCTAATGATTGTAGGTGTTAGAAAAGTGTGTTTAGATTTTTAAAAAATCTGAAAGATTGAGAAAAAATGTTTTTAGTGTAGTTAAAAAACTTATTAGTAGATTTAAAAAAGATATGATGGAGTAATTTGTATATCTCGATTTTAGTTTTTTTTTTCTTATTTTATTTTTTAACATAAGCATAAACCCTTTAGTTTTATTATTTTGCTTTTTTATATACTTAGTGGTTTTTTTCTTTCCATGGTTTTGGTCTAGCCATGATTTTGGGCTAGCCATCATTTTCTTTTAGTTGACACACAACTCTAATTAGTATTTAGATTAGTAATACCAATAAAGGGGCCACAGTGTGGCGGGGCAACATTAATTAAAAAAGAAAACGTCCATTGTATACTATTTATATATATAAAATATATAAAGAAGGAAAACGGGCCACATATTACCCCCACACTCTTATGTCTACATTTAGATAAATAACTGTAAACATAGATATTACAATTTGCAGTAACTGTTACAAATATTTTAAAACTAAAAGATGTTGTACTGTATCATTATTTTATTTTAAAAAAATGAATTACTTCTAAACAAAATTATTTGAATTATAAATTATGATATTTAAAAATATACTTAATAGTTTAATAATTTAAAATAAAAAAATACTGTAATATAATTCAATTAATTCAACTTATAATATATTGTATTACATCTAAACAATTGTATAATTTAATTCCCTTGAATGACTAATTTAATTTTATAACAATTAACTTGATGAACTTTGGACCATACAAGTCATTGTGGGACCCGCCCTAGTCAATACAAAATTTTGTGCCGTGCTGAACGCATGGGTTGCACAATCCTACTACTGATATACTGTTTCCAAACGCATTTTACATAAATGCATGAAAATATTATTCAGTGTATTATTTTTCAAGTATTATATTTTTCAAATTTATTTTCTTTTATTTGTTTTTTTTTAATTTTAGACCATTTTATTTCTTTATTTTTTCCATTTTTACCTAATTTCTAATTGCACACACATATTTTTGTTGTAATGTAAAAGGAAAATAGTTTACTTAATCAAATTGTTTTAAAAGATATATTTATCAGTTTTCAAGTTCTTTTAAAAATCATAAATTTGCAACATAATTGTAAACATGTAATTAATATTTTAAAAAAGGTATTAAAAATTTTGGAATGGCAATAATATAAGCATTAGAGAGAAAGACATGCAGAATAGCTATAAATAGGGTTCTCTAGTCACTGGTATTCCTTGTCCACAACACAAACATAATCTACCTATGAAAATGGATTCTAAAAGCTTGTTAATGGTGTTCTGTGGTGTTCTCTTACTGCTGAAACCCAGCATGGGGGCGGAGGAGGAAGCTGAGCAGAAGCTGGTGCTCAGATACCACAACGGCGTTCTCCTCAAGGGGCGCTTCTCCGTTAACATATTATGGTACGGGAGCTTCACCCCGACCCAACGCTCCATAATCGTTGACTTCATCAACTCGTTGAGCTTCCCCGCCGGGGCTGCACAACCCTCCGTGGCCTCGTGGTGGCAGACGACGGAGAAGTACAAGGGCGGCTCCACAACGCTGGCCGTAGGAAAGCAAATCGATGACCAATATTCCCTCGGAAAGCGTCTCAGCAAAAACCAACTACACAGCCTCGCATCACGCTTCAAATACTCCTCAGAAATCAACCTTGTTCTCACCGCAAAAGACGTTGCAGTGGACGGCTTCTGCAGTAGCCGATGTGGGACCCACAACGCCATTGCCAAAACAATCCCCTTCATCTGGGTCGGCAACTCCGAGACCCAGTGTCCGGGCCAATGCGCCTTTCCTTTCCACCAGCCCCCTTACGGCCCACAGACGCCGCCGCTAATTGCACCTAACGGCGACGTTGGTGTCGACGGCATGATCATAAACATTGCAACCCTGTTGGCCGGAACCGTGACCAACCCCTTCCACGGTGGGTATTATCAGGGTCCTCCGACGTTGCCCTTGGAGGCCGTTTCGGCGTGCACAGGGATTTACGGGAGCGGGGCGTATCCGGGTTACCCGGGTAAGGTTCTGGTGGACCGGGCGACGGGGGCGAGCTACAATGCGAACGGCAGTAACGGGAGGAAGTTCCTCTTGCCGGCGATGTGGGACCCATCGACCTTCCAATGCAAGACTTTGGTCTGAAGGACGACTTGAGTCAATGTTTCTGTGTTTAAGTGTGGCATTTAAATTCCTTTGTGTATGCTCAATCATTGAAAAAGATTAAACTATTTCAATAATTTAATTTATCAATCATCTATGCTTAGTATATTTTGAATTCCAATAATTCAATTTCTGTTATATTATGATCCAAAAGTGCCAACGTTGAATTTTATAAACTATTTAAAGTCATAATTTTAACTATGAGAGACTACACTTCCTCATGTTCTCATTCTTTGTATTCAATTTTCACATCCACTTTAAACATAACAAAATAACACGGTAATAAATGTGTATTTTTATTCATTTTTTAAAATATTTTATCCTTCCTCTAGTCATTCATTAAGTTCTAAAATAAAATAATACTTTATAATTAGTTTTTATAAATAAATTTAAATGATAAAAAACAGTATAATCAAAGGTAAATTAAATCACATAAATATTTTAGACATTTTTATGAATAAATAAAAGTGTTAAACGAAATGGAATTAAAGAGAACAGTATGTATTTTCTTCTAAACATATTTTATTAAAAAGAGTCTTATAAATATTTTATTAAATTGAATAAAATTTATTTTTTAATATTTTCAGAAGAACATTAAATCGTACTTCAAAAGTATATATGTCTGGGCCAGCCTCTGCGTATGTATTAGTTTTTCAAATGAAATAAAGACCCATTAATGCAAGGAAGAAAAAAGATTATAATTAAATTAAGTTATGATAGTAATGCTATAAAAATAGACCATTGTATATTTATTATATTTATCAAAATACTATTTCAATACATTTTTAAATAAATTATGATTAGAGTCCTTTTAAATTTCCATTTCTAAATAACTTTTAATGCATAATAAAAAATAAAATAATTGTATAAATGTAAAGAAAAGGTTATATTATCTTAAAATTTTAAAAATGACAAATAAAAATAACAAATTGTCCTTAAAAAAAACTAATATAGAGGAAAAGAGAAGTTCAATTTATTTTCATAAATAGGTCATAACAGCACTGTAATTATAGATAACATTTATATTATTATTATATTTTTAAAATACAATACATGGTAAAATTAAAGTCATAAATGCACTGTAATAAAAGATAAAATTAATTTTATTACATTTTTCAAAATACAATAAATGTCTAATAAAAGAGAAAAAAAAAAAGGTTTGCATTTAGTTTTATGATAAATTAAGTACCCATTCTCTCCAAAATGTGTTCAATGGTAAAAGGGAAAAAAGGTATAACTGCAATAAGGTTTATGTTATCTTAAAATTTTAAAAACAAAAAATAAAAAACAATTATTCTTTAAAATAAACTATTATATAAAAGAATAGAAAGTGCAATATATTTTTATGAGTAAATTAAAGTCATAAGACAGTGTAATTAAGCAGAACCTTTATATTAATTATATTTTTTCAAATTGCGTTACTTGTCTAATAGATTATTAAAAGAGAACAAAGTTTCTATTTAGTTTTAGGAATAATTTAAAGGGCCTTAAACAGAGTAATTAATGAGACAAAACAACCGCGTTCTGCACACATAAATACATAGTTTTTATTTTAAAAATATTTATAGAGAAGTTACTCCAAATGTATTCTATATTTTGTTTCTTTTGATTCATTAATATGGAGAAATTCAGGCATATTTTTTCTTTAAAAAATTCGTTGATATTAATTGATTTTATCTATGGTTAAATTATTTTAATATTTAGTACTTTGAGGAAAAAATCAACATGCCTAAGCTTATACTTTGTCTGGTAACTGGAATGACATAAAAATGTTTTCCCTAAGAAAAAAGACAATTTTTGCTGCCAATCCTTTGTTCACATTATGATTTAGTTACTTAGTGGAGCTTTGAAAAATGACTTCTGAAAACTTGATGAAAAGACCTGTATAGTACCTTGTCACATCATAGAAATAAAAATTAAGAAAAAATATATAATAGTTAATAAATTTCACCAGGATGCTTTATGATATAAGTACCTTGAAATTTTTACTTATCACTGACTACCCGGCAATAAATTTGTAGTGAGAGTCAATGTTTAATCAAATTGTTTATTTTGAAATAAAGACTCTGAAAAATAAATAAAATTAAAAGAAAAAAATTGTAAAATTTTGTAAATGAAGTAATATGTGTTTTAGATAATTTAATTTTTTTTAATTAATAAAACTGTAATATTAAAAAAAATTCTTATGTTAAAAATAATTTAAAATAAAATATAATTAATTTATTATATATAGTTAATTTTTTAAATTAATAAAAATATGCAATTATAAATTTGTTCTAGAAGTTAAAATTAATTTACAATGATTAATCTTTTTCATATCATTAATTAATTTTTTAAATATAAAATTATAATATTAAAATCTTATTAAAAACACTTTTATGACAGGCGATTAATATTAAAATGTTACTATAAAATTATAATAATTAATTAGTATTTGTTTGAATAAGAAGAATACATAGATTGAAGTTATCTCATTAAAAAGACTTTTATGACAGGTGATTAATATTTTAAAAATGTAATAAAAAATCTGAATGGCAATAATATAAGCATTAGAGAGAAAGGCACATGCATGGTACCTATAAATAGGGTTTCGTCCACAACACAAACAATATCTACCTACGAAAATGGATTCGAAAAGCTTGTTAGCTATGGTGTTGTGTGGTGTTCTCTTACTCCTGAAGCCCAGCATGGGTGCGGAGGAGGAAGATGAGCAGAAGCTGGTGCTCAGATACCACGACGGGGTGCTCCTCAAGGGGAACTTCTCCATCAACATAATATGATACGGGACGCAGCCGTTAATTGCACCTAACGGCGACGTTGGCATCGACGGCATGATCATAAACATTGCAACACTGTTGGCGGGAACAGTGACCAACCCCTTCCACGGTGGGTATTATCAGGGTCCTCCGACGTTGCCGTTGGAGGCCGTTTCGGCGTGCGCAGGGATTTTCGGGAGCGGGGCGTATCCGGGTTACCCGGGTCAGGTTCTGGTGGACCGGGCGACGGGGGCGAGCTACAATGCGCACGGCATTAACAAGAGGAAGTTCCTCTTGCCGGCGATGTGGAGCCCAGAGATCTTGAAATGCAAGACTTTGCTCTGAACGACGACTTGAGTCAACGAAGCTTAAGCCACTGTTTTAGGGTTAAGTGCGGCGGGTTAATTCCTTTCTGCATGTTCAAATTATTGATGAACATGACACAATAAGATAAAGGAAAAGAAAAATACTGTTATTTTTATTTATCAATCATCTATGATTATTATTTCTAGTTCCAACTGTGTGTTATTCTTGAATGTCCGGGAATTATTTAAGTAATTGATTTAATTTACGAAATGACATGTCATTTTCTCAAAACATTTATTGAAAGCTTTGACATCTATTTGCACAATGAATAATATAACTTCTTCAATATACTTTTTATAACACTTTTCGCAGTTATTTTATTTGTATGTCACGTCAATTATTTATTTTATATTTTCTGTTTTTTCTTTTTATTTGATTTTGCAACATTATCTTAGCACAGTATAGTGGTATCTGAGAGTGATGTGGTGCGTTGTCAATCAACTAAAGTGGACGGCGTCGAATTCAGACAATAGTCATAAATGGTCGGACAAACAAGGCCTAGCTAGGTTTGATTTTATACAATCCTATATTAGGTACATCTGAGCAAAACGAAAATACAATTATATAAAAAAAGTATTTTTATATAATAAAAATATAAATATTACATTAACAAAAGATGCAACAGAACAAATTACTAGTAGGCATGTACGTGTGTTTTTGGGTTAGGCGGTTTACTGTGATTAACAGGAGTTATCTTTGTCATCTTGTTTGGATCAAGTAATGTGAAGAAAAACAAAAATGTTGATTTGTGAAAGATAAGGTAATCCTCCTTGCATACGTCTGAAGAAAAAAAAAAATATATATATATATATATATACACGGTGACAATTGGGAGAAGACACAGGCACTCCCTACTCACACATATCTTATTGTGCATTTCACATATCCTCTTTGACCAATTTACATAGGTTTATAAAAAAAAACCAAGCATAATCGATATAAATAAATAAGAAATCATTTATTATATATGTGTATAATCGATTATTTACTTAATTTAATAATTATAAATTAAAAAAAGATAATTGATTATGATGTTTATCTAATAAATTATGAGTCAAAAATCATAAGGATAATAAATTATTATGTGTATATAATTGATTATAATAAATTATTAGGTGTATATAATTGATTATGATATATCTGTAAGTATTGTTATAGACAAAAAAAAATGTATCTAATGAAGTTTGGAGGTTCCTTAAACAATAAGATAGACAACATCATTAAAAATATTGTAATTAATTGTTTTGTAAATTTGGGTAAGAAAAACTAATTTGAATATTTTTAATAAATATTATAATTACTTGTTTTGTGAATTTGGGTAAGGAAAGCTAGTTTGAATGTATGTTTTTAATAAATATTGTAATTACTTATTTTGTGAATTTGGGAAAAGGAAGCTAATTTGAATATTTTTATGGATATTATAATTATTTATTTTATTAAATATGAATTGAATGAATGTTTGTGAATGATGTGGTGTGGGGAGACTATCCAAATCTTGACTCTACTAGTCATTGGAATCATAGATGAAGATGACTAGATGGTGAGAGTCGAATGAGCATTGGAATCATAGATGAAGATGACTAGGTGGTGGGAGTCGAAAGAAGTTCATATGATTGTGTCGCGGTGTGAAAAAGAACAGGTTGGACCAGATCATATGGATTAATAGATTCACATGACTGCGCTACGATATAAAAAAGAACCTGTCAAACCAGATCATGTGGGTTAAAGGATTCATATAATCACGCTATAGTGTGAAAAAGAATCGGTCAAACCGGATCATATGGATTAAGTTTATATGATTGTGCTACGGTGTAAAAAAGAACCGGTTAGACCAGATAATATGGATTAAGTTTATATGACTGCGCTACAGTGTGAAAAAGAAGCGTCTAGACCAGATCATATGGGTGTCTCACGTGTGTGATGTAGTGTTAATGATATTATGATCTATGAGATGAGTTATGAAAGCTTGTTTTGTTGTTATTTGGTTGAGATAGAAATTTAATTTATGAAAATGTAATTTTTTAACTCTCTAGCTTACCCTTATTTTTTTTTGTGGTGTTTGTTTTGTTGTTAAATATGCGATGATCGTGTATTACACGTGAGCAGAAGATTTGACAGGTGGTGTGAGTCCCTAGTGAACTGATGGAAAAACTTTATTTTATTTTATTTTTTCTTATTTTATCTATAATTTTATGAAGATATTTTTATTAAATCTTATATGGAGAAGTATATTTTGAAATTAAATTTATTATATAATTTTTATGCAAGAGCAGTTCGTCATTCGGTAGGATAACCTGAGGGTACTGGGTTTATTATATTTCTTCTGTGTGTGATTTTTGAAATTTAGTTTTAAGAAATAGGCAAAATGTTTCTAGTTGAATGTTTGAACATGATCTTTAAAATTTTGATTTGTATTTGAGTTGAGTTGATTGTGATGAATGAGAATGAAGCTATTAAGAAAGAAAAAGATCTTGATGAAGTGGTGAGGGTACACACTCATGACTAAACTAAGATGTATTTCAATGTGTAATAAAAGGGAGAAAAGGTAAGTTTATGTTATCTTAAAATTTTAAAAATAAAAAATAAAAAACAATTATTCTTTGAAAAACAACTATTATATAAGAAAAGAGGAAGTACGGTTTATTTTTACGAGTAAATTAAAGTCATAAGACTGTGTAATTAAGGAGAATCTTTATATTTAGTATATTTTCAAAATGCATTAATTGTCATTGTAATTAATAGTTATATATATAGATATATATATATATATATATATATATATATATATATATATATATATATATAACTGAAACAGAAAAATAGTTTGTTTATTTTTATGAATAAAATAAAGTGACACTCATTGTAATTATTTAAAATATAAAAAAAATATAATGTTTGTAAGATTTTTTTAAAGATGAAATAACTAGAGTAAAAACAATGGCGTGGTGCACACAGAAATACATAGTTTTTCTTGTTTTTTTTTTCTTTTAAAACTATTTATAGAGAGTGAGGTTATTCCAAATGTATCCTGTCTTTTCTTTCTCTTGATTCATTAATTTGAAGAAATTAAAAAATCAAGCAGTGTTGTGTATCAAGTGCTGTTCTTGTGAAATAAACAGTTTTAAACGTGGTATCTCTTCTGAGTATTAAGTGCTGTTCTTGTGTATGTAGAAAAACAAAAGTTTATGAAGTGACCACTTGAGTTTTCTTAGACCGTTTATGATTTAATTGATTTCATCTGTGGTTAAATTATTTTAATATTTAGTATTTTGAGGAAAAGAAATCAACAGGTCTAAGCTTATACTTTGTCTGGTAACTGGAATGGCATAAAAATGTTTTTCCTAAGAAAGAAGACCATCTTTTTCTGCCAATCCTTTTTTTTCACATTGTGATTTAGTTACCTACTGAAACTATGAAAAAGGACTTCTGAAAATTTGATGAAAAGACCTGTATAGTACTTTGTCACATCACAGAAATAAAAATTAAGAAAAAATATATAATAATTAATAAATTTCACCAGGATGCTTTATGATATAAGTGCCTTGAAATTTTTACTTATTACTCACTACCAGCCATAAATACACACACACACCCTATCTCCAAACCTTAAAGTCCAAGTTTGCAAGTACAAGATGTTTTATCTGTCTTGTAACCCTCATACAGCACAACTATTAATTGTGCCAACTATTTAAGTTCTTATGACACTTGGTGAGTGGCTCTCAGAAGATTTTTTTCAGTGTCCAGAGCAAAAGTAAACACATGGTAGCCCAGTATTGTGTCTCTTGTCTAAATTCGAAGTGATTGAGCTGAATTGAGCCTTCTTTTCCGCAACCTTTCTGCAATATTGAATGCAAGCTCGAGAGACTGAGAAGCATTAAGCCTTGGATCACAATGAGTGTGGTAGCGAGAGCTCAAGTCATCATAAGTAATAGTCCTTGAGCCTCCAACGCATTCTGTCACGTTCTGTCCAGTCATCTCTAAATGAACTCCTCCTGGGTAGCTTCCTTCTTGGTCATGCACATCAAAGAATGCCCTCAACTCAGCCTATCATCAACAATAGCAATTTATTAATAGACCTTGAATTATACCCCAAAAATAAATGACTGAAACTGAAAGAGAGCCACATATTGAAGGACAATAACAAAACACAAAAGTCATAAAAACAGATAAATCACAGCAAAAGCAATTCCTTCCACTAAAAAGCTGCTGTAAATTTGGATATAGCGCTATTTTCTTACATTAAGTACATTACTTGCCAAACAATTATCTAACTATTATGTGCCGATCCATAAATTCCAGGACAAAACTGAATTAGAAGAATAGGGCAGAAGTGATGAACAGCTTTTATCGTCAACTTTATCCATGAACTTTCTTGGAAATTCATGTCAAAGTGGTAGCCAACCCACCGAATAAAAGAAATATTCCAGTACTAGGTGATATGCAGGATATATGTTTAGTGAAAGTGTGAGACAATACAAAGATCACAAAAATACCTATCCACGGAAACGATTTGAGTTAAATTGCATGCATGGTCTAAGTTTTATATTGGAACTTGAACTTTAAACAGTACAGTAGGATTAAAAAACAATGACCTAGTATAGACCATATATTTTGCCACTTTTGTATTGACCAAATATTGAGTATAAAACAGAAAATATATATGTTGGAAAAAGGAATAAAGTATAAGTGAAATTACCCTTATTGCATCAAAAGAGCGGGTTTTTAATCCAGATGGAGCTTTAATGGTGTTGCCATGCATGGGGTCGCTAACCCAAGTCACAATTTGTCCTGCTCTGCGAACTGCCCTGATGAGATGAGGAAGCTTCACTCGCATATTCTCAGCTCCCATTCTAACAATTATTGTAATTCTGCCAGGCTTGTTTTTAGGGTTGAGAATGTCTATCAGCTTAACAAGTTCGTCTGGCACCATCTTATCACTCACCTGAAAACCAAGTAGCCTTTCAGTAACTCTAATTTTTTGTCAGCAGCTCACTAACTATTGATTAGTTCCAACAGGACCTAGGCCCTTCAGACAGGATTGTAGTTCAAGTGTTGAAGGGGCACATCAAAATGCAATTATAACAAATTAATTGAGACAAGCTTATGAAGGGCATAACTTTGACTATCAAATGCAAAATGAATAAGAAAAGACCATAGGCAAAGAGCATTATATGAGCATCACCTTTATGCCCAGTGGATTAGCAACTCCTCTCAAGAACTCAACATGAGCACCATCGAGTTGGCGGGTACGTTCCCCAACCCAGAGCATGTGAGCTGAGCAATCATAATGAAGCCCCGTAGTGGAATCCTCCCTAGTAAGTGCTTGCTCATAAGGGAGAAGCAAACACTCATGGGAGGTCCAAAAGTCGGTTGTACTCATGATTGGGTGCTCCGATGTGAGCCCAGCAACATTCATGAACCCCAGGGCCTCATCTACCCTATGAGCCAATTCACGGTACCTGTTTGTCCACACAAAAAAAAAATCACATCGTTAAAGTTGAGGGATCCCTTAGTTTTCTACTATCTTTTGAGCAATATGGAACGGGTCTGTTGAATTTTAAACACATTCATCCAAACCAAACCATTTTAAATGGAAGAATAAGAATTAATAAACTCTAACGATTCAAGATCCATCATAAATTTAGAGAATGTTAGAGAACATACCTGTCTCCCTGTTCACTATGCTCCATGAAATCAAGATTCCATTGGTTAACCCTTTGCATGGCAGCATAACCTCCGGTGGCAAACGCTCGCAAAAGGTTCAGAGTAGCCACTGATTGGCAGTAGGCTCGAACCATCCTCTGTGGATCGGGGATTCTAGATGCCGCATCGAATGCATCACCATTCACATTGTCACCCCTGTAACTAGGAAGTTTCACACCATTCTTCTCCTCAAATGGATCTGATCTTGGCTTTGCAAATTGACCGGCCATTCTCCCCACCTGAATCACCATATCCAATAATTGAAGCTTGTCATCCTCACTCATCATAAAATTTTAAACCAGTACGATGTAAGCCTATCTAATCACTGCTCAATGGAAGAATTTGATCATGAGGTATGTTTGGATACAAGCCAGAAGAGTTTATCTATTAGAAATGTAGTATGTCTTTTCCAGCGGAAAACCTCTTCTAGCATTGTGTCTAAAAAGGCTCCTAACCACAATTCATGAAAGACACAATACTCTTCCTCCAAGTTGGTTACTCACATGACAAAAACCAAAGCTTTAAATTAATATTTTTCTTAACCCCAGCAGACAACAGCATTCTCTTTCTGAATCTGGGTTCGAACCTATCTCACTCTCAGTTTGAAGGATTTTTTTTTTTCAGATTGGTGTAATTTTATGAGTTTTTTTTACTGAAATGGACATATTTTCAAAAAATTACCCATATGAATTTGATAGAAGGAAAGTCATACAATTTTATAAAGCCATTTTACATCAACACAACCTTGATTAACATTAATTGAAATTTATAAATAAAAAAATATACAAAACTTCGATTAATCTTAATCAAAGTTGTGTCTGCCTAAAACAACTTCACAACAACTTTACACTGAAGTTGTGAATTATGACATGACTTCAATTCGATTAAACTAGTGTCATATATGCACAACTTCTTTGTGAAGAAGTTCTATTATATTAGAGCAACTTGACAACTTAAGTAATAATAAAAAAAATTGTCAGTTTCATTCACAAAATGGGCAGAATTGCACTATTTTCAAAAAACAGTTTAAACCTAAGGAAGGGTTACTTGTTACCCCAACCAGTATACACTATCTATAGTGTGAACATATCGTGATTTCTAACACGCTTCTTATACCAGTTACTACATGTACTGAATGTAAAATTTATAAGACAAGACATGACGGGTGATATGATGCTCTATCAACAACTATTAAGACGAATTTTAATACCATTTTACAATTTGAGTTTTTATCCTTCTCAATCCGAGATGTATAAGTTCGTGTAACGAATATTGCATACTGCTCCCACCTATACGATTTTATTTATTTATTTTTTTTTTAAACCAGGGCTCATTCCTTCACTAACTCAAACATCACTCGAAACACCAAAATCTATCCGAGAGCGAAATTAACAATTCACAATAAAAAAAAAACGAATCCTCCTCCAAAGAAAAAAAGATGCAATGAAAGAATGGTGAAAAGATTGACCTTGATAACAGGCATTTGGCCACCGAACATGAGGACGACACCCATTTGAAGGATGACACGGAAGGTGTCACGGATGTTGTTGGCATTGAATTCCTTGAAGCTCTCAGCGCAATCGCCGCCCTGAAGCAGAAAAGCGTTCCCCATGGCAGCCTGACCCAGTTTCTCCTCCAGATTCCTGGCCTCGCCGGCGAACACAATTGGGGGAAAAGAAGAAAGGGTTTCGAGAACTTGATCCAATTCGTTCGCATCAGGGTACTCCGGAAGCTGAAGCGCCTTCTTCGTCCTCCAACTATCGATGTTCCAACTCGTGGCTATTGCGGACGCCGTTGGCTTGGCACAATTCCGAACAACGACGGATCTCCTCGGAGGCCCGAAAATGCAAGGTTTGACCTTGATGGTGAAAAGGGATGATGAAGATGAGGCCAGAGCCATTCTCTGTTTTCTTCTTCTCCACAAAACAGAACACTTTGATTGATAACTGATGATTCTGACTCAAACTATATAGTATGAATTTATAATTGTCCTTTTTATTCTTAAAAAAGGAAAAAAATCATCTTTCACCTTTTAAAAACAAAATCACTCAAAGAATCTGCAATGGAATAACAGAAAACTGGTCCTTGTTATGTCTACTCTTCTTTTAAATAACAATAAATCAAATTACTTCGGTTAAAAAAACTACTAGAACAATAATCTACAACTACCGTTCCTGTTATTAACTTTTGTAATAACTATTTTAACAATTTTATCTACGATTGTTTGAAAATACAAACAAGAAACGTTGTGTTTTGAAACAACAAGTAATTAATGTATGGAAATAAACATTGTTTTATAGTGTAATGGTAACATATAGTTGTCTATAAAAATAATAACAATAAAGAAAATGACCGAAAGTCTTTTTTTTTCTCAGTTCAATGAAAAAATTTAAAAACTAAAGTTTCTACATTCTTTTAATGATATAAATTAAAAATTAAAATAAATCGCTTTAATTGACAAATATTATAAAATCTTATCAATGCCTACTAAAAGTATAAATAATTTTTAGTATTTTTTAATTAATTTAAATTTATCATTGGTTTGATTTTTAAATTATTCTCTCTATATAATTAAATATAATTAAAATTAATTAAATTTGCCTCCAATGAAGAAAAATAATTAATATTAATTATAGTGATAACATTTATAAATAAAAAATTTCCTTTATTAGAAATTAGTATTAATTGAGAATAAATGAGCTATTTCCCCTACTCCATTTTAACGGTCATATTTTTCTGTTATTGTATATAACACGTGTCTGACTTGAAGTCATCACACCGTGAATAATCAGGGTGGTTCAATGTAGTAATTTAAAAATTTGGCGCCAAAGCTAACTCATTCTGATCATGCTTTAATTTTGATGAAACACCCAAATAGTAAGATCATTGATGATTACGTTGATGATATGATAATTAACATGAAAGACAGAAAAAACTAAGCATTTGTAGTTGAATTTGAGATGACAAGTTTGAGAGGGATGAAGTATTTTTCTTGACACCGAGGAGATTAGATCAAAAAAAGGCATAGTTTTAGAAATTAGCAATGCTTGATTGTAAGCCAACTAACACTCCTGTTGTTGAAAACCCTCATTTGGGCGAATACCCAGATCAAAACCCACTGATAAAGAGAGAAATCAAAGGTTAGTTGGTAAATTGATTTACTTATTCTCACACTATCGCCTAGAGAGTTAGCATGATAAGTCAAAATTATGCATTGCCGAAGTGAAGATCACATGAACACAGCAATTTGAATAATTCGATATCTAAAGTCAGCTCTACTCCAATTTTTGAAAACTAGTGTTTTCTAAGAATAATCATTTGAATGTTGAAGGTTATACTAATGCAGACCGGACAGGAAGTATTATTACCACGAGATCAATATCTGGTTGTATTATCATTGTTGGAGGAAATCTAGTTTACATAGAGGAGTAAAGAAGTAGCTTACAAAAATTTGTTTCTCACCTACATCTGCAATGAACTTATTTTGTGACAATAATGCAGGCATAATCTATTGGTTAAAATCAAGTTCAAGATGACCGAATAAAACATGAGGTGGACCATCACTACATCAGAGAGAAACTCGAGGCAAAGAAAGTGCATTTTCTTTGTCAAAATTGGAGACCAATTAACAGATATATTTACAGTAGTAGCTGATAGAAATCTTCACAACTCACTCAGTAAGACGGGCACGAAAGAGACATACATGCACCAACCATCCTGAGAGTAGAGGGTTTTGACGTGAGTTGACACGAGAGATTACAGGGATTGTTTATAATATATGCAGACTGTCATAGTTTCCCAAAGTAGGAGATTAAGCTATATGTATGAAACTTTGTATTTGTACAGGAAAAGAAAATATACCATTCTATATTAACAGGAATAGACTCACAGTTACGATGTTCATGAAGAAGTGAGAGCGATATTACAAAGAGCGAGAATGAGAAAATTAGATGAAACCCAAAACCCGGGTATTAATCACACTTGCGAAGGATACTTCTACAAGAACTAAATTCAATAACAATACCAAAGCAAAGCAGGTGGAAACACCACAATTTTACAAGGTTGGCTGATAAGTAAACGCTTAATCCTCACAGAACTGGTTGGATTTTCCCTCCCTCAAGTTCAATGGCCAAACTCTGACCATGACACTACATAGGGGAAGAAGGACGTCATTCAGTCCATCCTACCCGAGTTGGACAGTTAATAGTAGGGGCTGTAGCGCATTGCCATTCTGAACCTTGGGACTTTTCTGCAATTCACAAACAGATGCTATTAATTTGCCTGTTACAGGATAAAAAGATTTGAAAGGGACGATAGATTGTAATGTACCCATATCCATATGGAGAATAGACAAAGGGAGGTGCAGAGGGGGTTCTGCCTCGAAAGCCCCCAGCATAAGGATTCGACTGGCGGGATCGATACTGTTTCATCCCTGGTATATTGGTCCTTTTAGCTGTCACCTGACAAATGCTCAAATAAGCAGAGATGGTTAGAAAGGGGAAGCAGTTTATTATTCAACAGCAATAACCTCTACCTCTCTAACCTTTAATTGGCGCCCATGAAGTTCAGATTCATTTAGCGAAAGGGCCTCCTGAACAGCTTCAACCTCAAGGAACTCAACATAAGCATAACCCTTGGGTTGACCAAACTTATCAGTTCGAATGGTGACTCTGTTTACTGTTCCACAAGACTGAAAATGCTGTTGCACTTCTTCAGGAGTGCACGAATAGTCCACCTGTTGAGAATATCAAACCCATGAGACATTATAAGAGTAAAATAACAAGTGAAGCCAAAACATTCACCACATGACATGTTTCAAGTATCTGTTAACACTAAATTGAGGTTAAAAGATGATACTTACCAGTTTCCAGTCTACTAGTCAACCAGATATAATTAGCGTCACTAAATATCAACACAACATTTAATGAAAGAAATACATTTTTGAAAATTCAACCAGCCTCGTTAAATAAACCATCTTAAATAGATATAATAACATATACATTCAATAAAACTGTTCTGTGACAGCTATCAAATCACTGGTCAGGACCAAAATGATGAAGATCAACCTTCTCCAGCAGAACAATTAAACTGTTTATTTCCATATTTGCAATCTCCATAGGCTGAAAGCAAATTACTTTTGCTTTAATAAAACTGTTACAGGTCCCAGATATTGTAATATAACCTCCAAACTTGGTCTCATGAAGTAAAAAACACTACAACTAGACAAAATGCAAACAACTAAACCAATACAGGTTTTGCCAGCATCACAAATGCTAATGGCATCACAAATGCTAATGGAATAAATTTTGGGCTTTGAGCAAGTCAGTGAATGTCAACCAGTAAAAGAAAGATGGTTCACAACATACGGTAGATTGTCTTCCCCTAATAAATTAATTGTTTTACCTAGCCCTTATAAGATTGAGGAAGAAACAAAATTAAAATCGTCTCATAGCTGCCGTATGTTATATCTGAAACATGGCTGTTTTAGCAAGCTGGAAAGTTTCAGGGATGTAAAAGTATTTTGCCTGGTCCATGAGGTAGCAAGATTCATCCTCTAAAATGCAAGGTAGGTCACAGAATAAGGTGCCAGCAGACAAATGAAAAAAAAAAAAAAAAAAAAAAAAAAAAAAAAAAAAAAAAAAAAAAAAAAACTAGGAAGTGGAATTTTGTAAATCCAAAAAATATTATTCAGTGGGTTCTCCAAACCATTGCTGCTGCTGGTGGTGTGTAATTTAAAGCTCTGCTGCAATCTTGAGCAACTAGATTGCTGCCGGGATGTGCCACCTTGTGTGATTTGGAAGCCTCTGTTTCAGAGTGAATTATAGCTGGGCTGGCTTCTGTACCTGCAACTATCCTCGGTTCCCATTATTAGCTGATTTGTGGGTGATTTGTTAGTCATATGCAAAGTTACATTGCTTTGCTGGTCTGCGGGTGATGCCTTTGCATTCCCTGCACCACTTAATTTCAGATTTTTCTCATTAAAATTGTCATCATAAAGTATCTGTTTTTAAAAAATCTTGTAATAACCTTTCTCAAATCTATTATGCATTTTGAATTACAAGATACTTAACTGCTATTGTGAGTGAAATTTTATTATCATTGCTATTATTCCTTATTTGATTTATATATATTTTCCATATATTAAAACAATTATAATTGTGCATTTCTATCTCCCTTCCTATGAAAGGACCTAGGATTTTGAGAGCCCCACTCACTGAAGTGCACCACCTCCCTTCTTGATCACTGTTTTATTTTTCCAATTTTTCTTTAGCTTTTGTAGTGTGAAGTATATCAGAGAACAAAAAAGCCAATAGTCTAAAAGAAATTACTTAGATCCTAAAGTAGAAAAAGGGAATGACAGCAGTCCCTCACCATGAGAAAGAAAACATATTACATGAACTAGCGCCACAGAAAGTTTCCTTTGAATGTTCGACCAAATGACAGATATTCATGCACAGTATTGTACCCATAAAGTATGCCCTCTTCTCACCAGTAGGAGTCCAGATTCTTGATCTCCAATCTACCCTTAATTGATTTCCTGTCAATCCCATTGCAAACACTTATATGTATGCTGATAAAAAAAAGTCCTAGTTGAAGATTTTTCCTATTCACCTTTGATGACTTCATATTCTATTTTTTTTTTATTCTTTGTTTCTTGCCTGTCTTCTTTCCATAAGAAAAATATGCAAACTCACAACACCACGAAAATCACTTTCCTCAACAAATACTTCTTTAACACTCTTGTCATCTCCTTTATTCCTCAATGTTTCTTTTGTGTTGTATATTTTGTTTTTCCACTCCTTTTTTTTTTTTTTTAAATTACATACGTTTCTAACATTTTTACCCTCCAACTATAGATTATAACATATACTTTCAACTGCTGCAATACAAAACCAGAAAACTTGTACATGGCAGCGTGACCTGCGATTGTAGTCAAAACATTGTGTCAAAGCAGGATGTCACTGCTTGGAAATATACTAAAATTTCAAAACACTAGTAAGCACATTCATCATCAAAGAACTTTAAACAATAGAAAATGAAGAAGCCCGACATATTTATTGACCAAAACACTTTGGCTCATAAATGAATCAGACACACTACACGCCCTTAACCCATATCATGAACGATGACGGACGGTGAAAGACAATCAAGCACGATAACATGTTCTCATATAAAACAAGGTAAGAGAGAGCTCACATTGCCTACAAAGACTGATCGAGAATCTATTTCCTCTCTATTGGCCTGACTCGCAGAAGCAGTTGCAGGATCTATTTTTAGAGAAAATAATTAACAACTGAGATTGGAGTCCAACAAAATACATTGTAATAATATGTTAGGCATTAAAAAAACAGTGGTATGCAGAAGATCAAGGAAAAAAAACACAACTTAAAGAAAAACATGAGGGGAAAAATAACAACTAAAATTTGTAACTCAGGCATTAAAGAAAGATTTCTTCCGAATTTTCAAACAGAAGTTAACAAAATGATAGCGGCAAGAGGCCCCCTACAGGAGCTGCTGCGGCAGAGCGCCTTAGTGTAATTGCCTAAGCAGCATATAGCTTAAGACAATTATAACTTCTTATTGTTAATTAGGAACCGATCATCAACTTTTACAAAATTTTTAAAGTTTGTGAGAATTTACATTTATCTGTAATATGTATTATATAAACTATAGACTACATAAAAACAATTCGAAATTGCGGTTATCCCATATCTACTATCCTGCTATAGCATTTTTGCGGCAGAACATTACATACCGCTATTCAGGATTTCAAATATTGGTCTCAAATGGGTAGAAGGATATGTATATATAGTTATGATTAATTACCAAACATGTTAGAATGAGTTTCCCATTACCACCGGCTAAGAACCTAAAACTAGTCTACTAATAAAAACATTTACAACCAAAATTTAAATCACAAAAGATCTTCTATGTCGTAGAATCCTACACAGACAAAAAGAAAACAAAAATTAATTTCAATTTTGAATATATCCAACTCACTGCACACTATAGCATTTTCTTCCCAAAAGGTAATTTTCCAAACTACAAAAAAAAGTGGTTTCAGATATACATCTTTTGGAGAGAGAAAATAGGAAGAGAGAGAAAGGAGGCACCTTGCACAGATCCCATTTCCTTCTCGACCTTGGCCTGCATCTCTCGCAAAGCAGCAGCTTCATCCTCCATCTCTTTCAAACGCTTCTTCATGTCATCCAATTCCTAAACCCAATTGATTTGGCATTGGGGAACGAACAAATTAGGGTTCAAGATTGAACGGCGGCAGCACCAGACAAGTTTGATCCAACGAAATCAAGCTAATGCAGAGAATTGAAATGAAAATTAAGAAAAAAGAGAAAGAAGGGAAACATTTGTACTTCGTTAGCGTCGGCGGCGTGCATGTCAACGTCGTCGTTTTCCATGGCTCCACGAAAGAGGAAGACCTGCACCCTACCCTGTGCTTTCCTTGCCCTCTCCCTTGAACCTGTGAGAGTGTCAGAGCGATTGGGAGAGTGGTTGGGTTAACCACATGGGCCTAAGAGAAAGACAATCTTTTTGTTTTATAAGAAATAAGAATTAACATTTTTTTAAAAAGACAACTATGAGAGATATTTTATAGAAAAAGATTGATATATCATAATTTTCTAAATTTACAATAATAAATAAATTCTTTAAAATCATATTTCAATATTCAGTAAGCATTACTAACATCTTTAATTGTTACCGATTAGTAAAGATCAATATTATATTTCTTTATTCAGTGAATTTTTTAACTAAAAAGGTATATTCACAGAAAATTATTTTATGGAAACTTTAGCCAAAATTTGTCAACTTTTTGAGGGAACATATTTTTTTAATTTCAGATTCTGAACAAAAATAAATCTTCAGCTAAACGTGTCAAAATTCTATCTCAGAGCAATAATTTGGTTCTAAGACTAACATGGTGAATTACGAGGTCCATAACAAATTTTACTTGCATTTTAAAGGATTTATATTCTTTAATTGTTGATCTATTTTAGGTTAATTGCTACTCCCGTCTGATATAAAACTAAATATACTTAAATCCTAATTTTATATAAAAATTGGGTGATTCTTTTTTTTAATAGAGGAGCATAAATATACTCTGACGCAACAAGGTTGTACTAAAATTAAGAAAACAATTTGAGCTTCTTTTAAAATACCTAAATAATAATTATCCTTTTAAAACTAAGATATTAAATTGTAAATTTAATTAAAATAATTAAATTATTGAATAAAAATAATAATAAAATGAGTTGTAAGAGGATTGTGTACAACAATTTGGTTGTTAAGAATCAGCAGTCCCAAAATTATTCCGGTAGAATATTATAACCTAAGTCATGCATTTCTATTTATAATATTAATAGGTACACTATATTGATATATTTTATTTTTAATATAATAAAAATACTAAAAAAATTCAATTCTATTATTTTTTGTTTAAATTTTGTTAATTGTTAATATAATTAGTATGGTTATTTGATAATTATTATATGTATTTGTTAAAGAATAATAAATTAATGTTAACATACAATAAATTTAAAAAAAATATTAAGAAAGAAAATAAATGGTTAATACTCTCTATAAGAGATAATAACATATTAATATTAATATTCTTTTCAATAAATATAGAGATCAAAAATACAAGTTTAAATACCTTTATATAATTAGTGTGATTTTAGTCTTTAAGAATTGTTAGGTATATTCATTAAAGAACAAATTAATGTCATTATATAATTAACCTTGAAAAAATACTAATAAAAAAATAAATCGTTAAAAACTTTCTTTAAGAGATAATAATATATCAACATTAATATTCATAAGTGACAATATGAACCATTACTTTAATTATTTTAATTATTAATAAAGTTCAAATAATTTGTATTAAACAAATAAAATATGCCAAGTATTTGTTGTACTGAATTAATTATATCTAATATTTGATTAATTATAAAGTTTTGAAATACTTTATATATTAATGTAGTGGTGTTTTTTTATGATCTTGATTTTTTATTTTTGTAATTTTGAAATAACTACATTGGTTATATAACATTGGTTTTATATAATATGATATTTTATTGTAATAACATTTATAATTTAAAAATAGGAAAATGTTGGTTTTATAATAGGGAGATGTTGGTTTGCTCAACCTTTTGTCAATCATATATGTGATAATTGGTTTGACAATCATACATACTTGTCAATAATATATGTGACAATTTTTCTCTAAGTGGCTGAGGGGCGTGTGTAGTATTTCGTAGGGAAGGACATTACAGGTTTTTTTTTTTTTTTTAACATTTAGAAAGTTTAAAAGGAAATGTTAGGTTTCAGAGTGGAATGTGAAGAGTTTGAGGGAAAAGGAAATTTTTTTTAGAAAGTTTGAAAAGAAAGGTTGGGTTTCATAGGTATGCAAAGTCAGTGAGGGAAAAGCGAAAACCTTTATTGACGAATAGTGAAAAGTGACACTCGACGAACCATGGAAGAGGTGGACAACGACGACAAAACGTGGTATTTTAAGCTGCGACCGCGACAGGTTGAGGCCATGAGTGCACTTAGATGGTTGTTTGGATGTGTGGTAAAAAAGTAATGGTCAGTTAAACACTTAAGTGTATAAAGTTAAATAGGGTTCAAAGGTTTTTGTGGATTTTTTTCAGTAGTGTTTATGTAAGACAAAAGTGCAGTTTTAACTTGAATATAATACCATGTCAGATTATTAATATATAACCACTCTTAAAAATATAACAATAATGAAATATAACTTATAAGATATTTATTTTTTGTTTTATTTAAAATTACAAGACATAGAAAAAGTAAAATATCGACAAGTGTTATTAATAAAAAAAATAGAATTGTGATTTTAGATAGTTTAAATGATTTATATATAATATATATAGACAATAAGTTATATAATAATTTTAATAAATTAAGACCTTTATAATCAAAGTTTTAAGCATAAATGGTAGCATAATAGATTATAAGTGGAACATGTTAATTACTTGTTGATTAGGTGTAGGTATAATTAATTAATATAACAATGTCACAATGATGGTTGAGGAATGATTATCTTTAATAAATATAATAATAACTTAATTTTAAAAAGTAAATAGTGTATAAGTCTAATTTGGTAGTAGTAAATTGAAATTTATTTTCTTCGTTTCTATTATGCTCAACCAGTCAACCTATTAAACATATTATTCTTCTATTATTATTTTTCTCTTTAATTAAAATATCTTTATTTCCACTCTATTTCTTTGTCACATATCTGCTTCATTTTTATTTTTTATTTTTTTCCACATATGATGAAAAATGAAAGCCAATTTTGAATTAATTTGGCATAACGTTAGAGAAGAATACTCGAAAATTCAGTAAACTAGGAATGTTAGAGAATTGTTTATAAATCGTAAAGAATTGCTTAATTATATATATATATATCATAAAACAATACTTTTATTTTTATATTTTATGAAATAATTTCCATTCAAAATACTCTAAAAAGGTTTAAAGGAGTCTTAAAATTAGTAAATTAATAATATTTTTTTATTTTCAAACTTTGTTATTTTTTTAACTTTATATAAGAATATTTTTGTTATTTTAATTTTTTTGAATATTTTGATTATAAAAATTATAAATAAATTTTAAATACTATTTTTTATAAAACTATATATACATATATTAATTGTATTATTTATTTTTTAATTAATTACTCACAAAATAGAGAATATATAGTTTAATATGATAAAAATATGGATCGAAATTGTGTGGAAGACCATTTATTTTTGCTAATTTATGTAATTTTCTTTTTAAATTTACCCAGTACTAAAATATACTTCCTTAATGTTTACTTGGTTTGAAAACTTCTGAGAACCCTAGGTATTGGTCAGTGATTGACAAGAGGCAAGTAGGAATCTGTGTTATAAGATACTAATTTTTGTTTGGTAAAAAACTATTGATAGATCAGAGGCGTTCGTCGGAATGGCGAAGGCGGCGTCCGAGTCACACGGTTGCCGGAGAGTGTTGGAGTTTTACAGTGGAATCGGCGGCATGGTATGCACTTCATCTACGAAAGCTAGTCTTTTTGGCTCAATTTCAGTGCTAATGGTTTTAGTGTTTGTTCAGAGGTACTCGCTGATGAAGGCCCAGGTGAATGCCGAAGTGGTGGAAGCATTTGAAATTAACGACACAGCCAATGACGTTTACCAACATAATTTTGGTCATCGTCCTTTTCAGGTTTGCTTTGTTGCTTTTTGAATTGAAATTGTTGATTTGAAGTTCTGTTTACCTACTAGTTTCTTGCTTATTTCATTAGCTGAATGCTTTTAGTTTTTGGCTTAATTACTTGTACTAGTTGTAGTTCCTCAATTTTTTATCCTTTATGTGAAAGTTTAAATTGTTCAGAATAAATTGGCTTTACTCAAACTCTAAGTTGATAAGATTGACTAAAACAAACCATTTTTTCATTCCATATTGTCACTCAGGGTTCCTTTTTAATCCACTAAGGTGTGTGTGCTGGTGAGAAGTTTGAATAGTTTGTACAAGATCCTAGGTTGAAACCTTGTTGCCGCCATTGTACACAAAAGAAAAAAAAAATCTAGGTTCATTTTGGAGTTTGGCTTTGCCATAGTTGTCAAACTAGATGAATGTGGACTTTACATGATGTCCCAGACAAACATAAAATATGAAATGATCAGGCTTATCACAATTAACTTGTGTTTGCTGATTTAGGGAAATATTCAATGCCTGACTGCTGCTGATCTGGACAAGTATGGTGCCGATGCATGGCTTCTTTCTCCTCCTTGCCAACCTTATACAAGACAAGGTGAGTTTTTCTTCTTCTCATATTATGGCTTACCTTTTTTTTTTTCTTTGTTTGGCAAAAAGTTACTCAATAATCATGTGCTAGGCCTTCAGAAGGACACTGGTGATGCCCGAGCATTTTCTTTTCTCCAGATTCTTGAGCTATTGCCATTTCTATTGAAGCCTCCAAGTATGCTATTTGTGGAAAATGTTGTTGGATTTGAGGTTTGTTTTGCTTGATTGAACTCATAGTTAATAGCCCGGACTCCAAATTAATTTCATTAATTATTTCTTTATTATTATTTTTTTCCTGTTTTCTTCCTTGGTTACAGACTTCTGATACACATGCAAAACTGCTGGAAATATTGGAAAAGACAGATTTTATCACACAGGAGTTCATTCTGACCCCTTTACAATTTGGAATCCCATATTCAAGGCCTCGGTATTTTTGTCTGGTAGTGTTCTTGATTCTTGCATAGTCTTTTGGGATGTACTTTGTTATTATTGAGGAATCATCTGGAAATGGTCAATATGTTTTGGAATATGATCATTATAAGTGTAATTTTATGCAAACGTGCTTACTTTTCTTAATTGTTTTAAAATTGAAATTCCAGTTTTTATGTCCTTTTCTTTATCTGGAATGGAATGAAAATTTGTTGGGGCCTTTAACAGAGCTATTCAGAGGGTTTCTTATGGAAGCCTTCTTGTTGACTTAAGCTGTGTTCACCTTTGTATTTAAGTTTTCATCCAAATATCTCATAAAATTGTTTGAATTACTTGGAGTATGGACATCTATGACTTAGTGTGTGTCATGTCATCAACATCAAATTACAATAACATTTTTTTACAAAGGAAATAACAAACACTGGGTGCTCAGCAGAGCAGAATTCATTCTAATACTGGATCTATTATTCTGACATGTTTAAACAATACTTTATTTTGAAATTATTTCTTCTACCTCAGAGAAAATGCTTTCTGTTTTGGAATGTTGTTTTAGAGCTACAATTTTGAAAACAGAGAAAAGAAAATACTTAATTATAAAGTTGTCGGATAGATTTTTCTGCATAGCCATTTATATTTAGGTGTTTATTCAGATCATATTAATTTATAGCTGAGTGCAAATATAAAATACAGGTAAACATTGGTTAAAAGGCTTTTCCATATTCTTATATTGGATTGAATAACTTCAAGAGATGGTTGGAGTAAAATTTGTAGTAAAGATAATTGAATAATATTGAGTAATAGTGCTGGTGTTTCCATTGCACTTTATTCTCTCTAAAATTCTTGTTAATCACTCGATTTGCAAAATACATTCCACATATGGTGGGACAAAAACAGATGTAGTTATACTAATATCATCAATTAGGATTTTGGCTAGGAAAACTTGTAATGTAAATATGCTTGTAACTGTTGATTTTATGTGTATAATTTTTTCAGGCTAAGAGGAAAACTTCGTCTTTTGTCAATGAATGTTTAAACCGCCAGCTGATTCAGTCTCCAGGGCCATTATTTGAGCACTTTAGTACAGTGACGGATGAAGATGATTCATCAAAAGAGGACAGACATAAGTTGTTGCAGTCATGTCAACCTATTGAGAAATTTCTTGAATTAAAGAAACCTAACAATGATATAGCTGTTGAATCTGCAGCTTTAATGACTGGTTTGTCTAATGATGCTCCTAGAACTTCGGAAAAAACTAATGGTCATGAATATGAATCTTTGGACCACTATTATGTTCACCCAAGCTTGATAGAACGGTGGGGGAGTGCTATGGGTATCCTTGCCTCAGTAATTGGTTACATCATTTTCAAACCATGTTATAATATGACAACTGTGTATTTCCCATCCCCATTCCTTAAAAGAGCTTAGATGTTGTCTATCCCGATTCAAAGCGCTGCTGCTGTTTTACAAAAAGTTATTACAGATACGTGAAGGGAACTGGATCCCTTTTGGCAACTGTCCAGGTAGGAATTCTATTTAGTGAAAGTCTTTCTTGGTCATATTGCTTAATATATTTACGTAACACTACAATTTGTTTTTTATTGAGTCACTCAGATGCTTTTCTCTCTGCTCTATAGTCATCCTTTCATCTTATGTTTGGTATCTGCCCTCCGTTGCTAAATTGATGACAAAACTTGGAATAACTACCTGTGGTTGTTGAAAGTTTCTTGTTCATTAACATAGAATATCCCGTTAGTTTTTTTTTTTTTTATCATAATTGAGATATATTATAATATAATATAATATTTCTATGATACTAAAGAATATGTTTCTTGACATTAACCTTTTCAAATCACCATTTAATTTCCATATTTTTTTTTCTTTCCAAGAAAACTATATCCTGATAAAGTCTATAAAGCTATTTTCTTATAATTGATCTTGGACCAATTGAGAAAATAAACTAAGCAGAAACGTTTTATTTTTGTTTGGGGCGGGGGCGTTGGGTAACTATTTGATAGCAATTCCCTTGACCTTGAACCTGGTTTCACTTTTTGCTTTCCTCCCCAACTCAACATTTAAATGTGCAGCCGATGAAGAGGGACAAAACTTCACTGAAGGAGCAATGCCTCAGATATTTTACCCCGAGAGAGGTTGGTGGATTTTCTTTATTCTCAAGAATGTCAAATTATTGAGTCAGTTTTATATGTTTGCCAGAATGCTTGCATGTGAATACGTGTTTCAGTGTCTGAGGTTTTCGTCTTGATTTCAGTGCATATTACTAATCTATGTGGTATTTGTCATCATATACGTAGGTTGCCAACCTACACTCTTTTCCTGAAGAATTTGAGTTTCCAGAGCACATCAGTCTCAAGCAAAGGTATCGCATTTTATTGGATTGAATAATATTTTTGCATTCCTACGGAGGAATCCCTTATTTTAACCGTTAGTGGTGTTTAGTTGTTGACTTATCAATTCCGAATACTCTGTTTTACATGATTAATTGGTCAGATTCCAAGTTATATGCTTTCGTGTATTTATTGATTGTGTTTGATTATACTACTAATATTTTTTCTTTTATAGGTATGCCTTGTTAGGAAACAGTTTAAGCATAGCAGTTGTTGCTCCCTTACTTCAGTATCTTTTCACCGAACCTTAATGATTTTCAATCGTGATATCCATTCAACAGAAGCAGATAGATATTTCATAGGCCCGTCTCCTATAATTTTGGTATGATAATGAGATCATGTATCATAATGCTGTGAGTTCGTGTTTCGATCATGACGATCCAACACTTACATGAGTTTGGCCATTTTACTTCGGAATTCAAATGTAGTTGACTAATGAGGGACACAAAATGTAAATGAAATTTGGGAGAGATTCAAAATGTACTTGTCAGGCATCTTGTAGAAGAAATGATAGGATCTTGTATCAAATTTGAGAAAATATGCAGTTAAATGTAAACGTTATTTAAAGCTGATTTGCTGATAGTTTATAATGAACGGTTTCTTGCTATGCACTTGATTTTGCTACGTTATTATACATTTTAAGGATATATGTTAAGTGATTCCGCGAAACACATACCGATAATGTTGGTGGTTCCATATAAAAGAAATTGCATGCAGATAATTTCTCCTGAATATCTTAAAAGTGAGATTTCGTAGGAATCGATTACTTCGTTAGATAAGGTAGAGAGTATTCTAAAATATAGTTAAATATAATTTTAGTGTCTTTAAAAATATAATATTCATTTGTTTTGTTCACAAAGTGAGTAAATGTCTTGAAAGTTTGAAAATTTATATTTAGGTTGTTTAGTTTGAGACAAATCATAATAAGAAGAAAAAATTAGTAGAATAGAGAAAGTAAGATTATTACACTCCTAAGACACGCATAGTTATAGTCCCGGACCATGAAAATATATTCTCTTGCTGAAAATTGAATTTATAGGCATAAAGATGCAAAAATCAATCAATTATATCTTGTGAGAACCATGTATCATAGTAAAGAGTTATAAGAGATACAAAAAATCAATTTTCACAAAAAATAATAAATAATTAATTAGACAGAAAAAGCGGAAAAAGGAGAAATAGACAGTCACATTAAGTATATTTTCTCTTCTCATCTCTCACAAATTCAGTCTATTTTTCCCTTTCCAGTATGGAATTGTTTTAATATGGAATCACCAACGTTAAGTTTTTCTCATGTTTTTTTTTCTTTACAAAACAACCTTAATTCAAATAACTTTTTATTTTCTTTGCTCTCCTGTTTTTCTGTCTTTTTACTTTGTCAAACGAAACGGCAATGATTAGAGAGATGAAATGAAAAGCAAAAGATGTATTCAGTGAATAAAAAGAATGGAAGACTGAAGTAATAAAATAAAAAATTATATAAGAATTAAAGTATAATAAAAAAATAACAATTTTTTTTGTGATATTTAAAGGAATTAATGATATATGGAAATACGATAAGTTTTAGACATTTATAGTTTAAACAACATGAACAGACATGTCACAGAAGGAAAAGTGGTAAACAACGTGGCGCAGTAGTTGTTTTCCCGCCCAAAGGAGTGAGAGTGTGCAGAGCAGCGAAGGAGATGAACATCCCTCATCCAGATTACTTCAAGAAGCCAATGGCCTCCTTTCTCGAGCGCCGACATTCCGACCAGCTCCACTCCATTCTTTCTTCTCCCGATTCCGACCTTCACTTCCCTCTTTTCGTCGAGTATTATGATTTTTTTTTTATGCAAGTTCTACCTTTTTCATTCATTTTCTTACTGCAAAATCAACCAACCCTCTTTTTCTTACTCAGTTTTGCAGAATTCATCGATGAGGAACCTCGCGTTGGTAATCTCCTCATTGCTCAACCCGATACCTATTTGCGAGTATTCGACGAGGCTGCCATTCGGGCACAGGTCCGTAATTCTCTCTTTTATTTGTTTATTTTGATTTCGAAGAGTTAAAGGTCGAAGCTTGACTTCTATTTGTGTTGTGGGTCGTGTTAGCAAAACGTATTGGCGGATGGTAAGAAAGGGGTGGAGAAAAAGTCCATTCATGTTCGCATCAATACCAGTGGCTCAGTCCTTGAATTCCATGGTCTGCTTTTGCTCTTTACTTGTTTGTTTCAACACCCCTTATGAATCCTCGGCTCAAATGTTGTTTGATTCGCGTGTGCGTATTATTTTGTTTGACGGAATCAGACACTTTTCCAAGCATAGGACGTGTTCGCGTGCAGCACCATGGAATTCTTCTCTCTCTCAAAGGGATAGTGATTAGGTCTGGAGCAATCAAGATGCATGAAGGGGAGAGGACGTACATGTGCCAAAAATGCAAAAACAGGTGTCTCCTACTTCAATTTGTTGTCCTTCTTCGTAATTTGTATGACTATGCTATCATATTAAAAAACTTATGCACATTCACTACTTGGTACAGATATCTGTTTTATGCCCATGTACCTCTCAATATCTTTCCCACATCAGTTAACTAAGTATGTGTGCAGCTTCCCAGTTCATCCTTTGGTGGAAGCTCGAAACTCCATATCATTACCTTCCATTTGCCCAATCCAGGTATGTTCTGCATCTGTGTTTTAATTTCTACATTTTCCTTACAATACTTGGATATCTGTTCCCATTTCATAATCCAAAAATTAATACATAATAGGATATACCATCAAATACTAAAATATAAGATAAGCAAAGTGCCAGATTAAAATTTTCTTGTGCCATGTGAATTTTCTTGCAACAAGGTGAGGAATAATAGGTCAATTTTCTCAATTCATAAAATCTCTTGAAAGCTTAACATTTGATTTTTGAACTTCTATCCTTCAATTTTCGTGTTTGTTTTTCTGTAAATCTGATATTAGTATACTTTTAAATTGACGACTATCTTTTTCCCTTTGGTTATGTTTGTTATTTGGTGTTTATATCAGCAGAATTCCAAGCCCTGTTCAGGCACGAAATTCCAGTATGTAGAGAATACTATAGTATGCCATGATTATCAGGAGATAAAAATTCAAGAAAGTACACAGGTGCTAGGTGTTGGGGCAATTCCTCGTTCAATTCTCGTCATCTTAAAGGATGACCTCGTTGATGTTGTTAAAGCTGGAGGTATTCAATTCAAAATTTTTGAAAACACTATTGTATCCCACACACATTACTTTTTAACATATGACTTGGTCTTGGGGTTATTAGCGGTGAAAATTATGAGCAGGTTTCAGTATAATGTGTTGTGGCTCTATTCTCGCTCTATTCTCATTTACCAATATTTGATCTAAGAAATCTAGTCCTTGAACTATGGTTTCTCTTTTTCCAAAATTATGAATGATGCATTTTGGATTTCTTTATAGAAATCACTTATAATGTCTCTGTTGTCATGTTGGCCTTACTTGAGATAAGTTGTTAAGATGTGAGAAACTCTTATTAATGGCTTGCATTTCATTTGATCTTGGCTTGACCTGACATGAATTACTGTTTGTGCTTACTGATTCTTAATGACTGTGAGAATTAGAGTGCATTCAGAATTGGAATTAAATTTTGACGTTGAGTGGCCACTCTTTATAATCTTCATCGTTAATGATACATTTTATCTCTGTTTTGTCCATGAAGGTAGTCTATAGCACAATGTAGGTCAAACCATATTAATTTTGTGCCTACGTTTTCTTTTCTGTATTTGTTTCTCTTATTACATCTTAAGACCGTTTCTGAAATAATCAGTAAACCTTGTTATGTGTATATTCATTTTAATGTCATGCAGTATGGGTCATTTGTTTTAGACATGGGCTTTTCAGTAAAAAATGTAATTTTAATTGCATTAGTTTACTGACATTTTGATGGTCTGAATATGCAAAAGCTGGGGTATTGGAAGAGAATATTGACAAATTATTTCTGGTAACTATCAGAAAATGAAAATAAAGCATTTCTATTAAAATTAGATTATGTGTGTTATAGCATGTAATTATACATAGAATATTTCCTTATTCGTTGAAATTTGGATTGATCTTCCTACAGATTTGTAGGGGCATACGACTATTAAGACAGATTTGTAGCCTAAATCCCTAGGTTAGCAATTATTTATTCATGTGTTTACATACTTGTACCTATTGCTGTAAATAAAAAAAATATATATAATGTGCAATTTCAGTTCTCTTTTTCAGTAATTGGTAAGAGCGTATCCTTTTTAATGATGTTGATGAAAGAAATAAAATGACTTGTTAGTCCTTAACCTGTACTCATCCAAAAAGAATTAAATTAAGAAATACTCATAGTAACCTTTCATATTGATAAAATTAATAAAATTATCTGTCTCTATTGAACAATATAATACTGTTACCGTGAAAAGATTGTTAGGCAATTTGTAGGCTGCTATCTGAATTAAGGGTTTTCGGAATTATCTCAAGCATGCAGCGTCATACTACTCTGTCTCGGCTAAGGGTGTAAACAAGCCGAGCTCTTGAAGCTTGAATTTGGCTTGTGAAAAATTAATGGCTCAAGACTCGTTTATTCAGTTGAGCTTAATTAAAAAGCTTGAGTTTGACTTGTTATATTAAACTTGAGCTTGACTTCTATATCACGTTTATAACTTAATTAATTTTTTTATGAAAATTTTCTTAAATTATTTGTCAACTTTTTGTCAATATGGCATCTAATTCTTTTTAGTACTAATCTACTATTAAAAAATATGCATGAACTTTTTCCTCAGAAAAATTATTCATATTAAAAAAGAAGCAAGTTTTTTGCACAAATGTAAGTCAATATTAGCTAATAGTACCTGAACTTTGAAACAAGTATACTAACATCTGAACAAAACGTAAACTACAATAATTTCTATTTTAAACATATATATAGTATAATATATTATACATATACATGTGTGGGTATATATAATATGTATATATATATATATATATATATGTGTGTGTGTGTGTGTGTGTGTGAGCTACTTGTGAACCCTTAACTTTAAGCTTTTAAAGCTTGGACTCAGCTCATATAATAAAGTCTAATTGAAAATTCGGCTTTGTTTATCTAACTTAGCAAATGAGCTTGAAGGAGTAATTAAAAGGTCTAGTCCGAATAGTTCACAAATAGTTTGGTTCATTTACACCTCTAGTCCGATCACTATAGCATGTATATTGCCAAGGGACTGAGGGGCACATGATGAATTCATGAATGCAATATTTGATGTTTGATTATGGTGGATTTGGTTCTTTTTTGCTTGCAGATGATGTAATTGTCACTGGTGTCTTAACAGCAAAATGGGCTCCAGAGTTGAAGAATGTGCGTTGTGACCTTGATCCTGTATTAATTGCCAACAATGTAAGGTGCAAAAGAAGTTCTCATCATGTTTACCTTAGTAAAAAATAAATAAAGCATCCTGATGTTTAACATTGGCCATAAAAGTTTATCAGATGTAAAATATATTTATTTATGCACATAGAAACTTTTCCCGTTCCCCTATAATATAATGACCATCTAGTGATACCTAAGGTTGAATGCCTACCTATTCTGACTCTAATCATTCTCTTTTCAATTTATTCAATTGTTAGTTCTGTAATTCTGCAATGCCTTGATATGAATCTCACGTTCAAGTAGGGGTTATTCTTTCCGGCATTCAATTTACTACTTATCATGATTTGAACCACTTTCCGTTACTATCACTCCTCCAATCCCAGGATGTTAATACAAAACTCTTCATGCACCTCCAGCTAATATATTAAGCATTTGGGCTGAATGAGTTCCTGGCATGCTATTAAACTTGAAATCCCCTCAATCACGTGGTCTATAAATCATTCCTTGTTAACTTCGTTTTTCATTATTAAATTACATTTTAGCCTGAGTTAAAGGAGATTTGAAGTACCATCCTAAAGTGCGGTGTTGAAGTAAGCTAGTCTGGTCTCTCATCATTGTCAAATTCATCATTAAGACACTGATCCTCTTGACTCTATTTAGCTACTTTTACAACTTGGGCCTTGTTTTTACTAGAATCAGTTCTTAACAGGAGAAAACAAGTTTCGTCTTAGAAACTTCTGCTCGATGTTCTTTGTTTTCCTAATTCTGAATCCAATTTATTTGGCGACTGATCTGATTCCTTACAGTGTAAATTTAAAGTGAAATGCTAATAAGGATTCTTTAAAATAAATGATGAAAGGAAAATGATGTGTATATATATGTATAACATAAATTTTGTAGCATAAATAGTCAGTAAGGTGAGTCCTGACGCAAAGGTAAAGTTTCACTTTGGTGATCGGTTGTTAGTTTATACGGTCTTTATATTATTGCTCGTATCAGTCTTAGAGGTAATAGCATTCTTGCCTTTTGAATATGTTATAAACTGCATTTTTCTTTCCAACTATATAAAGCTAGATAGGAATGACTGCATATATGATGATTTTTACTCTTATTTTGGAAAATCTGTTCCTTTGTCTTCTTATGTAACTCTAAAAGATTTGTTTGCAATACTGTGTTTAAATTTTTCTCTGCATTGATATCATTTCTACGATTCTCTTATAGTTTTAGGATTTTGCATGAAGGAAAACATTACGCAGTTTCATAAACTTTTGGGTTTCCTTACCTATAAATTGGCTGCATGATTCTTTAGTCAATACGAGAAGGTAGAATGATACAGGCCATTGAGAGCCAAGTCATAAAGCTAGCCACTATGGTGGCAGAGTTGGAAGCCGTAAATCCAATATTAAACCCATACTTTCCATGCCGGATGCCAGTCCTATACCCCTTACCTTGTAATTGGGCCCTTACATTCTTCTATGCAGACCATGCTCCATAGACCTGGCACTGATCTGGGCACTAGCCATTTGACTAGTCATGGAAAACACAGTGATGTCCTCATTACCATCCTTATTTGCAACTAAGAGAATTGGTGGAATGCTACTACCACAAATGTAACAGTGAAGACAAAGAAACTACAAGTAAATGAACCACAGCAGCACACAATTCATGCAAAGCACGCCCACTTGGGTGGTCTATTAGAGAGCAAGTTTCACACGATATATATTTTAATATATTTAAACAAAGCACGTATTAAGTGCTTTCAGGAATTAAACTAACGCTTTTAAATAATAGTCCTCTACTATGATCCAATGGAAGGAAAGAAAGAATCTGAAGTTTATTCTGAAATTTTATTTCTCATTGTTGTCAGGAGAGTCAATGAACTGAAGTCAGAAATTGATATTTCTGATGATATTGTTATGAAATTCCAGCAGTTTTGGGCTCACTTCAAAGATTCACCTCTAAAAGGTTGTATATTGATACGCACCTCTTGTATTGCTTGTATCAGTCAAATTCATAACCTTTTGTTTTCTGCCAACATTGGTGATTTTATGTTGTCTATAAAAAGTTGGACTACACAATGCAGCATTATTCATCACAACCTATAATTTTTGGTCCAACTCTGTCCAGACTCCTCCCATGCCAAATTTGGTTAATGACTGTACATGTTTTCTGGGATGCTATAATATATGAATAAAATGTGAGATGAAAACTCTAAAGCCTTTCCAAACTGATACAGGGAGGAATGCTATTCTGCGAGGAATTTGCCCGCAAGTATTTGGCCTTTTCACTGTCAAGTTGGCTGGTAAATCTTATGACTATTTTACACATTCATCTTGAAATTTGTTGCATTTCAATATAGGTTCTGTACTTGCAACTTAGAAGCTTTCGTCCTGGACATACTTTTTTTTTTGAGGATTCTGTTTGAAATATTTTCTAGTTGTATTAAAGAATATAGAAATCTATATATGATGTGACACATTTACTTCAAATGAATACCTTGGTTCATATTGAAAAGTTTGTAGAAGGAACTGAGTTTATGTAAATTTTAAATTAAAACTAAATTGAACCCTAAAATGAACAGTTCAAATAGAATCAAACTTTCAATTGATCATGGAAATGGAAATCCTAAAGATGAAGTCGTGGTCTCTTTGAATTCCATTGAATTTCATTCGAAAGAACCTTATAAAGATTGTAAAAGGAAATACATGAGTTTAAAAAGAGTTTGTAAGGAACTTAGTCAATGACATGACTTTAGAGGGGCAACAGAATCGCAATGTGGTGGAGACATTCAATTATTTTGAGTACAATTCACGTCATGACATGCAATTACTGGGATAAAAACTTATGGCTCTTAGCTTTGTTAGTATGGATAAGAACACGAAAGGATTTGCTCTTCTCAAACTGAGAATTATTTTTTCCTTTGATAAATTATCTGTCTTTTAAGTGAAATTCTTCTATTTTGTGAATCACTATCATATGTCTTTGCAAACTTCTCATGTCTTTTGCTTCTGAAATCAGTTGCATTAACTCTTATCGGAGGCGTGCAACATGTTGATGCTTCTGGAACTAGGATAAGAGGGGAGTCCCACTTACTCTTGGTTGGTGATCCCGGTAAGCAGTTGATTGCTGTTACTATTTCTGGAACTGTGGACTTTTTCTGTCAGTTCTTATCATCAGATGTTGTTGGTAAAGAAAAAAATGTTTTACTCTAACATTCCCTCACATACCGACATATTGTCTTGGTTACAGGTACTGGAAAATCTCAGTTTCTGAAATTTGCTGCAAAATTGAGCAACCGGTCTGTAATTACCACTGGATTGGGAAGCACAAGTGCAGGATTGACTGTTACTGCAGTGAAGGATGGAGGTAATTTTTCAAGCTTAAATTTTAAGAGCGACAGATTCTTTTGGTCTCATTCATACTTTGTTTTGTACGTATTTGTTTCTACTATTGAATTCGCCACTTGCTGTTAAAGCTATTTTAAAACCATGTTCTAGTTACCCCATGAAGTCCTAGATTCTGTCAATCATTGTTGTTGAACCCTTAACATGAGAGAATTGTTAGGTTGTCTTGGTTTCTTAATAATTGATTTTTGTTGTTGATACACGTCAATATAGGACTTTTTGTTTATGCAAATGCCTTTTTATTGAATTTTATAACTGGCTTCTCATTGTGTATTGTATACAACTATAATGATGAAGATGGTTGTTATAGTCATAATCTAGCATTTCAAGGTTACTTTAATTTGTTCATACATAACTCATTTAAGTGAATAAAAAATTGGCATGCATGGATCTGCATACCTTGTGCATGGTTATACTAATTGCAAGGCTTCATTGTGGAATCTTTAGGGGAATGGATGTTGGAAGCTGGAGCTCTTGTTTTGGCAGATGGAGGATTGTGTTGCATAGATGAATTTGATAGGTAAGCTCTTGTGTATTTGCTCTGGTTTTGAAATTTCTTCTGGAAATTTAGTCCTTTGGCAAATGTTGTATATGGTCAATTGTTATCCCAATTTTGGAGCGGAAAATTGAAATAAAGAGTTGGATATTCATATTTGGAGGTTTAAATTGGATATTTAATCAGGCAACTTGTGTTGGTAAGAATTACAAAACATCTTCTTCTGGTTTTTGAACCCTATATTTAAAATTTGTTTGTGTCTATTGCTATGCACAAAGATGCCTTCACTTCAGAAGTTTCTTTGCCAATCGAAGTTTTCTTTCTCATTTTTCATTGGCCCAACAAAACTCGTAGTCTGTAATAAGATATCATACTTTGTTTTAATGGGGACTAAACTTTGACTTTTGACTGGATTAAGCTACTAAGTTTCTTCTGTTTGAAACTTGGAAGACCTGGACTAGATCTACATTTAATTGATTATATTTTTCCAATACCTGAAAGCTTTGATACCCTTAAGTTTGGTGGGGAAGTTCACTAGATGCTTTCATGAAACTTGAAAGTTCTGATTTAATGGAAATTCTAGCAGAATGTATTTTAATTCAGCACCCTGGCATTGCATATTTAACTAAACAATATTTTGGCAGTATGAGGGAGCATGATAGAGCAACAATACATGAAGCCATGGAGCAGCAGACAATAAGTGTTGCCAAGGTATAATGTTTGAGTACATTATGCAAAATTTGAATGAAATTCAGCTTTCTCTAAAACACAAGTAAACTGGCTGCTAGCAGATTTGTGATGAAAAAAATGTGGCTACTGATTTACTCTCTTGCTTTATTCAGGCTGGTCTTGTAACAACACTCAGCACTAGAACAACTGTATTTGGTGCCACAAATCCCAAGGGACAGTATGATCCTGATCAACGTATCACTTGAGTCAATATATTTTAGTTTAATAGTATTTGATATTGATGTCAAGCTACAGTCATTGTTACTCTTGATGTGCAATCAAGGGCATTGAGTTCTTTCCTCTTGCTTCTAGCTTATGTCTGAAGAAGTTTGCTATTGCTTCAATTTCAATACTTGTCTGACTTAACACAAGGTAGCTCTGTCTGTCAATACAACACTCTCTGGTCCTTTATTAAGCAGGTTCGATATTGTCCTTGTTCTATTGGATACAAAAAATCCTGATTGGGATGCAGTGGTTTCATCTCATATTCTTTCTGAGGTAATATTTGCCCCTGTACAATGCATATAGGTTCCCATGACTAAGATTATAATACTTGTATGAAAACTATATCCAGGCAGAATCGGATAGCAGCACTAATGACGAAGGTCTGGTAAATAGCTGGCCACTTGCTATACTCAAGAGGTAAGGTATGAGGCTAATGGCCATGAATAACATTGTTTGCACATCATAAAACGTAGAAAAGAAAAGGATGTTTTATCTTCTTGTTTCAGTGTTATACTCTCTTATCTCTTGATTATATTTAAGCTGTCAGCAAAGTGGGAATCTAGAATTTAAATTTAAATTATCTTCTTGTAACTTGATCTTGGGGCCCATTGCCCATGATTTAATTATGTTGTCATTTTGAAATTGCTCATAATGTTATGCATATTAGCCAATTGCGCGCTATAATGGAGTATTGGAGTGGCCTTGGCCTATAATGGAATGCAGTGATCCTAGTTCTGAGCAAAATTCAATCCTCATTGAGTTCCTTTGGTCCTGTCGGAATATGGTTTAAAATGGGTTAGATCTTGTTTATTTCCAAATTTCGTTAAATTTAAAAGAACCTTGTAGGTACATACACTATGTAAAAGAGCATTTCAGACCAGTCCTGACGAGAGAGGCCGAAATGGTTATATCCAGCTATTATCAACTTCAAAGGAGATCTGCAACTCATAATGCAGGTTTGACCTAGAAACCGATTGTTACATAAAGTGAGTACAATACTTGAACGATTTATGTCACTTTCCTTGATTACAAATTTGCAATGTAGCTAGAACAACTGTCCGCATGTTGGAAAGTTTGATACGCCTAGCACAAGGTATATATGACTAGTGCTAGATGAAACTTTTCTGGTGAACATATTCTTCTTATTATGTGCTTTAACTCTTTAAATGTCACAGCCCATGCAAGACTGATGTTCAGAAATGAGGTGACTCGACTAGATGCCATAACGGCTATTTTATGCATAGAATCATCCATGACTACCTCAGCTATCGTGGATTGCATTGGGAATGCTCTGCATTCCAATTTTACTGACAACCCTGATCAAGAATGTATCCTTGTTTTCATTCTTTGCATAAGTTAGTCTTACATGCATTTAATGTCACTATGATAACCAAGCCTTCTCCAATTTAATGGGGTTAGTCACGTGGATCAATTGATGTCATTGGGTGAGCTCAAACCAAAATTACAGTAAAGCCACGTGATAATTTTGATACGTAAACTTTTTTTCTGGAGCCTGATAAAGTGATAGGATAAGTAGTGTTCTTTAGTTTACATGGAAATTTTCTTAGAACTCTTACATGGTAATATAGTTTGACTTAGTCAAAGAGATCAATCTGCAGAAGAGAACAAGGGGTATTAGATCAAATGAATGCATTTAAATGGCCTGTAATTTTGTGCATAGCTAAGTTATGTTCTTGTATTGCGTTATGTCCTCTCTTCACAGCCTTTTGACTTTGTTTCAAAAAGATCTTTACTACCAGTAAAACAGATGCGAAGCAAGAAATATTGATGCTACAAAAATTGAATAGTGTGGAGAGTGAAGGCTAAGAAGGAAAAAGAAATGGAAGAGTCGTGTAAGTGGTTCCTTACGGTTGGCTCTGCTATTTTTATTATACAATGGAATTGCTTACTCTTGCATTTGGTTGAACACTTAGAGATGTATACTTGACAGTCGATTTTAACGGCAAAGACTCAGTTTACAAGCCATCGAATTATCTTCTTTCCTTTCTGATGTATATAGTTACGAATATGTTGATGGAGTTACAAGCTTTACGAATCACAGCATAATCTATGGAAAGATTCCAGAAGTCTCACATCGAACTTACGACTATAAAGTATCCACTTGAAACAAAGTAAATTGCTTTTCCTTTCAATAATATAATTTTTATATCGCTTTGAAAAAGAGTAGTGCATATTCATGTTGGATTATTCAATATCACATTGAAATATAAATTAGTTTACACGATCTTAAGGAAAAATGTGTAACATGTTTGGTTCTAAATTGAGAAACTATTTATAATCGCACAATTGATTACGTTGAAGCAACATAAGATCATTTGTGTTAGATTAAAAATTATACTAAATGTAATAACTTATTTTAGAATAAATACATCTAATATAAATTAAATTACATAATGTGTGGGTTCTTCACTTTCAGAAACGGATTCACTTCATTGATCTTTATTTGAAGATCTGCAGTTCTGGTTTTGGATCCCTCCTCCCATTAATGGGATCAGATAAATTGCTTTGGTTCTGAACAACCACAACATTGTTTTATTAATTAAATAAACATAAAAAGTAACATATGATATAGTAAATGGTAAATTTAGAATAGTTAAAAATTTTAAAATTATATTTTGAAATATACTTTTTAAAATACTTCTAAAATGTGTAATTAAATTTTTGGATATATTTTTAAAAAATGTAAAGCTTTTAAAAAATTATATTTATGGTTATATTATAATAGAGACGTGTATGAATAAAATACGGGAGTGCGTAAAGTAATTTCTTAAAACAAGTGAAGAACACCTAGAACCCAGTCCATTTAATTTGATTGAAAAAAAAAAGGAAGGTCCGAAAGAAATTTCAGGATGTATTCTGTCTAACCGTGTGTTTATTAAATCTTGAAATGCAGAGGAAACGTTGTTGAATTATCAAAAAGCGGGGAAAGGAAGATTCTGCAACTCCCTTTCAATTTCGGTGGTTTCTTGCCCTATCTCAGACAACCATGGTAGATCACTCAAACCAATACACAATAGATCATTCATCATTACTCTTACTATTCTCTTACAATTTTTCCCCCTTCTTTTCACATATGTAATACGCTTGTGTCAGTAGCTTCTCTTTGTTTATTGTATCAAATCTAGGGTTCAGAACAAAAATGTTTTTTAGAAAAATTTTGATGAATGAAACATTAACTTGTGCAATTCCCCTACCAGTCATCTTTATATAGAGGGGAATCGAGGAGGTACAACAATAAACCAAGAGGACGCCATCATTTGACGACGCAGAAGAAGCAGGAAATTAGGGAAGCCTTTGAATTATTTGATACTGATGGCTCAGGTTTTGTATCTACACTTCAGCTTGGCATCAAAAGAACACTATGGTGCAATGATTTTTCTTCTTTTTTTTTGTTAATGCTATTACTTTGATGATTTTTAGGTACTATTGACGCCAAGGAGCTGAATGTTGCCATGAGGTATTGTTGTTCTTCATAGTCTTAAAATGGTTGTCCTATTATTTGGCTGTGTTCTTGCGAATGACATCTTATCTTGACAGGGCTCTTGGATTTGAGATGACTGAAGAGGTATTATACAGTAACCGTTCAGTTTTCTTCTGATTGAATTTTATTTTGCAAGTTTTGTTTCATTTCCTCTGGGAATCCTTGATTCATTAGGAAGGGAACTATCTGTTTTTTTTATTCAATGTTGGGGAGTCAATTTGTTGTAATGAAATCCAAGAGTTAGCATATCATTAATTTGCTGATATGCTCTTTGTTAGAGTCTGTTTGCATTTCTGATAGATATAACCTGCTGTGTCATTTCAGCAAATTAATCAAATGATAGCAGATGTAGATAAGGATGGAAGTGGAGCGATTGATTATGACGAATTTGAGTACATGATGACAGCCAAAATAGGAGAAAGGGACACTAAGGAGGAGCTCATGAAAGCTTTCCATATTATTGATCATGATAAAAATGTAAATATCTGTACTGCTATATTATACATAATTTATACATCTTGATTCTCAATAATCGTTGTCTATTCAGGGAAAGATATCTGCATCAGACATCAAGCGCATTGCAAAAGAGCTAGGTCAAAGTTTCACTGACAGAGAGATTCAGGAGATGGTTGATGAAGCAGACCAAGATAGTAAGTTATCCCAATCATATCCTGGTCAACTTTCTAATTGTATATGAAAACTTTTACTTGTCATATTGTGGATTTGTATTCTGAGGTTAACTGGGTGTGCATGCTTTAATTTTAGATTATGCTGACATAATGTTGTGTATATGAAATAGTATTATCTTTACTTTGATCTTTTCTAATTGACAGCTATCTATGCTCAAGACATTAACAGAAAATACTGTGGCAAAAAAGATTAAAATGGAATTATTTATGATGACAAGACGTCTCTAACTTGTATGCAAGATTTACTGAAAAAAATTACTCGTAGTTCGTTATTTTACTTAATTTTGTCTTGCTTTACCGTTGTCTCTTTAACTGCCTCTCATTATTTTGAGATGTTATATCTGCTTCTTTCCTTAAAACATGCAGATGACCGAGAGGTTAGTCCGGAGGAATTCATCACGATGATGAACAGAACTCGCTTCCATCACTAGTCATATCTATGTGGGGGTAGTTGTTTGCTTTGTTTAGCTGCACTTGTATGGGAAAATTAAAAGTGGAATGACGAAGATATATATTGTACAATTTGTATGAATGATTCCAATGCTATGGTTGTGTTTTGCCCTATAAATAACATTGATGTACGCTCATATCTCGGTGTGTTCTGAATAATTTCACTTTTGTACCAAATGGGCACAAGCGTTTTCTACCACCAACACATTATCATGATAACAATAGTTGTCTAATTTATTATTCAAAATTTATTTTTTATAATTTAGCAAATATAGCACCTACAACAGCATATTTCAAAATGCTGTTCAACTGCGTTTAAAAGGTTTACATATGCATTAAATTCAAATAAATTAAAGGTTGCTCATGTGTATTCACCTCTTTCTAAAATAATGTGTTAGGAAGTTACATCTTTTGGTGTAAGAAAATTAAAGGTTACAATTTCTGAACCCTTTATTTTATTTTTTTTGTTTTTAAAACATGGGAGTGGATTGATTGAAGAAGAAATCCCAGTTCATGGATGACAGCATTAATCCTTCTTTGATCCCATTCACTTCGGTTCCTTCATGCCTTATGTATTCAGTTTCAGAGCCATCATAGGACCTGCAAGATTGCTTTGCATGGAGACGGATTCAGGATAACTGAAATTCATGAAGGATCTACATATATCAACTTTGACAGAGAAAGAGGATAATAACCATGATGGTGAAATTTTAGTTCCTTTTCGTTAGTTAATACACATAATTCGGTAGGTATTCAAGGAAGGATCCTTAGAGAGAGGTCTTTTATTAGATATGCTTTAAGTGAATGATTATAAGTTTTAACTAAGGGAACATGGTATGTAGAGTATGTTTTAATTGTTCAATTTCTAATAACTTTTAGTAACTTTTATTAACTATGGTTTTCAGCTTTCATCTCGTCATTCTAATCCCAACTCTTCAGAATCTCCACAACTAATATCATTTAAATTTATTTTTTTTAATCTTCAATAGTTTTATAGAAAAACATTATCTTATTTTGGTATTTAATCCAAAGAATATAAGAATTAATTAAACAAGAGTCATAATTGTTGTTTACTTATTTAATTAGTATTGATTTTAAATAAAATATCATAAAAAATAATAAACTTATCCTAAATAATAATTTATAATTAAATAACTAATCAGTGGGAGTAATTTTTAGTTAACAAAAGGGAATGGATAAATTGTTGTTTTAGCCTATACATGTATATATGATGATGGGTTGTGAAGTTAGACGGTGATGAAAGTGAAGAAAACGAAGGAGAATTGAGCATGGAAGTGGCGAGAGAAATCCTCTGAATTGGAAAAGGAGAAGTACGAGGAAATCGGAAATGGTTGAGGGAAAGAGAGAGAAGGAGGTTCTGCCATTGGACGTTGTGATAAACATTCTGAAGAGGGTTCCGGTCAAATCCCTAGTCCGATTCAAATGCGTCTCAAAAGAGTGGTTAAAGCTCTTAGAAACAACCCCTTTCTTCACCAAACAGCAGCTGGACCACTCCGCCGGCAACACCACCCTTCTCCTCCAACGCATCCATCGCCAACCGCCACCTCTCCCCTTCTCCATCTGCCTCATCGGACCCCACTACGACCTCACCCACCAATCCCATCTCTCCCACATCGCTTCCCCCGCCGCCAAGATCCTCGCCTCCTGCAACGGCCTCCTCTGCCTCCGCCACAACACCTTCCTCTCCATCCTCAACCCCGCCACCCGTCAAATCAGAGATGTCCCCACCGCACCCCTTTTGCCCTTCCACTATTACGTCGGATTCGGGTTCAGCCCCCTCGCCGACGATTACAAGATCGTCCGAATCTCCATGCGCGTCTCCGCCCAGGACGACCAGGTTGTCGTTCTCGACAACGTTAGGGTTGATCGAGCCGAGGTTTATTCCTTAACCTCCGGCTCCTGGAGGGAAATCGACGCCGCCAGGCTGCAACCTTTGTGTCTTGTCTCTAGCTCCGTGGCCATCACCGGAACCATATTTTGGCTTGCCTCCATGACTTGTGCTTCTGACACTGATTCTGAATTTGTGGTTTCATTTGACATTGGAAGGGAAATCTTTACGGTGGTGAATGGCCCTCCGATTCCTCCTTCGCCCTCTCATCCCCACTGCAACAACGTGCTTGCAGTTCGCAACGATAAACTTGCCATGTTTCGGCACTACATTGTTGGGAACTTTGAGTCTTGTTGCATTGATTTATGGGTGTTGGAAGATTTTGATGGGGAGAGGTGGGTGAAGATGCACAGTGTGGGGCCATTTTGGAGCATTGTGTATCCTTTAAGCCTTTGGGGAGATGAAATTGTGTGCCGGGAAGAGTTGTCTGGGCAGGAGAATGATTTGAGAGGAGTGCAAACTGTTTTGGCTCTCTTCAATCTAAAGACTAAGAAACTGAAGAAACTGCCATCTCATAGAGATGACTTTTGTTATGTGCCTTTCACCTATACTGAGAGTCTTGTTCCAGTTTGAAACATTGCTTCACCATTCGTGGTAATGTTCATCTTTCATTTTGCTGTTTCTTGCTTCATGCCTTACACTGCTACTTGCCATAGAGACTTGTATAAGTGCCTTTTTTTTATGATCCATAATGCATATGTAAACCCCTTTTGCATTAAATTTCTTTTTCTTTTCCCTCGTTTAACTACTTGGATTCTCAAATTCACTGTTTTTCAATTTATCTTTTATATTGGAAATTGCTCTTTATCTAATCTAACATGTTCTACTCTTAACATTAAAACACACATTATTAACTTTTATTCAATTGAAAGAACAAATGACAACACCATAAACGTTAAATTAATTATTCATATTTTTTTTTCTTGTGATTTAACAGTGTTAACGAGTAATTCATATTCTTTTACATTAAGTATGACGATAAAGAGTTGTTTTTTTAAGTAATCCATTCTCTCAAATTAATTATGCATGTTTGTAAGTTTAATATTTTTTTTCTTTTAATTGCTTAAATTCTATCCGAGTTATGCATATATCATTTATACTTTAAATATTCTTTCTTTTAATTATATTTTTCAAATTGCATCTGTAAATTGAATCTTTATAATACTTCCTCATATCTTTAATTTACAGGTATCGATCATAATTAATTTGTTGAATTTTAAAAACCAATGGAACAAAATTACTTTTATTATGAAAGTTTTCGAAAATTCTCTTTTCATTATTAATTTATAAAAAAAGTTATAATCATAATTTTAATAAAAGGAAAATAAAAAATTAGTATTTCACTAAAACTACAAATTTCATTTAAATTATCTTTGGGAAGGAAAATTTACATTCTTGCGTGTTTAAACACAACATAGTTGATAATATTTGAGGTTTTTTTTTTTTAATACATCTTAGTTACAAACCAGCCTCGGTAAGAAACATTTACCCTTTTTTACGAGTCGCAAGAAACATTTTTTTAAGATTGATCACGTGCATTTTCAATTTTCCTTTTTTTTTTTTTTAATTTGACGAAGTCCAACGATATTTGTATTTTGCGTAGCATTGACGTGTTGGCAACGAGTTTTTGTGTTCCAATGAGTAGTACAAGGTTGTACCTTCCATTCCTAAGACCAGTACTGCAGCCTAGTACGTCTTCTAAGCCTATAAGCCTACAAGTACCACGTTTGCTCCTATATATCCCATTCAATAAACTCACCACTTTCATAAAACATCATTTCCAAAAGATGTGGAGGTAGAGCGGCTCTACAGGGTCGTCCTGAGACCACATGAACCAGATTCTGGTCTCAGCTCACGTGTTCTCAGGTCGCCCCTGCTGAACTTTTCTCTACCACGATGCACCACCATTTCTGTTTATTCCAAGGTATCACAAATCATTCTCATATTTACTACAAGCTTTAAACTTTGTTCATTCACTCAATCTCTATAAAGGCTTAGAAATTAGAAATCAAAATGAAGAACAAAAGAATTTTTGAAACTCATTGCGCGACTTCTTGCCGGCATAAGCCAGAAGCAACACTAAAGGAAACCAATCAGAAAACTTTCTGCACTAAAAGTTCAATAATTGTGGTGGGATGTATAAAGGTGGTGGAGGTTGAAAATAAAATTTACGTAAGTATGATCAGAAAATTATATAATCAATTATATTTTAGACAATTAATTTCTTCACACATATTGTATGTAATTTTTTTTTATAGATTATCGATTTCCTCAGACATATAAGCAATTATGTGTAATTTTTTTTTTATAGATAACCGCTTTTGTATAAATAATTGATTGTGTATAATTTTTCATATATAGTTGATTATTTTATTTTCATTATAGATTATTTGTTTGGTTTTTTCAAGCTTAATTAATATGTGATTTTTTTTTTTTTTCTTGGAGTTTATATATGTAGAGCTAGTATGACCTGAAGGGGAAGTTTGAGGTTTTAAAAAGAATTTCTTTTAACTTTGAGTTATGATTACACGTAAATAATACTCCCGTGTCTACTTTGTGTTGGCTATTAGTGTTCTGGTAGAAAATCCCATACTTATGTGATCGTAGGTTGGTCAAACAATTTTGATGTTGCAGTACTATTCTTAGTGTTCTTGTTTTGTTAGTGTTGGTGACTAGTGTTGTTTTTGGTTTGCTCGTGTTGGTGGATGTGGGGTGATTGGTTAATTATGTAATGATTATTTAGTATCCTAAAATATTTAGGATTTGAATTTATTTAGGAATATTATTTATTTTAGATTTTATTATAATTAGACATTAAATAAATTAGAATTTGTATTTGTTTATAATTTTAAATAATTTAGGAATTTTATTTATTTCAAATTTTTATTTAAGTAAGACATTAAATAATTTAGGATTTGTATTTATTTTGGATTTTGAATACTTTAAAATTTTATTTAAGTAAGATATTAAACAATTTAGATTTGTATTTAATTAAGATTTTGAATAATTTAATAATTTTATTTATTTTAAATTTTTATTTAGGTAAAATATTAAAATAATTAGTAATCTTACCATTTCATCATTTAATAAAAATAATTCATTAGTGAATCCCAACAAATTAGTCTTATTTTATTTTGAATTAATTTTAACTATATGGATAAATTTATAATCTTACCATCTCATTTATTAAAGAATTATTTTATCAATCACACCTGATATATTATTTACAAACTTTCCTAAATTTTCTTATATTTTTTACACTTTTTTTTTAATTCAATATTCTTCCCTTTTCCTAATGAAAGAGTCATCTTAATCAATTTAAATAGGCTGTCTTAATAGTCTCAAATAAGACGTGCACACCTGCTTCTTTTGTAAGTAATTCATTATGGAAACGAAGAAAAAATGATGAAGAATCAACAGATGAATTGTGATTAGGAGTAAAATACCACTCAAACTCAAAGCTAATTGATTCTCCCCAACACACATACTTTTTATTCACTTTCACCTCAAATTCAAATAAATCTTATCTTAAAATCTAAACACATTCTTAATAACAAAGGACATCAAAACCATTAATAAGCAAAATATATTAAGTATCAAAGGGCACAAAAGAAAAATACATACATAACAATTAAACCAGATATTTTCAGTGAAAAGATAAATAATTGAGTGAAATGTCAAAGCCTCTTAGGCAAGGGTTGTGCCCTGTTGCAGTTTAGGTGGCCTTCAGGAAACAAATTCAAGAAACTCCCTAACTCTAAGTTCAAGCAACAACACACAGAGACAGAGCATTCAAAACATTCAAACAGGACTATCATATTAAAATATTTTGAAGTGATGAGTCCTTTCACTCGGCTTATTTCACAATTAAGGGCAACTTGAAAAGAGTAAAATATATTATTGAAACCAAATATAAAAGAAGAATATTTGCATGACAATGAACCACAGTTTAGACCAGAATTTGAAGGATTTTAAAGTTAAGTTGAGGCTAATTTACAATGAAAAGAGTTTAGGTTAATTAGGGATTAGTAAAAAAATTGAGAGAATTTTTTTTATTAATTTTTTACAAGATTTATCATATTATTTAACTATTTAATCATTTAAGTAACTTGTATATACACAAAAAAATCAAATTGGTTTAAAAAAATTATAAAATAAATACTAAGACTGCTTTTAGATTGGAGTGTAGGGTGGGAAAGGACATAAAGTTAAAAAAAGAAAAAAAAATAAACAGGTAAGATAGTTTAAAAGGAAAAGGTAACCAAAATTAAAGAAATATATTTATTTATTATTAATATTTTATTTTTATTTTTTTATTTATTATAATAGAAATGTATAAATATTAATATAAAATTAACAACATAATCCATTATATCATAGCATATTTATTTTCACCAAAACCTTCGTTCTTATCTCAAATTTTTTTACTTTTTTTTTTCTTCTCTTATCTGATTGTTCAATCTTCTTTTCCAAATTCAACACAGATTATTTCAAGAGTAACTTTTTTTTTATCTTTTTAATTTAATCATATAATACACATCAAGATTATATATATATATATATATATATATATATATATATATACTTCACAGTTTTTAAAAAAGAAATTGTTAAAACTGAATAACAATAACAAAAATATCTATTTACTCATATTTTAATATATATATATATATATATATATATATATATATATATATATTTACTTATATATATATATATATAT
>Ga0209489_101166_pt1 | contig 53450 bp, 18 predicted proteins | sample SiratrowhiteBW_FD_187527 | JGI IMG/M metagenome (GOLD analysis project Ga0209489, IMG submission 187527) | Root nodule microbial communities of legume samples collected from California, USA - Siratro white BW (SPAdes) (version 2) | ecosystem: Host-associated > Plants > Roots > Nodule | place...
AAAAAAATTAAAAAAAAAAAAAAAAAAAAAAAAAAAAATTCTACTTTACCTGAAGAAAAATTGATGAGTATCTAAATTGCTTAACATTGGAACATGACGTAAGTACAACAAAAACAATCTTTAGTACACTATCATTTGATTCACTGCAATCTAGTTGATGTCTGCGAAGCATTGATGCAAAAGGAGCTCCATTCCACTTAAGCTCCAAATTCATGTACTGGATCAATAGTAAATAGGATAGTATCAATAAATTCTTTGACCGAAATAATATCCTGAGACTAGGTATGAACAAAAAAGGTAAATTAAATAGTACAAGTTAGTTAAGAAATTGGGTAAAGTATTTTATTGACATTACCTGTAAACTGAATTGGTTATATGTTTGATTATTATTAGAAACAGTAATCATGTGTAGATTCCCAAGCTTCGCAATTACAATTGGTGTAAAATCTTTGTACTCATTGTTGTCTTCATCCTTCAGAGAAAAAAAAAAAAACTGCTTAGCAAAATCAGTAGAAATTAGCGAGAGTGCAAATGTTTCAGAAAAAAAGGGTGAAGTTTAAAACTTAGGGAGTAAGAAGGCATATTGTACCGTTGTGTTTTCACTGAGAATTGAATATGACAACAAATTGTAAACTAGGAAAAATCAAATCCCTTTTTCAAGGGAAATATTTCACGACACAAAAACTTCAATCACTACTTTTGTCAATGTTTGTAATTAACCCACTACAATATTATCCAATTAAAATAGGTAATCATGGATGAAGCAAGATACCACTTTCCATTTGCATTTCTCTCTTTGGATGGATGGACTTCAGACCATACAAACTACATACTTTGAAACGTTGAGTACAACATGATAGCATTCAAGAGGCAATATGTGCCTTTTGTTCCAAAACTATAATTATATCTTTACGTTCACACAATAGACATAAATATTAAACATGGAAAGTACAACTTCAACTGCAATCGACAGATGGTAGATGTTGACAGATTAAAACACCCAATAGAAGCAAGAATACCTGTTTTACATGTTCAAGTAGGTGAATTGCAAACAGAGAAACTCTCAATTGAATTTTTGCACACAAATCAAGTACTGTGTCCCTCTTGAAACTATTAGAGATCTCACAAATTCGCAAAACTCTGGTTGGACCCTCTGCGTATATTTCATACCCTACTTTTTCCATTTCCGGGCCATTATGCTGACTGAAACTCATCATCTGATCTCTTGATCTTCTGTCTAAAAGCAAACGGGGAGCCAATACCCTTTGCTGCCCAAGTTTAAAAAATGGTTTCCATGCTCGCACCTTATCCAACTTAATCTCTCGTAATTGAAAGCTATCTACAACAAAAATCAAGAATGCCATTAGATTTTTACTTAATCCCTCCAGTGCCACTACTACTTCAGATTGAAACAATTTTTTCCTAAATGGAATCAGGAAAGGTTTGGGGAGCAGGAGATGTGGGAAAGAAATAGATGTAGCCATTGTTGGATCTTACTAAGCTCTATGTAGCATATACCACCATACTAGAAACTCATTTTTATTATTCCACTAACAATAGAGTAAAAGTTTGAATTATAATGTGCACAAGTAGTTACAGTATAGTTTCTGCTAGTTTAGAGCTTAGAAAATCTTCAACTTACAAACCAGTTTGTGGAATTGAATTACACCCTATGTCTAAATTGAATATGCTATTGGAGTCTATTATAAAACTATTGTTGAGCCACCTACATTTTCCACACTCCAATTACAAGGCCTACACCTGAAAAAAGTGTTGGAAAGTTAGTCTTAATTATAGTCTCTTTAGAGGTTGCCTTAATTACAATTTCCTTAATAGTGGTGGTTCAGTCCTACATTGACTACAGACATGACTTAAATACTACTTATAAATCTAAGGCAGTTTGACAAACCGATTTTGTGGGTTTGGAGTTTTTTTTTTTACAACGCTTTACTAAATTTTAATTTTGCCAATCATAAGGACCACTCCAAAATTAGTTATACCGAGAATTGTAAGGTTAAAGAGTCTATAACAAGGTTCAAATGACAACCATTGATGCAGATAACCAATCTTCGAGGAAGGGTTAAATCATCCCATACATAATCAGCACTGCATGCAGGTGCAAGAACTTCTGGCTCCAACAAACCCTGGAAATTTCTCAAATGATGTGATGGGAAAAAAGGAAAATGATCAAGTGAAAATATAAAACATTCAGAATTCTTATGTACCTTCTGATAGTAAGTTATTGATAGACTACGCAAACAATTCTCAATTCGATAAGGCAAACTCATATTTGGGGGCCTGTAGAACCTCGAAACAAGTGTAGAACCTTCTTCCACCACATGCACAGATGCGAATTGTGTCATTTTATTGTCTGATATTGTAGCTTCATTAGTCTGTTTTCTGAATTTCAGGAAAAAATGTCCTAGAGAGGCTATGCAGACTGGCCCAGACCATCCGAATCCAGCCTCATTTAATTGAATTTGAAAATATAACAAGGTATTGTCACTGGAACTTCTGTGCTTTCTGATAAAATGCTCAAATACACTGAACTCTCTCATCTTTTTAAATCCTTCCTTCAGCTGTATTGGCATTCGCTGTTTGCTGCTAATGGAGATAACATCTGCCACTTCATCCTTTAAGACAGCTAAATCACTAACTGAAGAGAGAGATACATGCACAAATATAAACATGTACATATATAATGCATACCTGAAAATAGCATTGGCGAACAGTGATACATTCTTCAGATTCATTGCAAATAACATACCGTGGAACCAAAGTCACCATTTGCGATGGCACACCTATTTCTCCTAAAGAAGGACCTATAGAAATTCCAAGCTTTGTTACAGATTTAATCCCAGATGCCTCTTCTTTTTCAAAGCTTATTTCTGCAAGGCCTGATAAAGAACCAAAGTCAAGCAATGCCTCAGATGTACGGTCCTCCAGCAATTTCAGAAGCACTCTTTCAGATCTGGAAACAGAGAGAACAATAAGACACTGGAAAAATAAAGAACATCATAAAAACAGGCAAATCCAGGTAGCATTGTTTAACATATTAAATCATTAAGCGAAAAATAATAACTCATCTTACTTCAAGAACCATGAACTAGTTGACTTTGGTGGTAAATATAAGCCTAGCTCTGAAGGAATGCTCAGATTTAAATTCTCGAATTCAATCCTGTACATGGAGAGCCAAACAATGTCAATAATTTATATAGAGGCTACTAATGTTTTTGTTAATCTGTCAAAAAGGGTGGGAATCACCTGGATAAAGGAGACCTTTTAGATTCAAGAACAAAAATTTGAAAGTCTGTATCATTCTTAATGGAATAGGATGTAAAAATGACAACCTGCAAGCAGCTGGATGGAGTCATAAGAAACTAGAGTAACTGAATCAATATATATATAGACTTCACCAGATATAAATTCAACAGAATGAAAGCGCAGGCTATCAGAACAACCTCCAGTACGCCCCTGATTCCACGGTACAATCTCAAGGTTGCGAAAAATTTTCCTCCATCAAAGTCTAAATTTATATCCAGATGATGGACATCAGTGTTCTGCTTCAGAAACTTCTTCATACAGTCTCCACTATTTACCGGCTTGGAACTTGAATTAGAAGACGTTAGAGTCACAGTGAAGTATATAACTTCTGGATTGGCATAAAAGTCAACTGTTGAACCACACGATATAACTGCCCGCTTCCCAATTTTGTCATATCCAACCAGATTTGACTGATCTTCACCATAATTAACATTAAACATTAATACAGAGTTAAAAGTAATACATTAGTAAATGCTTTCATTTGTATACCTGTTTCACTTAGAATGACATCTATCTCAGAATGCAACAAATTGGTCATCCGTACAGTAGGAAGAAGATATATTTCTTTCTTTTCTAGCAATGAAACTGTTGGATTATCCTTTTTCAACACAGCAGCAGACTTTTCAGGTGCAACAGGGATTTCCGTAGCAATTGTTTGAATGAGAAAATGCATCTTTGCAACACTCTCCTCAGACTTAAGGGTGCAATGTGATGTGCTAAAGGAGCACTGGACTGATTTTTCAAACAATGCCTTGCGAATTCTATAGTTCAATTTGTTAAATATTCCTGATAAATGAACAGCTTTTCCACCTTTAATATAATCCGACCATTCCAAAGAAAGGAAACTCTCAGAATTAATCAGTTCCTCTGCTATTTTGGGTCTAAATGAAAATAAGAAGTTACCTGAAAAATAATCATTAAACTACATCATCTCAGGATAAAGTTTAAATGATACCACTAATTCTTAGAAAAATCAATAATGACAGGTCTGTCAGGAAAGCACATTTATCCAGTACAAAATAAAAATATAATAATAAAATAATAATCAAAGACATAATATGCTATTCAACTAAACCCATTTGTTGATGCATCTAGAGAAGCAAGTATAATTACAATAATTAGAAGAGATTGGTATCCATAATTAGGAAAAAATTTGATTACATTCGATTTGTAAAGTTCATATTCTCTTTTTCTTTTAAATCCTTAATTAGGCTAAATTTAGTCTACATGTATGATCTGTAAGCAACATCCATAATCACCAAAATTAGATGTTGAGTTACGAAGAAATATTTTGTCGAGTTATGAGTAGATATTAATAATCATTGTAATTATTACAATCGAGATATTGGAAGAATGCAATAAATTATTGTAATCATTACTCTAAAGTGGTAGAGTTATATACACACACTTTTGTACTGGTTTACAAAGAATAAAATATAAATCAAATATTTTTCTCTCATATACATATTTTTCCAATTTAAATATTAGGGAAAACCTAAGTCTTACATCAGTTGGAGCTAGTGGAAAAATACAATATGTAAGTGAAGACAATCTCCACCTTACAAGTCGATTTTGTAGAGTTGAGTTAGTCTAAGTCGGTTTTGTAGAGTTGGGTTAGTCTAAACCTACTTTATAAGATTTATATTATAATGAATTGAATATTTACATTCTTAATAATGAGAAATTCTGTCTTAAGAAGTAGACTTTAAGCCTAACTCAATCTTATAAAACCGGCTTGTAAGGTGAGATTTGCACCCACTTATAGAGTATTGAAAGACCTTATCTCTAGTTGATGTAGGATCTTCAACACACCGCCCTCACGCCGAGACTCCCCAACTCATGCGTAACTTATAAAGTATTGAAAGATCTTATCTCTAATTGATGTGAGATCTTCAACACACCGCCCTCATGCCGAGACTCCCCAACTCATGCCCTCATGCCGAGACTCCCCAACTCATGCGTAAGACCATATATTTAAGGATGGTCCGATAGCGGCTTGATAATGCGTGGCCCGATAGGCCTAATAACCTTATTAGGATAGGTTCTCAATGGCTCTGATTTCATCTTAAGAAGTGAACTTTAATCCTAACTCAATCTTACAAAATCGGCTTGTAAGGTAAAGTTTGAACCCACTAATAAAGTATTGAAAGACCTTATCTTTAATCGATATGGGATCTCCAACACTTTGTTACAAAATCCGGTATCAGAGAACTACTTTAAAATAGTTCTAGCCAACTAATCATGTCAACTATAACTGAAAACAAACATAAAAGAGAAAAAAACCTCAGACACATAGGTAGCTACAACTGATAGAACAAAAAAGAGAAATATCCCTAACACCCTACCTCCCACAAGCTCAAGGTGGACAAGATACAATTTCTAGATCAACAACAACGTGCTTGGATCTAAGAAAAAGAAATCTTGTAAGAGATAGAGGTTTAGTAAGATTATCTGAAAGATTTACAACACTAAGATTGTCAAAAGAAACAACATGAACACAATGAGAAAACTAAGTAGTGTTTGAATCTAAAGAAGTTTAGTACTGACTAAGGCAAGACTTCGATATTTCACTATTGTACTAGATCTAGCAACAACTGTTTGCCTACAAGGCCACCATGAAACCAAAGTAGGACCAAGAAATATTGCACCTTCAGAAGTAGACCGATGATCATCTCAGTTAGCTGCCCAATCTGAACAACAAAATGCTTGAATCATAAGCTGATTACCAACAACTGCAATATACCACAATAAAGAGTTCCTTTTAGATATGTAAGTATTTGTTTCATAGCAGCAGTCCAATGAGACTGGAGGAGCTGACATAAACTAACAGACTCTGTTAATTGAGAAACGTATTTTTGTTCCGAGTGATAGTGAGATATTGAAGAGCACCCATCACAGATCTATAAAAAGATAGATCGGGCAACCAATCAAAACCTTGTTTGGAAAGTTTACAACCTGAAATCATAGAAGATATAGGCTTAGCCTCAAGCATGTTGGTTTTGGCAAGAAGTTCTTTGAGAAAATACTGAATCTAATTTCTGAATACGATGTTGAAGAAAAGAAGGATGGTGGATCAGGCAAGAACCTTGTTTAGAAAGTTTACAACCTGAAATCATATAAGAGATAGGCTTAGCCTCAAGCATGTTGGTCTTGGCAAGAAGACCTTAGAGAAAACATTGAATCTAATTTTTAAATAAGGTATTGAAGGAAAGGAGAGTTTCCTATGTTAAGGATAACTTCAACATATACCAACCAATATACAACATATGATTGATGATTGCACTTGAATAAAGAAGGATCATATATGCTGTCTTTGAACCCATGTTGCACTAATGCTGTTTTGAGTCTTCAAACCATGCACAAAGATTGTTTGGTAGTTTTAGATGTCTTAGAAGTGGATTTTAAGCTTAACTCAATCTTACAAAAACAAACTTATAAGATGAGATTTGCACCCATTTAAATACTATAATTTTGCCATTTTTTTAGAAGATCTGAGATCTCTAACAAGGTTAAGTATTGGCAATAAGTAGATCTGGGTGAATACGTGGTTGCAAAATACCAAATTTTGATCTGGTTTACATACGGTGGGAATTCGGAGGTTAAGAAGGTGGATAATATTCAGTCTGAGAAGCAAACATTCTATTCAGTATCAATATAATTTTCTTTCAATATGTATCAAACCCTATCTTAGATTTATTAAAAGGGTCACTCACTATGTTATTCACGTACCAAGCCCATTAGTGTCAAATGTGACGGTGTGTATCAGAAAAAACCCAAGTCGCACATTAACTAGAGATAATGTCAAAATACAATTTATAAGTGTGTAGACAACTTCACCTTACAAGTTGGTTTTGTAAGGTTTCCAAGTTTAATCCCACTTTGCAAGATTGGAAAGTTAATAAAAGGGCTCCCAAATCTTAGAGGCCTTTGCTTCCACATGTAACCCTAGCCTTCTTCATCTTGGCCAGCCTTGGGTTTCCATATTTGCACCCACCATTTAGTCCAATGCCTTCATTGCACCATTATTCTATTTTCGGACTCTGTTGCCATCAACCATCACCATCCGAAGACGAAATTGCTCCGAGCAAAATTGGTGGCATCTTAAATGGGTCCTCAACCCTTAGATTGGACAAATCCTAAAATGCTGCTAATAGAAAGTAGACTGTGGGCTGCCAAACTGAAGACTATCATCAGTGTGAGTAACCAACCACTCCTTCCCATTTCAGGGATCAATTCTTTCCTTCACGGAGGATTTGCTACATGTGACAAGTTGTAGGTTAATAAGTATATATTGATGGAGAGCATAAACATATTAGGTTAGTGTTACTAGGCAATAGAGTAATTGTGAGTTTACTTGGGTTGGCTTGTACTAGGAGCAATAGTACTTGACTTAATTACTAGTGCAAGTGTAATAAAGTAGAAAATTGTATCATACACTCATAGCAATAATATAATTAGTGTTATATATCTTTCCTTTTTTCCTCCTACCCTAATACCAAATGTATAATTTCAAATTGATACTAAAGCTCATGACTGGAGGACTCTTGTGGAGTCCCTTGCGCTAAAATTCTTCCTTTTTCTGGTGTTGATGTATATCTGAATAACAAAGTTGAGAATGAGAGAGAATGCAACATTATAAACAGCATAGAAGGCGACCAATACCAAGAGCAGCTACATACAATCATATTCATGTTTTACTTTTATGTAATAAAATAATGCATTACAGTAGTGAATGGATAGAATAGTATTTGAAAAATATTATTATAACTTCTAAGTGTGAATAGTTGAGAATTGCGCATAGGAGAAAAGTTGTGCGAAATGAAAAGAAATACAGTCAATAAAAGTACATATAGATGAGAGTGTATACCAACACTCAGAGAAATTAAAGCCCTCTTTACTCCCCCAGAGAAGTTTATGGCATCAAACATAGCCATAGAATCATCAATAGAATCCCCTGGTCTTAACAACAGAGATGCAAACTCGTCTTCCTTCGGCTCAAGCCGCTGGAATTGAAGTTCCATTGAAAACCCAGTTGCATTATGTATTCTAATCAAAGGTGAAACCACAACCGACAAGCCAACCTGATAAAAGATAAAATCATTAGAGCATACAGATGTAGATGTGGCGGTCTATCTCTGACATAGAGTATATACATGACACATAAACATATAGACACCTAATTATGTTTCTTTTTTAGTTATTTAATTCTTAATTAATAAAATATATTGTATTATATACAATTTTAATTTTATTTTTAATAACAGGCAGAAGCTATGTGGATTACCCTGAATGTGTTCCACCACGAACAACTTTACACTCACCATGAGATTTAATCGTAAAAAATTGAAAGGTGGAGAAATAAAATGTATGCAACCAGTTAAATCAATTACAGTGTTTTCTAATTCTTTGTATAATATCTATTGTTTGACACATTTTTTCCTACAATTTCAAGAATGAGAAAAGGCATCATAATCTGTATCTCATCCCTTCTGGCAACCTCCCACTTCCATCCCATTATCACAACCAGACAATATGCCCCCAAAATTAAAAAGATAAATAAAAACAAAAACCCACAAGCAATATCCATGCAAAAACACAAATAATTAAAGTAACAGAATCATCATAAAAACTTGATGTTCAAAAAGGAAAAGAAAGTTGTGTCATCTCTTTCAATTTCAACTGCTTCACAGCCAAATTGGAAAAGAAGGAACTGTGCAATTTGCAACACAAAGAGGGGTTGAGAATCTCCAACACAAAAGATGTGTGGGAGAGCTATTCTCATGCTTCTGATTCAGATTGTAGAGCAACAAATTTTGGCCTCATTGATCCCCATATGTAGAACAAGATATTTAACAACTTCAAGAGATGAGATTGATGACAAGGAGGAACAAGAGGTGGTATGAATCTATTGCTGCCAACACAACCTTCAAGAAAAAAAAAAACGTCTTTCAACACCACATCAACCTCCAGATAGATTCTCCCATCTTCTCTAACCATATTGTTAGTATTAAGAAAATCGATGGGGCAAAATATTCCATTTCCACTTTTGAGTCAGCTACAGTTTCTAAATTTCTAATTGATCCTTCTCGAGCAACATTTTAAGACTTTATCAAAAGGTGTGTTACACACCAATCAACTAGTGACATTACTTCAGTGGCGCACGTTGGAAATTCAGTTGCCTGTTTCCCTCAACCACCTTCTCATGCTTCTAGGGTTTATTGCCTCCAGTGCAACTTATCAATCGTTTCCTTTTCTCTTCCTTCACTAAACTAGCCAATTTGCCTTATCAATCGTTTCCTTTTCTCTTCCTTCACTAAACTAGCCAATTTGCCTTTCATAACGGTTGCAAATGGTACACAAACACAAATGTATCATTTTAGGATTCACTAGATCTCAAGGATATAAATGTTTATCATCTTCTGTTAACCGCAATTTCATTTCAACAATGTCACCTTTATTGAGTCTTCTCTTTACTGTAGTTCTTCTTCATTTCCTCCTATGCCTCCATGTGATCAAATAAATATTCCTATTGTATGTGATCCTTTTGTTATGTCCAATGTACCTAAAGACCCACCACCTCCACCAACCCTTTAGGTGTACAGTCGTCGTCAAACTTCTCACCATTCACCGGATGACTCTTTTCTAGTGTCAACTCCTCTACCCCATCTGACTTCGACGGTTAAACTTGATCATCCCACTGCCATATCTAAAAGTATATGTTTTACACATAATCCTTCTCTACATTATACTGCTTTAAGTTACTATAAATTATCTCAACCTTTTATACCTGTCTTTCATCTATTTCTTTTGTGTCCATTCCAAAACTTGCCTCAACCCATCCTAGTTGGCATTAGGCCATGCTTGATGAAATAAGTGCTCTTTAAAATATTGAAAATTAGGAATTTGTTCTTTTATCTTCTGGAAAATCTATTGTTGGTTGTAGGTGGACTTTTGCTATTACAGTTGGTCTTGATAGTACTATTGATTGTCTCACAACTCGTTGATAACATTTTTTTTTATCATATTTTGGACTCAAATTTTACCATGAAATCAACTCTTTCTTAACTTGATCCATACTTATTTCCTTATTTTATTTAATTTTTATTAACAAATTGAATACTTATGTCTGAGAATGATAGGTTGTACTAATTGTCCTTATTTTGATTAAAAAGAGAATAACAAGCATTGAATTTGGAGAAAAGGATTGAAAATGAAGAAGGATACCTAGAAACCCATGAAGACAAAGGATAGAAGACTCATGAAAAAGTGCATAAATGAGAAGAAAAATCTGCGAGGCAGCGCCCGACGTCCAAAAGTTGCATCGGGCAAGAGTTGGACCGTGGGTCTTGCAAAAGAAAGCTGAGTCCGATGCCACTTGAGTTGAGTCAAGTGTGAACGTCGTTCTAAAACTCTATTTAATAAGTGTCTATGTTAGGGTTTGGAGAAAAAAAGTCAGTCTTGGACGGTAGCTTTGGGGATTTTGGTATAATCTTCTTCTTCCATTTTTTATCTTGTAAGTTTAGGGTTCTCATGTCTATGAGGAACTAAATTCATTGTTGCTAGAGTTAGATTGTCATATCATCAATATTATGTTTATATATATATATATATGTGTGTGTGTGTGTGTATGTGTGTGTGTGTCTTCTTTATGATGTCAGTATTTCAATTCTGCACTTAATACCTGTTGTGTTAATTCGTAACCTGACACTTTGATTTTAGAAGTATTGGAAAATATTCTTAATAATCAGGATCTGGATTGGAATACCTAATGAAAATTTGTATCTAGGAATGGAGCATAATTCATTCATTGTCTTAAATCCTTGTTACTAAAGGAAGTCTTTTCTATATAATTGATCAAGGGATTGACAGTTAATAGGGAAATTTAGACTCATTCAATTAAAGAATTAAAGTTTGGGTATTATTGTGAGTTGACATTAACATTAGTTATGAAAAGAAGGAAATTGTTTTTATGCATGAGAAGAAGGTATGGTGAGGTCTAACCCTAACAATATTCATATTATGGATAACTAATCTTTTTCTGTTATCTAAGTTTTGACATAAATTATAAAAATATTTAATTTGTTTTGCATAATTTATTTCCTCACACAACTCATTTAAATTATGGAATTTTTTTGGTCTAATTCTATTATAATTGTAATTATTGTTTTGTATTGCATAAGTCCCTTGACAAAGAACAGTATATTTATTACTTGTTATGTTACATGAGCGACTAGTGTACTTGTAATTGAATGCAAAAAGTGTTAACGCTTGTATTGTGGCTAAAGGTTATAAACAGATTTTTGATTTGGACTGTAGTGATACTATTTTTCCAATGGCATGACTTATGTTCACTTATTCATAGCCATGGTTGCTCTTCAAAGATGGTCTCCTTATCAATTGGATATTAATAATGCTTTCTTCAATGGGAATTTGCAGGAAGACATTTATAAGAAGCAACTTCCAAGTTTTGTTGCTCAAAGGGAGTTTCTTGAATTGGTATGTTGTCTTCACAAATCTTTATATGGCCTCAAGCAATCTTCTAGGGCTTAGTTTGAAAGTTTAGTAATGGTCAACAATTTGGTATGACTTACAGCGAGGCAGATCATTCAGTTTTCTACTGTCACTCGAGTATTGGGTGTATGTATCTAGTAATATATGTTGATGACATTGTTTTTACAAATAGTGATCACCATGACATCTCTCAGGTAAAACAACACCTTTGTCACCACTTTCAAACTAAAGATTTTGAAAACTTCAAATATTTCTTAAGCATTGAGGTAGCACAATCCAACAATGGTATTGTTATTTCTTAGAAAATATATATTGGATATTTTGGACAAAACTAGATTAACGAATTCAAAATGACCCTTGGATCCTAACATCAAACTCCTACTTAATCAAGAGAAGCCTCTCTCAGATCCTGAGAAGTACAAAAGATTAGTTGGAAAATTAAATTATCTTAGTGTTACTCGTCCTTATATTTGATTTGTTGTCAATGTGGCAAGTCTATTTCTTATTTCTCCAATGTAAATCATTGGAATGTAGTCATTCATATATTGAAATATATTAAAGGTTCTCTTGAAAAAGGCTTGTTATATAGTCATAAGAACCATATTAAAGTTATATGTTATTTAGATGCTGATTGGACAAGATCTCCTTTTAATAGAAGATCCACTTCCAGATATTGTGTTTCTATTAATGATAATTTGATCTCTTGAAAGAGCAAGAAACAAAATGTTGTGGCAAGATTTAGTGCAAAAGCAAAATATAGAACTATGACAATTACTTAAATAAATACAAATTGAAGAGGTCACTCAAATGACACCCATTCATATTAGCTCAAATCTAATTCATTGTTATTTTATTCGAGAAAAGATTGTATTTGCAAACATGAAGACTGAGTTTGTTATTTTGAATGATTAATTACCAGATATTTTTACTAAATTTATTTTCACTAAATCTTTACGGGAACCTAAAATTGATTATATTTATAACAAGTTTGGTAAATACGATTTATGTGCACCAGTTTGAGGGAGAGTGTTTGATGTAACAAGCTTAGCCCACACATTTTATGTGATTCATATCTATAAATATACAAACCTATGTATTCATTTTATGTATTCATTTTACACAAGGGAGATTAATCCTTTCTCTTTTTCTTTATATTAATACTAAGAGTGTTACATATGATTGATACAAGTTGTAGAGCAAACCTAGTTAGATATGCAACTTGTATTGTGATGCTACAGCATTCTTCTCTTTGATTTGAAAAAAAATAAAAAATAAAAAAAATCTGTTCCAGGTTAATTTCACTTGTTCACGGTGGACCATACAAAAGAGTGGTCCACCCAGCATCCGCCTTAATAATATATACTGTTAAAAATTTTACTGAATTAATAAATTTATAAATAAAATAAAAGTAAATTATTAAATATTATATACTTAATTTGTAATTTATACTGATTACTATAATATATTATTTTTCATGCTATTTAACTATTTAATTCTACGGTTTCCCTTTAAAAATTATGTTAATCCAACTTATAAGTGGAAGAAATTATATGCATGCAGAACGGTGACATTGCAGATACCTCTGAATTTCTGATAATGTTAACCACAAATATTGGCCCGGGGAAAGTTGTTGAACCTGTTCATTGAATAATGAAAACAATAAGAGCAGTCTTTGCCGATTTTGCACAGTCTCAAATATGCACAGCAATAAATAACCCACAAATATATTGTATATAGAACATACAACTTCCTTAACCACTCACTACCTCCAACCATGGTTAAGAAACTGCATATTATTATTGATGAATTGATATAATTTATAATTGTCCATCATGGGTAGATAATCGCATTTATATTGCACGTTGCAAATAATTAAGATACAGTAACAAAATTAATATTTCACTGAAGCCAACACACTGCTTTAGAAATGTAGTTCAAATACTAACATGGCTAGAAACAACATTGTCATGGTAACAAAAAAAATGTCTTTAATTAATTTTACTGGAGACCATTTGAGGTAATGTCAGTTTAACAATATAGCTAGTAAAGAAAGTAGTTAAGAAAAACCTTCTGCAGACATTATCCGAGTTCTCCAACAAAGAGTCTGCGTTCGTGAAAGTAAGACTTTATTACAAGAAGTTGCGAAAGAACCAAGATCAGTAAGTTGGATAGAAATAGAAATTCCTTCCGAATCTTGATTTTTGAAATCAGAGATCCCCCTGTTACGTAAAAATCACAAATTCACAATCATAAAAAATACAGGTATCCAACAACCAAGATTAAGAACTTTCACTTCAATAACGAATATGAATAAGCAATAACTTAATTGTATGGAACCGAATCATACACTTGAAATAGAAGAGAGGCGTACAAAAGAGCAAATAAATATAAGATCCTTCCAAAACATTATCATAACATCAAAGCAGCACAAAATATGAACACAATTTAATCAAGAGCTACTTGCAATAAAATATCAACCTCGCTGAAGCAAAACTCAAGATCTTGGATCAAATGGCCAAAATTTCCATCAAATGATTTAGTTAATACCTCACTCATGAAAACCAATCAAGAACATGTTATACATAAACATAGCAATTAAACAAGTCTGGGAATGAAACTAGCATAAGAACAAGAACGGTTTGATATTTCATAATGTCGTATACAAGGAAACAGATAATTGCATACCTTAATAAAATGGACGCGGATTGTTTTCTGGGTATTATTATACTCTGTTGGTCAAAGTGAACACGAAGATTTAAGCCTGATTGATTTTCCACCTGCCATCTAGCAATTATCATTAGTTGATCATAACTATAACAATTGCACTACTAATTTGGTAGAGCTTAAAACATTATCTTATTTGGCATAAGGTAAACCAGATATAGAAAAAGAGAAGCTCAAACCCAAAATTACGAGCTTAAGCATAAATGGAAAATGAATTAGGTCCACTTGTTTCATTATAACGATAAAAACAAGTTGATGCATGCAGCATATCTAGAACCTTGCAGCAGTTAGCCTGAATGATGGAGTTTCGCATTGAATAAGGACCAGATAGATTCAATTTCCCAATCATAAAGAGTAGCATGTCCAATGAGTTCTCATTCAAGAAAACGTCCAGCTGTCCAGATGATCAATCAATTTTAGAAAATAATATATAATGTCAAAATGAAAATAAAGAACCACAAGACAGATATAACTTTAACAACCTCTTTCATTCTGCAGAAATAATTAACGGGCACAGCATGAGATTTATATTGTGAAAGCTGAGCTTCGATATTGGATCGGTAAAAAAGGCAAATTTCCACAGGATGGAGAAGTTCTCCCCTAAAATTTTAGAAAAATAAAGTAATATCACGAATGTAGTTCATTTCAAATGTGTGCAAAAACTAAGTGTACAGGAGTAATCATTTCAAATGAGAATTTAAACTAACCACAAGTTTCTTTCAACGTCAAAATAATGTGCTACTGCACTTGATGTGCTTATGACCCTGTATTTTTTTGCTGATATTTGTATATTGAGTTGTGTACTGTTCAGGAGCAAGCAAATGAGAGGGAAGAGATACTCTGTACCTGAAAGCTCATGAACAATACTCAGAGAAACTTTTTCAATTTTAATATCAATACAAGGAAGTTTTCCACCCTGCCATAAAGTACTTTCTTCATCTGTGTACATAGTTTCTGTAGCCAATCTAGGAAAGCTAGCTATCTCCGAAGCACCATAAGCAGCAGTAATATCATTAAAAATTTTGAACTTGATTGGATTTCCAGGCTTCCTGACAAACTCTAAAGCACCATCTACAAAAGCAATAGCAGAGTCGTTCTTTTTGTTCACAAGGTAAAAGGTCCTCTTGAACGATTGATTGTTAACCTCTGAGTCAATGAATCCTACATCATTTTCACCCTGAGCAGGATTGGCACTCCATAGTGCACATCCTCCATCATTAGGACAACAGATGTCAACAAAACATGATCCTGGTCGAAAATTTAATCTCAATGGAACACCCATATCATTCTTAGCAAACAATGATATAAAGGAAAACCACAAAACTGTAGAATTCCACCTCCTCTGAGGACAATGTTTGACCTGTGGAAAAGCTTAGTTGACACATTTGCTATGTACACAACGTGACACTAGAAAAAAAGACAGCCAGTATTTCCAATAAAAAATACATGAAATTTAGCTAAATGACAAAACAGAGAAAAATATAATCTACACCGTAGTTAACAAACAAGAATGGAAGCATTCAGCAATAGAAGTTTGCAACAGCATCCTCTCATGTAAATAGACAATTTCACAGAACACTATTGGATGTTGGACCACATTCATGTTCCATTGTAATGCAAGAAAATGAATTTTTCAATAACTCATTTACAAAACTTTAATTTGGGGTCTATCAGCAAACGCACTCATCCTTCAAGGACCTATTTTAGTATTGACTCAATTTGATTGGGAAATATCTTACAAAATATTTCCCATTATTACATATTGATTTTGTTCCTTATCCTTTCATCTCCTTCTCATTATAAACAAGAATTCTCATGTGTGTGCACAACCCACAGACTTGATTATATACCTTCTCAATTTCTCTCTTCGCAACACAGTACCAGAATAGTTCCCCTTGATACTTGTTTTGTCACTAATCATTTCAACAATGTTACTTTCTAAGTCTTAATTGGTTAATTAATATATCTAATTGGATGAATTGAAAGGATTGTTGCCTTTACATGTTAAATAACTCAATTAAAATCAATAATTGAAACTTAATTTGTAAGTATTTGTAATTTAAATTAAATTCTTATTGCATATTTGCATCCTTCAAGCAAGTAGGTCACTTTTATTTTATTTTTACGTCAATTTTATTTTATTAAGGGCAGAGTGAATATGCCACCATGCCCTGCCAAATTGATAGCATGCCAGAAAACCAAGCCCAACTCATTTTGCCATCCTTTCCGATTATTGATCAGAATTAGAACAATTCGATGTGAAGAGTGTTATGTCACATGCGAAACTTTGACGAAATTAATAAATGTCCCACCAAAATAAGGTAAAAATATGGTCAATTCTATTTGCAACATGAAGAAAGGCATAATACAAGTTGGAACAATCAATTTAAAACTAAAGAATTAGTTTATGGATATCAATCACACAAATTACATTCTTATCATCTCTACTTGTAATAATCAAAACCTTTATAAAAAAGGAAATAAAAATATGTTGAAACAAATAGGAAGATTCTGAAGATATTTCTTCCAAATTATTATTAAGATATTCAGAATTTTTTTGTCAAAATCCCTTATTTATGTTGCAGTTAATATTTCCTTGTACAGTTTTAATACATAATTAGTATATTTAATTACATTTCATAATTAGGAGGATTAATAGGTTCACGCTATATTTTATATTTATTTTTTGAATTGTATGGATAGATAATATCCATCATAAATTGGGATTTTCAGTTATTAAGTTTGTCTTCTAATTAAGAGTAATTGCTCCTCTATCAATAATATCAGAAACAGTTTTTCTGACATGGTATAAACACTCTAAAATCCTTGGGAGTATGTGCAATCTCATAACCTGCATTGTTGAAAAGCCACACCCCTTTCTTCTTTCTTCCGCTGTATTCATTTGCACAGCCTGCATTGCTGCAACATCACAACCCTTCCATTCTTCCACTGTATTCTTCCACTGTAGTTATAAAATCATTTAGGCCTACATTGGCAGACTTCAAACCTCAAGAATGTTTGATACTCAGAAAACCCGACCCACCACAGAGTTCAGCACAGAGGAGATTCTAAAATTAAAGGGCTTGCTGGACACAAATGTGATAGAACCGATTGATAGAGAAGAAGAAGACAAATTCTTTGGAAAAAAGTATCAAAGACAACCCACTTTAACTTCGGAATAAGAAGAGTTGTTTGACTTAGAGATGAGTAGCCTTGAAGGAATTGGAGAGGAACTAAGTGCTATTGAAAATTAACCCATAATGTTGACAAAGGGAAAAATATTGTGTTAAATATTTTATTTCTAAATATGTTTGCACTAACAAACTCTGCTAACATGGTAACAGACTCCTAACTTTTTGTAACTAACGAAAGAGCTTCATTCTCATTTCCCTTATTTCTTCTCTCATAAACCTCTGTAATAGGGGCCGCACCACACCCTATCAATATCATTTTGACTGAAAATTACTACAGAGAAGTATTGAAAAGAGTTTGAAATAAAAGAAAAAAAAAATAACTCATGTGAGGCTAAACTATTTTTGTGGTATTGAAGTGGCTCACTCCAAGGTATTTTCTTCTCTTGACAAAAGTATATCACAAATTCGTTCAAAGGGAAGAGTATGCCCATTAGTAAACGTGTGAACTTCTTAGAATTTGTGATGAAGCCATGAGAGGTCCAGCACCAACCGAACAAGGATTCCAACCTCTCAGGAAGGTTACCAGGACCATGACACATGATCTAGTGCTTGGTTAGTAAACTCACAACCCAGGCCAGGCCCAACCATTTCTAGAAGAATCACTAGGAGCATTGCACATAAGCAAGGGCCATGGCATCAACTGTTCTCATTCTTTTCTCTTTCAATAGTATAGGTTGCCTTCTATGGGCTTGCATAATCCAACCTAGAGGTAGATAGGTGTCTTTTGTAATAAATTGGGACCACATAAAGCCCAATCAAAACCCCAGACATCGACTCTCATCTCTAGCATGCCTAAGAGAAGCTAAAACACATTTTGCACATGTGCAAATGTGGAGACCTTGGCTAGATCCACTCTAGGCATCACATTTTTAGGGCACATGGGGGATAATTTTGGATTTTGAATCTCCCTCTCCCCTACAAATTCTAGCCACCCCATGCTATAAACAGGCCACCCCTCCTTTGTATTTGACACATTGAATTTGAAGTAAAGTTATGTATGTAAATTTGAGAGAGAAGAGTTCTTTCTTTCTCTAAGTTATCTTGATTTCATGATTTAAGTGGTGACTCTACCTTCATCACTCATCTTGAAACCTCCTCCAAGTGGTGTGGCTGCATCCAAACTTCACCTTCCAATATGTCCTCTTTTCCACTTGTTCTTTTCCTATTATTCTAATTGTTTCAATGTTTTTCAATCCCTTCTTGTATTCTTATTCTTCCACCAATACTATGTCATTCATATGTGTGTTATTTTCCTTTTACATTCTTTGAAAAGCGATTTCACACTTATATAACCTTCTAAGGGTTAAATTTGTGTTCAATGGCAATCTTCGTTGAGTTCCACCATTACTCCTAATCCAATTAATAATTCAAGAAGAACTCTAAAACATAAAAGTGTGTGTTTGAATACATATATAGCAATTTCAACTCATCAATTTGGCTTAAAGCCCAACTCAACCACAAAAAATCAGCTTGTAATGTGAGAATATCCCCTGTTTATATACTTTAATTTGGTCACATAATTAGTCAATATCCTACCATCCTTGAAACTTCAATTTAGGCAATCCCCAATGAGGCAACAACTAAGGTGAGCTACGGGTGTGTGCACCTAAGGTGGCTTTTTAACTACGCAAATTGGCCCAACAAAAGATCTAGGTCTTAAATAGATTCTAATACCATCTTACAATTTAGGTTTTTGTCATAACCCTACAAAATTAGCTTATTAGATGCAGGTTGGATATCCCACATTGACTAGGGTCAATTTACAATATATAAGTGGGCGCAATCCTCATCTTACAAACTGGTTTTATAAAGAAGAGTTAGGCTTAAACTCACTTCTTAATATGATATTAGAGACTATCCTAACAAGATTTGTTGGCCTATTGTGTCAGTCATCCACAAATATCTAGTCTCATGCACAAAATGTCCAAGCCTCATAGTGAGGGAAATATGTTCGGAATCACACATCAGCTGGAAATAAGACTAATCTACAGTATATTAGTGGGGGCAAACCTCACCTTATAAGTCGGTTTTGTGAAGAGATAAGTTAGGCTTAAACTCACTTCTTAAAAATGCACATTGTCCCTCATTGATGTAAATTACTTTAGCTATATCATTGGTCAATGTGGGACTAAAACTAAACTACCACTCTTAAGGTTGCAACTACGGCAATTCCAAAGAGGTCTCAACTAAGGCAAGCACATATGTGACTGCAATTAAGGCAGCTTTCTAATGGTACTCCTATATATCCAAGTCATAAGTTGGATAGTGTAGATGGCAATTTAGTGGTGGATAAGGAGATATATTTGTGTTTGGTTGGGAAACTAATTTACCTATCACACACAAATGCATTTGTTGTACAATATCTCCTTATAAGTTCAATTAATTAAGTTTATGCACAACCCAAGAGATGTTCATTTACAGGCAACTCCATAGAATTTTACATTATCTCTAAGAAATTCCTCTATAGCCAACCATTTCCGACACCCCGACAACTAACAACTCTAATACAAATTGCTAAGCACTGAGGCATAACGGAAACTCACCTTTGCAAGTTAGTTATTAAAAGGGAAGAACCAAACACATAAATATTCCACTGCGCATCTCATACAACTTGATGTAGGAATTCAACACCCATAATACCCAAGTCACAATCAGAGTTCAATGTATCTTAGGAATAGCGTTTAATCTAATTATTCCCTTGTAATTTTGTATTCGTAATTTTCATGTATATAAGCTAAAAACATGTTGCTAATTCAGAAAACTTCTTATTTGTCATTTGTCCCAAAGATATACAAAAGATCATATCCGCATCCACAATTTGCTCACAAAAATCACACTAAGTACAACAACTAAAGGTTTTACTGATTTGATAAGTTACTCATGAAGATATTCTAAAGCAAACTCGTATACAATATAAGCGTTTGACTCTTCTAAAGTGAGAAATTGGGTGTAACAGCCCTTGATTTTAAGTGTAAGTTTACTTTGTAGAAATCAATGGTGGAAACACCTTTTCTTTTTCTCATTTTACTGTAGTTAAATCCAAACTATAAACTCCAATGCATTGCTAAGACCCTAAAATTACTTCATTTTTTAAAAACAGATAATTGAGTGTTTGACAAGAAATTATGTTTGAAAGAGGAAGATCTGCAAAATTTATAGCAACTAAGAGATAGAGCAGGAGATTGAACAGTGAATTAAAAAAGCTAGAAACATATTCTAAAAATATTTCTTACCCTGAAAAGAGCCCTTTCTCCTACCAGAGAATAATGAATGATACCACCTACTCTAAAAGTCTTTTCCTCACCTTCAACTGTAAAAAACATGTGTTGGTTGACATCCTGGATAGCAACAATTGCCCCTACACACGATCGTTGCTAATTAGAATTGAAATTTCACAGAAGATTATAAACAGATAAGATATAGATGGAGTCTGAGTACCATCAGGAATCAATGCTTCCAAACAATTGTCAACTTCATGGGTAGAAGACCAATGATTTCTCTCCAATTTTTTTATTGTATTCTGAATTGATATCTCAGAGAGTGAGGAGGACATTGACATAATAGTCTGGCATATTGTCATAACAAAACATAAGTTAGAATCAATGTAACATTAGAAGCAGTACATGCAGCAAGGACAAAAGGCTGCCAAATTTGATTGAAAAAACAAAGCAACAGGGACAACTACTGACTAAATATTTAATAAATTAATAATACTATAAGTGCACCTGAATTTCAGATATAGAAAGTGTAATATCAAAACCTAAAAGAGAACCCATGCCAAACCAACACTGAGACAAATGCATAACACCATTATCTGGCCTCTCCAGTGACAGGAAAGCTCTTAAGTTTTTCAAAATTTGATTCTGATGACTAATTAGCTGAACAGGTAGAGTGTTTTTTGAACTACTTGCATCACTGATTGAGTTCAATTGACCCAAGTTCTGAAATCCTGAAAGAGGATCTCCTGAAGCATGCTGAGATGACAAATCTTTTGATGTGACAGAAGAAAAATGGGGAATTGCTGCTTCATCTTCCACTCTCCTTTGAATAGTTTGAGATAGGATTGATAAACGAGAGAGGTCAATTGTTAATTTCATCCCAGTAGTTGCCAATTCAAAATTCATATGGATGTCAACCTCTACTACAATTTCTTGGATACAACCTGCAGCACTGAATTGTATTATATTTGGGAAAAAAAATACAGTTACACTACAAAACAAGAGAAGAGATTATGTACCAGATTCATTTTCACGTGCTAAAACAAAAGCTAAGTGAGACAAAGAAAAGTCACATGCTTCTGGCAATCTACTTGCAGCTTGTTCAGAAGTGCTAATAGCTCCTTGATCAATAGAATCATCTGAAGTATAGTTCTCACTGCCATTCTCTTCCTTCTTGATGCCTTTATTAGGTTGCTTTGCATCAGAAATGAGATTGCCAATATAGCAAAAATAGGAAGAATAGCTATCCATGGCCTTTGGCAAAGATGTTGTTTCAAGAAAAATGAATCCACCCTGTTCAATAACATTAATATTTTAGTATGACAAGTTGTATAACATAAATCCTGACACAGAAAATAGCTTCACTGTAAAAAGGATAAAGTCCCTGAGATTCAATTTGTAATACAAAGCGCAAAAAAAGATGCAGGAACATCCCTGCGAGATTATATTTCCCTTTCTAGCTCCCTAAATAATTACCTGAATCTCCCAGGATATCATATGAAATTCTCCACCAATTGAAAGCAAAAGCAGAAGCTTAGTCAATTTATGTGCTTGAATCAGTTCACTCTTCAGTGAGCATCTCCCTATGAAGATACTAGCTACTGCAACATCTATTTGTAACCAGTGATTTGTTGAAGCTGGGACACTGGCAATTGATGGGGACCCCATTTTTAGAATTGATTGGGGAGAAAGATTACTTAAACTTTCAAAGGCTGTCAAATTAGTTTCTTGTACGGAGTAAGAAGAATTTCCATTAGAACTACCAAATGTTCCTGCACTTCCTGAAGACGGAGCATTTTGAACAAGACCCAAGCTTAACATAAACGAGAAACCAGAAATAGATATTTCATGTAAGCAATTAATAGACTGCAGTAGTAAACTTTCACGTACAATATGATCAATCTTGGTTCCAATTGAATTCTTATATTCAAAAACCAAAGAAAGGATTCCTGATAAATCAGTGAGGAGATCCATTTTCCTTTCTTCACAAGATATTTCAATAGTTGTGTGCTGAATCGACATCCAAATTCCATGGTCAGGCAACTTATGCACAGCCATTTTGTTGCCAGTTATCGAGCGAAAATTAGTGGCAAAACTCTCTAAACCATCACTTCTCCTAGAATTGTGAAGAACAACCTCCATAGACTTAAATCTGCAATTCACGTTAATAAAAAAAGGGCAGTCATTATTTCTCAGTAAAGCACTTCCGGTAGTTGTCTCACTTATATTAGGTGCTGCGAACAATGATTCTTGTTTCATAATTTCAGGATGCATGAAATCAGTATCGCCAGAGCTACTACTAAACAGATAACACACCAGAGAAGACAAACTTGAAACTGCCTGTCAATAAAGAAAAAAATCCTTTAGTCATGATTTGGTAATGTAAATGCATAAATTAGTATAGAATTGCATTCATTAAATATTCTGTTGCACAGAAAGCAAAATAACCACGTTTTGAAGTCCTGCACTAGCGGTACCATAATTATTGAAAAGGACAGCTGATTCATAGTTAGCAATAAAAATATTTTGTTTTGCTTAAGGAGAGTGAGCATAATGCTTAGCCTATAAATATTGTGAAAATAAAGTAAAAAGAGATATAGGATTGATATCTTGTGTATAATGAGCACATAGGGCTATGTATTTTATACTAAAAAACATACAAAATGTATAGAGCCCATTACATCTAACACATGATTTCAATATCCATAAATGATATCAAGAAACTATTCATTCAAGTTGACATCGTCATTCCAAACCTAGGAGCCTATTTTCAACTCTTCTCAGCCCTCACCTATGAACAATTGAGTACCCTGCCTCCGGAGTATGTCCCCCTTGCGCCTAGCCATCATTGTAGGCAACTTAGCTTAAGTTCATAACAAGTGCCACTTCCAAACAGATCATTTACACAGCAAATTCAAGGCTAAGGCAGCACACTTTATAAATGCATAACCCTATGTGCTCAATAAACAATAGGGATTTAGCCTGTCTCTTACTTTTATTTTAACATGGTATCAGAGCCTATCCTAACAATGTTTGTTAGGCCTATTGTGTCACCCGTTATGCGGACCACCCATAAATATCTAGTTTCACACTCGAGATGTATATTCCTCATTGTGAGGGGTTGTTAGAAATCTCACATCAACCAGAGTCAATTTACAGTATATAAGAGGGGGCAATCTCGACCTTACAAGCCGATTTTGAGAGGAAAAGTTTGGCTTAAACTTACTTCTTAATATGAGAGCAATGGGAAGATTAGATCCAATTGTCAAAGCCGAAGAGGATAGAGGAGTTGGCACTAGAAGAAATATATATGGATCAAGCCCCAGGTTTTGTTGCTAAGGGGGATCTTCGTGATCAGTATATCGTCTCAGCAAATCTTTATATGGCCTCAAGCAGTCTCCTAAGGTTTGATTTGACAAATTTAGTATTATTGTTCAACAATTTGGTGTGGCTCACAGTGAGTTGATGATATTGTACTTACAGACAATGATCACCATGGCATCTCATTGGTAAAGCAACACCTTTGTCACCACTTTCAGACCAAAAACCTTGGCAAACTTAGATATTTCTTGGGGATTGAGGTAGCACAATTCAACAATGGAATTGTTATCTCTCAAAGGAATTATGCATTGGATATTTTAAAGGAAACTAGGTTAATGAATTCAAAGTCTGTTGACCACCCCATGGATCCCAATGTCAAACTCCTATCTAATTGGGGGAGCCACTCTCGGATCCTAAGAAGTATAGAAGATTAGTAGGAAAATTGAATTATCTTACAGTTACTCATCTTGACATTTCCTTTGCAGTCAATTTCTTAACTCTCCTTGTGCAGATCACTGGAATGTTGTCATTCCAATATTGAAGTACTTTAAAAGTTCTCCTGGAAAAGGTTTGTTATTTGGACACAATAATCACACTAAAGTTATATGTTATTCAGATGTTGATTGGGTAGGTTGTCCTTCAAGATAGGAAATCAACTTATGGATATTGTATCTCCATTAATTTGATCTCTTAGAAGAGTTGAAACAAAATATTGTGGCAAGATATAGTTCAAAAGTAGAATATATTTGTAACAAGCTTGGTATATACAATGTATATGCACTAACTTAAGAGAGAGTGAGGTAACGGGCTTAGGCCCATCTCTTTCTATTTTCTTATTTATAAATGCATGACCCTATGTGCTCAATATACAATAGGGATTCAACCTATGCCTCTCTCTTATTTTAACAATAAAGAATAGTACTCACCTATCACTTGATACATACTAAGCAATATACATAAAAAATATTTAAAATCCACTTAGACAATGAATTTATTCATGTACCTATATAACAAAAGAAATATCATTAGACTTAAATAGGGAGAAAAGATTTCCACCTTATAGATCATATCGACCTCATCCAAAAATGACAACATAGTGAATCCTTCAGCTATTATGTCAGAAGCAGCTGAAAAGGCAGACGTTGTTGTGCTCAAGGAATAAATGCAATCCCTGAAATATCAAATCAATTGTAAATGTTAGAAGAAGAAAAATAATTGTAAAATATAATAAAAACTATGTATATGAGCTCCAAAACAAAGTCCATTTAATATAAGTTAATTACAAAAAATACAAATAGTTATAGGAGACTTTATTCCTATATACATGATATGATATGCCTATAATTTATATTCTAATATTTGATTCTAATAAGATATTCCTATTTATGAAGACCATGATTAAATAGGAAATAGATCAAAATATAAATGAAGAATAAATCTTAAGATATCATCTAAGATACTCTCAAATGTTAATATCTACATATATTCCTTAAGACATCACCTAACATACTCTGTAATATTATAAGATAAAATAGATATTCCTTATATTTCAATCATCCCTCTCAAGATGAAACTTGCTAAGATTTAGCTTGTTAAAAAAAAAAAAATTTACTTTCCCGCTAATTAAAAAGTAAATAAAAATTAAGCTCCACAAAAAAACAATAGTTAGAAAAGCAACTCCAGGAGGTCACAAAATCAACTCGCAAATATTCTTACCAAACCATTATGCAATTCAGCATTCAAAAGAATTGTACGCAAGCTGGAAACGAAAACATTTATCCTTCAGTCAGCGGTAGAGTGTTGCAAATAAGAATAAGAACTCCTTTAATGTTTATTTTTCGAAGTTGCCTTGGTAATTGGTATAGCTAGGTTCAATACATCATAGGAAGTACTGGTATCTTAATTTTTCTCTCATTGTTTTTTTGGCATTAATCATCTTTGTAATTCCGTTGTATATAAATAAATCCATTCTGCTGGGTGCAATAATCACTCAAACACATTCAGAAAACATTTGTTTTTCTCTTCTAACAGTTCTAATATAACTCTGGTCCAGTTTCGTATCATGCATAGTAGAGGAAATTACAATGAAAGGCTTGCCAATCTTCCAAATCTATTGCCATTTATCTTAGTAATCGTCATTGTTGAAAGCAATAGTGACAAAACAAATCATAAAGGATGAGAAAAGAGAAACCGAGAAGGAACATAATGAATTCCATGAGTTGTGTATATCCAAGAGTTGTGTACATCCAAAAGTATTCTTATTTACAATGAAGAAGAATAACATAATCAAAAATCAATATATAATAATGGGAAATATTTGGGAAGATATCTGCATATCAAATCATATCATATTTCCCTATTTAACGTAATCAAATAATATCTCTAACACTCCCCATCAAGTTGGAACATAATGAATCCCATGAGTTGTGTACATCCAAAAGTATTCTTATTTATAATGAAGAGATAAAATAATCAAAAAACAATATCTAATAATGGGAAATATTTCGGAAGATATTTCCATATTAAATCATATCATATTTCCCTATTCAATGTAATCAAATCTTATATCTAACACTCCCCATCAACTTGGAGGATTTATACCATATAAGAAAACTTTATAACAGATGTCACCAATACAATACTGCTTGAGAGACTTGGTAAACATTTGAGTCTCTTGGTTGTTAAAGCCGATAAAGTAAATAATAACAATGCTATAAATGTATTTAATAATGGAGAACTATAGTATTTAATAAGGCGGCATGGTTATGCATTAGTTATGTACTTAAATGTGCAAGAGAATTATGCAGCAGTTGTGTGTCTAAGTATGCAGGTGAGTGATGTGTAGAAGTTGTGGATTCCTAGTAAATAAGTAGGGGTTTCGAGGCAGTTATTGTGTCTGTATTTGGTAATTTGGGTAGATTGCATTCTCCCAAGGAGTTTCTAAACCGTTTTCAATGCAGTCTCTAAAAATTTTTTGTTTAATCATATTAAACTTAAAATCAATTTCAGTTGGTAATCCATCACCAGACTTATTCCACAACTGCGAACTCCCAAGCTACCTAAAATTTGAGAAAAGCTCACTATTTCCCTTGGGATGAGTTTAATTTGAAAAAAAAAATGAACCAAAATACACAAAAAACAAACTCAAGATAACAGGACTAGGTTGATAGAGCTTCCATCTAGCGGTGAAAAACCAGACCTAAACAAATTAAGTCGCCATCATGACCAATATGCTAGCCATCACATATATCAACTTATCACAGCTCATGATACCGAAGAACATACTTTTTAAATTTAATTCAAACCATAAATTAAAATGTCAAGAAGTGCAAAACCAAGGAATGGAGAAATAATTCATCAAGATATAGGAAGACATAAGAAACCATCACATAAAATAGAGAAAGTTGATAATTAAACAAAGTATCAGCCCGTATCCAAAGATCCTACCTTAAGGACAATATATGGACGGTGATGGGTTTCAATAGAAAAAGTTGAATCGGATGGTTTTCTTCTGGTATCTCCAAGCAAGCATTTGTGCCATTTAGTTGAAGAAAGGAATGTATTGAAACTTTTCCTGAGGATGAATATTTATCATTATTTGGTTTTGGAATTTCAATCACCCGAGGCTCCAATTTAACACACTCTGCTTTAGCATTGCCATGCCCCAATTGACCTGTCAATGGTGTCATATCAAATGATGAACTGACAACCACTTTAATCTCATGGAAATCAAAAGTGAGATCAAAATTGTCCCGACTTATAACATCCTCAATTTCTTGATTGGCCTCCCTTCTGTGTGAAAATCTAACAGAAAGACCATCAAAAAATACTCCAAAATGAATGTGTTTCTCTGGAAGCTTTTGAAGCAAGATCATAATCAATTCTTTGGAATAACAGTCATATATGTCAGCCCAAGCAATTTCAGCTTTTTCCGTAAAATCTGAACCAATGGACACTTCCCTGCTATCCTCCCAGTAAATAGCATGTTGGATCTTACCAAGAACTAGAGACAGCAATGATACCGAAGAATGACTCAAAACTAAATTTAATTTCCCTAGCATTAAACCACATTCACAAAATCCAAAATTTGGATTCTTATGGTCTTGGCACGTGGAAGATATCTCAACCTTAGAGAGAAGGCATGGGTTTTCAGAATACTCAATCTCATTTTCATTCAATTTTCTGCAAACTCTTTTCCAACTCGCAGTCAACTTTTCCATGAAACTTTCAATATAAGCATCACAAGAATCTTCAGCTTGGCCTGCATCAATTTCTGAAAGGAGAAATATTTTGGCAGGTGTAACCCACATAATAGATTCCATTCCATTCATACCTTCCATTTCATTTCCTTTAGCAGAACTAAGTTCACTCACTGTACATGCATCCGCTGACGTTGTCAAAGGTGTAGATTCAACCTTCATTTGCCCACATGATAGAAAGACTTTCTGTTCAAAAATATCTTCTACAGATACTAATAACAAAGCATCAATACTAAAACATATCGAAAGGACATTTGAGCAGACAATCCCAGCAGGTGACTGTAACTTTTCGTATACAGATGGATGAATATTGTTGATTTTGGAAACTGTCAATATGATTTTCCCAAAGTTGATAATAAGACAATAACTTTGACAAGGGTCTTCAATAAGACTTTCCAACGAATCTAAACATCCATCAATATCTGAATCCTGCACTATTCTTTTCCCAGAAAATATATTTACTAGACAATGGATGGTCATAGAGATCACTTTCCACATAAATCCTAGAATAAAAAGAAAAGGAAGAAAAAATTTATTTGTAGTAGCCAATTCGTCATGACAATTAATTGAAAATTTCAGTGCTGCTCTGTGACGGGCTATTCTCCTTGCCAGTGATATGCCTTCAATAGGCAACTTTTTCTCAATGTTAGAGATCAACTCCCAATGACATCTAGCAGAACTTAAAAGCAGTTTATTATGAGACATTTTAGAGAAGAACTTTTTCCATGTGCAGCTAGTAGAATATCCAAATAACAGTAAGATATTCTCATAAGCATTGACGTAATTTAACCATTGACCTATAAGTCCAGCTAATCTATATAATGACAACCTACGAGTTGCAATCACATGGCCAATTCTGCTGGCAGCTATTTTCCATAATTCTCCAGCACTTCTAGAATGACTGTAGTTATTACATAGCAATTTGTGAAAAAGTAGACATGCAGAAATGCCATCTGGAGATAATGAAAAGGCCAGTTCTGGAAAACAGAGAGTGCAATTTACCAGCTTAAGATCTCTTAATTTAATATAAATTTGCACATCCGAAGAAACCAAAGCATGGTCTGTGGAATTTTTTCCAATTAATCTGACCCTGAATCCATCGCCTTTTAATATAACAGTGTTCTCTTTCGTTGGAATAAAAATTGTACCAAGAAAACCTCTAAGAAGGCATTTTTTATCCACACATTTAGATCTTGCTCTAAACTCAATTATTTCCCCAAAACACATAAACTCGTCATTTAAGATTGGCAATTGAGCCTCCACATGAATGCGATGTGCCACTAGATGACAGTTTTTCAAAATAAGATTCCAAAAAGATATTGTAATATTTTTTTTCTCAGATACAGCATATAAGATCCTCTCCAAAATGTGATGCAATGAACAGCCCTACAATTAATACAAAAGGTAACCAGTGACATTTAACACCATAATTTCATTATATCGAACGGATTAAATCTGCATGGGGAAGCAAAAAAACAAAAATCAGCAGCTTAGGCATGTGTCTCTCTTAAGAATCAGAACATATATCAACCGCAAAGTACCTCTTCTCATTTTCGACAAATCTACTGACTGGGCACCAAGCAATTTCCCTATAGTATTCTCTCATTATAAAGAGGTATAAATGGTTAAAAGTTCAAACATGTGATAGAGACAGCCACAATCTTCAACACTCACCAAAACCTTAGTAATTTCTGTATTTTTCCATTATTTTACTTATATCCTGTACAATACCTTCCTATAAAAGACTAGGTTCACTCGTATGAAAATAAGTTGGGATGGGACCTCTTTGATTGATCTTTAAAAAACAGTTCTTTGAAAGGGTGTTACTGTGTTTGTCAGTATGATATTAAAGGAACCTAGGAATAGAGTGTGTATGAGCAAATGTGTGCAATTGTGTGTATATACATTTTGTACCGTCATTTATCTTAACTGGACACTTGCCTAAAACACCTACCAGCAAATCTAGAGTTCTTCACTCACTCTTTTGAGTCGATTCCCAAATCGAACCTAACTCTAATACCAATTATTAGGAACAAAGCAAAAAAAAAAAAGAGATGAAAGAGAAAAGAAATGACACGACAACTTAACGTGGTTCGGCACACAATGTGTATAGCTAAGTCAACAACTACATTGGAAAGCTTTTAAACACACCAAAATTAAATACTACCTAGTGTAGTCATGGACGTGGGTATACATCCTGTGTACTAAACCACATTAAGTTCTTGTAACATTTCACTTGAAAAGGATTAATTTGAAGGAGAGAAGATTCTATTCAATTGATTGATGTGAAACAATACATTAGACTCTATATATAGAGAATTCTAACCCTAAAGTATTGACTACAAAGAGATCTATAGAGAATTCTAACCCTAAAGTATTGACTACAAAGAGATCTATAGAATCTTCAGACAACTTCTAACCATACACTTAACATCCTACTAACAACAGTCTCTTTTCTCTATCATCTCTCTTTATTGCTTTGCTCTTAACAAAAACGAGCCATTTGTTTGCTGAAAAACTCAACCCGAAAAGAAGCCTAACTCATAAGGATGACCCTTTTCCCCAAGGTTCCCTCGATTGTGTTATTTCTTTTATCAAATATTTTGTTTGTTTACAGGACTGAAAGTTCGACCCGGATAATTGACACCAGATGTGAGTCTCGTGGTCTTTATCACCTAAAAGCATCTACACATGTTGGCACGGTCATGGATTCTCCATCTCTCCTTCATGCGGGTCATTTTACTCTTGTCAAGATGCAGCAACTCGTTCCAAGTTTGTCTAAGTTATCTAATTTTCCTTGTAAGTTGTGTCATTTAGTGAAACACAGCCACAATGCTTTTCCTAGTAGTGTTTTACAACATGGTTCATCTCCTTTTGTATTAATTCACTAAGACATTTGGGAACCAAGTTGGGTTAAGTCTAATTTAGAGTTTCAATATTTGTTACTTTTATTTATGATTACTCAAGATGTACTTGGTTATTTTTAATGAAAAATCATTCTAAGTTGTTTTCTATATTACAATCTTTTATAATGAAATTAAAAATCAATTTGGAGTCTCAATTCGAACTTAAGCAGTGATAATGCTCGTGAATATCTTCTCATTCTTTCAATACTTTTATGAAATCTCATGGCATTCTTCACGAAACTTCATGTGCTTATACCCCTCAATAAAATGGGGTGGTTGAACGCAAGAATAGATATCTTGTTGAAACTACTTGCACTCTTTTAATTCGTGGTAGGTTCCTCAATAGTTTTGGAGTGATGTTGTTTTTAGTGCATATTATCTAATTAATCGTATGCCATCTTCAGTTTTACAAAATAAAATTCCACATTCTATTTTATTTCCTTATGAACCTCTTCATCCCTTACCCCTTAAAGTTTTTGCATATACATACTTTGTTCATAATTTTTGTCTTGATCTTAATAAATTATCTGTTTGGTCACACAAATGTGTCTTTTTAGGGTTCACTAGATCTCAAAAAGGATAAATGTTTCTCACCTTCTCTTAACCGCTATTTCATTTCTGCAGATGTCACCTTCATTGAGTCGTCTTTTTATTTTAAGTTTTTATCTTCTCCACCTGCTGATCAAATACATATTCTGGTTGTCTTTGATCCTCCTGTCATGTCTAATGTACCTAAAGATTCCCTTCCTCCAATACCTCTTCAAGTTTATAGTTTTAGACTTCTCATCGTCCACCCGATGACTCTCTTCTGGTGTCAGCTCCTCTGCTCTCTCCGGCTCCTAGTTGAACCTAATCTTCCCATTACCATTTATAAAGGTAACGTTCTACTCGTAATCCCTCTCCACATTATACTACTTTATGCTACTATAGACTATCTCAACTATTTTATACTTGTCTTTCGTTTATTTCTTCTGTGTCCATTCCAAAAGCTTTAGGTGATATCTTTAGCCCATCCTGGTTGGTGTCTAGAAATGTTTGATGAAATAAGTATTGTTCAGTTGAAGTTGGGAACTCGTTCCTTTACCTTCTGGAAAATTTGTTATTGATTGCAGGTAGGTTTATGCTATCAAAGTTGGTCCTGATGGTACTATTGATCGTCTTAAAACTCTTTTTATGGCTAAAGGTTATACATAAATATTTGGTTGAAAGTATGGTGATACGTTTTCTCCAATGGCAAAGACGTCTTTGTTTGCTTATTCATAACCATGGCAGCTCTTCAAAGATAATCCTTTTATCAACTGAATGTCAAAAATGTTTTTCTTAATGAAGATTTGTAGGAAGAAATTTATATGGAGCAACCTCCAGGTTTTGTTGCTCAAGGATAATCTTCTATGTCGTCTCCACAAATCTTTATATGGCCTCAAGCAATCTCCTAGGACTTGGTTTGGAAAATTCAGTAATCTTGTTCAACAGTTTGGTATGACTCACAATGAGCCATTCATTTTTTTTGTCATCACTCAAGTGTTAGGTGTATCTATCTAGTACTATATTTTAATAACATTGTTCTTACAGACAATGGCATCTCTCAGATAAAACAACACATTTGTCACAGCTTTCAGACCAAAGATCTAAACAAACTCAGATATTTTAGGAAATTGAGGTAGCACAATCCAACAATAGTATTATTATCTCTCAAAGGGAGTATGGATTGGATATTTTGGAAGAAACTGGGTTAATGAATTCAAAATATTTTAACACGCTCATGGATCCTGATGCCAAACTCCTACCTAGTCAGAGGGCGTCTCTTTCAGATCCTCCTGAGAAGTATAAAAGATTAGTTGGAAAATTGAACTACCTTACTGTTACTCGTCCTGATATTTCATTTGCAATCAGTGTGGTGAGTCAATTTCTCAATTCCTCTATGTTGATCATTGGAATGCAGTCATTCGTAAGTACATTAAAGGTTTTTTTGGAAAAGGTTTGTTATATGGTCACAATAACCATGCTAAAGTTATATGTTATTTAGATGCTGATTGGACAAAATCTTTGCCTGCTAGAAGATCCACCTCCAGATATTGTGTTTTTATTGGTGATAATTTAATCTTGTAGAAGAGCAAGAAACATGTTGTGGCAAGATCTAGTACTGAAGCAGAATATAGAGTTATGGTCTCAGCCACCATGAGCTTATTTGCCTTAAACATCTACTTAAAAGAATTGTAATTTGGAGAGGTCACTCAAATGACAATCATATGTGATAATCAGGTTGTTTTTCATATTAGCTTAAATTTTGTCTTTCATGGAAGGACCAAACATATTGAGATTGATTATCATTTCACTCGAAAGAAAATTGCATCAGAAGACATCAAGACTGAATTTGTTAATTCAAATGATCAGTTAGCAAATATTTTCACTAAATCTTTACGGGAACCTAGAATTGATTACATTTATAACAAGATTGATACATATAATTTATATGCACGAGCTTGAGAGGGTAATGTTGAATATAACGGGCTTAGTTCATACTTTTTGTTATTATGTTACTATTTCTATCTTTAAATAAACAACCTTATGTGTATATTAATTATATATTTATTTTTCTTTATTTTAATATAACTAAGTTACAGAAGCTGATAGAGAGTTAAAAAGGGTGTTAGTGTCTCTGTTAGTATGGTATAAAAGACCTCTTATGTTTGTATAGGATAGAGAGTGTGTATGTGCAAATACAATTTTGAGTCATTAATACAAAGTAGTATTTTTTTCTGTAATCCTCTTATTCCTTCCTTTCCCTGTGTATTTTCTTCCCTAACATTGTTAAACTCAAAAAACTGTCAGGAAGTCTGTTTTATCTTATTATTTTGAAAGCTTGTTCTCCACAGTACATTGTCTGAGTAGAAAAAGAACCACATATTTTATTATCCCTACAGTCACTGGAGCATCCTAGAGCCTCAAAATCAATCTCTAATAAAACTCATAAAACCAATCATTTTAAGCAATAATTCTACCAAATATCTTAAGAATACAATCAAACTGGACAATGTACCATCCTACCAGATAAAGCAACTGATACGAACTCAATAAATTATTCTTAATTTAATCTCATTTAATTGTGATCAAATCCGTTACTAGACCAATTAAGAACCTCACCAAGACTAACACTAGTCATCAACCTCAGTGTGAGTGGTAAATTCAGACTCTGGACAAGTGCATTCCTTACCTCTGGATCAAGCGCCGAGAGATTTTTTCGAAGATAATCCGAATAATCATACTTCGAATTTCGCAACCGTGCCACGCATTCCTCAGCTTCCGGTTTCCTTCAAACAAAACGGTTACATCAACTGTTGAGGAACAAAAAAATTAATAAATAAATAAATAGAGCTGATAGTTTTTTTTTTTTTGCGACTGTTTGATTACTCGAAGGCTAGCACTATGCGCACGCCGTGAAGTTCGATCGTGAAGGCCGGAGGAAACCAGGGGGAGAATCGAAAGGTGATGCGATCGACGGTGAGGTCCTTGAAGAACAGGAACGCGGGAGCGTCAAAGAGGAGGTTGAGAGAGGAAACGTCGAAGCTGAGGTTGGTGAGAACGGCGAGAGAGTGGAGGAACCCTAGCTGGAGATCGAGGTGAGGCTCTTCTCGGAGCCATGGCTGGAGCAGAGACAATAGTCTCCCCCGGATAAAGCTTTTCAAGGGCATGGACAGTGTGACAGTGATATCATGGATTGGTTGTGCTTTGTTGAGATGGAGGAGATGAATCTGAAGGAAGAAGGATTAACAGAATTTCAGTTTGGGAGTGACAAGGTGTGTGACTCGGCGGTAAAGGGGAACCGTTGAGGTGTCTATGGCAAGCGTCGTGCTCACAATTGAGTCTCGTGTTATACCCCACATCCTGTTGTCTTCATCCTGCTTTATACGCAAATATTTGTTTCAATTGAACGGTGATTGAATTGAAATCTCCCGAAATGTAAAAAACAATTAGAAGCCCGACCCTGCACACATGCTAGTTTTGGCTTTTTGAAAAAGCGATAATACCTTAATTATTTTTATATTTTTTTCCTCAATGTGAATGTTTTAAAAGTATTATGATAATTAGTGTGAAGTTCATTTGAAATACAAATTAAACAAAAAAAATTACTATTTGAATATTTTATTGAGTTTCTATTTCAATTAAAAATTTTGCATTTATTGATTATTTACATTCTTTCAATAAATAATTAAAATTTATTAAATTTTAACAATACCATTTAAATATAAGAGTGTAGGTTCGATTTAGTACTAATAGAATGTCATGAGGATATTTTAATGAAATATGTGGAATGTTAGATATATGGCAAACTCTATCAATTTAAACCTGCACCTAATCAATTTTAATGTCTTTGATATTTTATTTCAAATCCATAAAAAAAATTTAAAAATAGATTTTGGAAAATATTTTCTAAAACATAAATTTATATTTTAAAATATACTTTCTGAATTTTTTTTACAGAAAACATTCTTTTTAGACTCTTATATTATCAGACTCTTACCAAATCATTCGAAATGAGTAGAATCTTCTCCAGAATTCTTAGCCTACCTATCACGAAAAGACAATTACAATATGGCGCCTACTCTTGATGCACACGTGTTTCTGAGTGTCATGATTTAAGTGCTCTATTATTGGAATTTCATCCCTATCTGTTGTGCGTTGGTGGCAAGGCTTAGAGGTTTTACTAATCCTGCCTGTATTATTACACATAAAAAGACATTACTTTCTATTTCTTGACATGTATAAATATGTAAAGTTTCAAACAGGAAGATTTGTCTTAAATAAAAAAATTAGAGACGATGTCGACACAATTTGGAATAACATAGCTAAAGTCCAACTTTATAAACCACTTAGTAGTTATAATATAACATTTATGCCTATATAATGGTTCATGATAATATTATTAAAATATTTAAACTATTTTAATACAAATCAACGTTATTAAAAACCATAATTAGTAATAAATAAAGTAAAAAATCTAATATAAGTCATTATATAGTACATATTAGTTTAAAATGATATAGGATAAAAAGAAGAAAGATAAGTTCATATTATCTCTACTTAGACACTGGTAATATTTATTTTATTTTATTTATTTTACTTAGTATTGATCCTATTTATTTTTTTTTAATTATTTTATTTCTAGTTTTGTACTAGTTCTAATATTATTTTATTTTCAATCTCACACTATTTATTTTATTTATTTTATTAGTTCTATTTATTTTATTTACTTTATTTATTTTATCTCTAATTTTGTACTAGTCTTATTTTATTTATTTATTTATTTTATCTTCAGTTACACACTGTCCTAGTTATTTTATTTATTTTATTTTACATTTAAAGTTCTTGCTTTAATTCTTATTTTATTCTATTTTGTAATAATTTAAATATAGTTTTTTATATATAAATACATAAAAATTAAAAATAAGTATTTTGATTAATTTGGATAAAAGAAAGTTACTTGTATGCTATGTTATTAATTATTGGTCGTATTTGTTTGACTGCAGTGTATAATTGATGAATTTAGGAGATATATAAGTTATAATCTGATGGTCATTATGTTATGTGATTGATGAAAATATCATGAGTATGTTTGTTGTGAAAGAGTCATAGGTTTCATAGTTGAAACCAAATTAATATATGAGTGGTTGTTGTTGGGAAGTCATAGTTTGATACACTACGTGATGAAAGACAGGGACCAGGTGGGGTCTAAGGAAGTATTTTATTTAGGTGAATGTCTGGATAGTTCAAAACAGTGTCCTGAACTAGGATATTTCACAGGCCAAACTTGTTACTGTCCAATACCTACTCAGCATCACCAAGGTTAGGTATTGAGTATATATATCTCTTTTATTGGCAGATGGCTAAAATTCTCGTGAAAAATAATTATGATTGTACCAATGTTTTGATAAGATATACTCAACTACCTAATCACTTTCCAGATATCTTTTGATGTTCAGGTTAGATCATCAAAAAGTGGTATATGGATCTATATGTCTAATGAAGTGAGAGTAATTCTTGTTGTTTGAGTCAAGTTATATGCCTAATTGTTTGTGATTGTGATTATAGGCCCCCATTGTTTGCTAAGTTTATTAAGATTAATATTTAAGGCTTATAAAGATCTACGAGTAAATGCAGAACCTACTCAGTAAGAGTTGTTGGAAAAGAATTTTGACTTGTGAAGAACCTAGTTTTAATGTCTTAGAATAGATAGTTTTATATTTTTAAGGTTGTACACCTATGTAAATTATACTATATTATGAATATTTACAAAAGATGTAAAACATTGACATACATTCATATTTGTAGAATGATATCATGAGTTATATTTTCTCTATGAAAAGTTTATTTTACAAAAAAAAATGTACTCACAAATTCTAATTAAATAAAAAATAATTAAATTGTAGTCAGGGTGTTACATGGATTCCCTTAAAGTACACATCACGAGATAGGAGATAACCACTTGTAACTTTTTTCACAAAATATAAATTTATTGTTGAGTTAGAAAATAGAAAGCTGGGTTTTAACCATTTGTTTACTATATTTGCCTATGTTGAATTATGCAAGTTGTGTCATAGTGCACAAATTAACCACTTTTTATTGAGTTGTGGCAAAAGATGGTGGAGGAACTATCACTTTTGGAAAAATCAAAAAATCCTAACCTCAAAAATAGGGAAATTTTACAAACTAATGCATTTTCAGCAAGAAGTTCCTGAAATGGACAATTTTTTTTATGAAAATGGGCAAGTCGTGTTAGGTAAGCACAACTTCATTATGAAAAAGTTGGCCCACCTAGGTATCACTTTTGCTTTGTTGAAGTTGAAGTTGTGCATGATAAACAAGACTTTTGTGCAAATTTAAAATCATATCATGCAAAGACAATTTTAGTACGAAATGACATTGCACTTGAGTCGTGCTAGGGTGTCATAACTTCTGTTTACGTAAAAAAATTTGTTATTTTAATGTAACTTTAAGTTTTGAGAGCATAGATAATTTTATGCTATGAGGTTCACATGTAATTTTTGTGATTTTATGCATAGGTCCATGTTTTTTTGTAAAATTGATTAAAAGTAGTTAGAAAATTGTTTTTTATCCAAATTTTTAATGGTAACTTCTTTGTATATATTTAATTGTGGACTCTTTAATTGCATAAAATTAAATGATTATAATTTTTCGTATAGAGTTTGGATTGAGATGTGTTAAAAATGAAAGTTGCTCAAAACAAGATGAAGAATTATAATTCTCTTTAGGAATGGGGGTCTACAATTTCCAAAAATACATCGTTTACTAATAGTTTTTTTAATATTTTAGTCATTTTTTATATTTTAAACTTTTAGTTCACATACCTACACTTATAAAAAAATTTGAAATTTTTTTGTGGTATTTCCTTGTATCAATTACCAATTTACCAATCATTACATCTTACATATTTCATATTTTCATGTATAATGTTTTTTCATTTTGTCATTTTTTTCATCCTACATATTAAATCGCATACACCAAAGTTAAAGTTGTGAACCCTAGCACGACTTCAATCTAATACTAAAGTCGTTCTTGCCTGCGACAACTTTAATTAAACTTTAAGTAAAGTTGTCTTTGCATAAGATAATTCTACATTTCTATAACTTGTCAAGCACGACTTTATCTTCAATAAACCAAAGTTGTACTTAAATGACACGATTTCTTTATAGTAGAGTCGTACTTAGAGTAGTAGAAAATCAGTCTTTAACGTCTGCGTATAAAGACGGTTAAAAACGAAAATGATGTTGTTAAAAACGCAGTGGTATTTTTGTAAATGATGAACATTCATAACGTTGGTTGGAGCAAAACTGATGTTGTAATGTAAACACCACGTCGGTTAACCTAAAAAACCGACGTGAAAAAGGCAGTAAAAAATAAAAATTCAAAATTTTAAAATTTTAAATTGGCGAGTGAGTCACCACGTCTGTTATGGGCTTCTAACAAACGTGGTGTGTACCAACATGATGTCGGTTTTCGGAGTCCAACCGACGACATGGTCACTCTTATAATTTGATCAAAAAATTAGGTAAATTTAGGGTTCAGAACAACGTCGATTAAAAGCTCAGAACCGACATTGTATTGTGTCAAATTGAATATGAGGTTTTTAGGTCATGCACCACGTCGGTTAGAAGCTCAGAACCGACGTGGTGCGATCTATTTTAACCCAGCCACACTGTTTTTACTCTTACACTTTTGTCTCCCTCCCTCATTTTCACTCTTGTGTGCGCTGCTTCTTAACAGTTCTCTCTCGCTCATGTTGTCATTTTCTCTCTCACGCATTTTCTCTTACATTCTGTCTCGCTTTCTTGCTCATGTTCTCACTGGTACGTGGTGTTCTTTCTCGCGTGTTGTTATCCCCTATTTTCCTTTGCTTTGTCTTTCGTGGTTTCATTCACTCCATTTTGCATTCTCTAGTTTTGGTAGATTTCGTTAGGGTCAATTTTCGTTCACTGGTTTTGCTCTCACTGTCTACAAGAGGTATGTTTTCTTATCTCTTTTGGAATGTTTTCTGGATGTTTGTATCATAGATTTAGGGTTTCAAAAAATTTTGGACGAAAAAACTTCAAATGACCATAACTTTTGATAGAGAGCTCGGATTGAGACGCTCTAAAAATGAAAATTGTTCGAAATGGGGTAACGAAGCTCCTGACCAACCGCAAAAGGAGGTTGGGCTTCCAAAATTCCAAAATTCTATCATTAAGGGTTTCTTTTTTTCTTTTTTGTTATTTTTCATCCATTTTTGTAGATTGTAGTCTTTGATTTCGCATATTTATACTTGCTAAAAAATTCTAAAATTTTTTGTGGTTTTTTCTTGTATCGATTAGAGATTTATCAACTCAAATTTTTTTTTAAAAAAAAATGACAACACCATGTCGGTTTTAGCCAAACAACCAGCGTTGTAATGTTCTTCACCACGTCGGTTTTAGACAAAATCGATGTTATGGTGCTCTTCACCACGTCGGTTTGGACACCAACCGATATGGTGGTGGATTACATGACGTTGGTTGTTTAACTGACATCATGTTCAACATCTCCTTGTTCAACGTCAATTCGAGACTTGACTATAAAGGCCTTTCAAACTGAGGATAAAGACTTTTTTTTTCTACTAGTGTTATATGATATGACTTGTCCATTTTTATAAAAAAAAATATCAAATTTAGTATTTCACATTGAAATTGTCCTAGTTTAAGAAATTTCCCCGATAAAGTGCTTCACGGACATAGGGTTATTTCCTCAAAGATCAAAGAATTCCTTTTCCTGCTGCCTTTGATTTAAAGAAAGAATAAAATAAATTTGATGATGACGGCAGAGTTACATATGCAGTAGAACAAATAATTCAATAGCATGATAGCTCAAGCAATTAGTTCCTTATGAAATAGACCAAAAGGACCTATCATCTTCAAGCTAATCTAAAGCTCTTGGTTTTCTTAGTTATGCAACTCCATTTATTTTACGAACTTATTCAACGGACAAAATAAATTCGTATTTACTGTATCTCTTGGAGAGGTGTAGTTTAATTTGTGGGCTCTCTTCAGAAGGATTTCTTCTCGTTACCAGGAAAAGTTCAAGTGACTCAGACCAGGAGCTCGCAATTTATCAAAGCACCACTATTGACCAAAATCATACAAGTGAACTCTATACCATATTCAGCAAAAAAACCTTATAGAAATTAAATTTATAGGTCATTCTCATTTCATTTTTATTCAGTGTGTGATTTCATATTCACACTTGTCTTCTAGTAGCTAATATCAAATGGGTTGTACTTCATATGGTAACACAGTCAATCACCCCAAGCTCAATTACTGATTTTGAATCTTCAAACTAAGCAGTACTCTTTCCAAAATACATATAAGTTCTCTTCGTAAAAAACTAGACAATTCCAAAACTACTATGCTCTGTATCCAAACTAAAAACATTATCCCTCTACGTGTGTAGCATTAATATAAGCCAGGCTTTTGAATGGTACCATCCTAGTTTCAGATTCACTCCAAATCCATTAGATTTGAACATGGACTATATTGTGAGGATATGTATGGTGATAATTGCAACAAGCTTTTCCATTATTACCCAAGAAATTAGGAAGTTGGATTAGAATTTGGAATCCTGAATAAATCTTCTCGTGTGACATTGTCACTGCATGAAATCCTAGTTCTTTAATTAATTCTATCAATATAAAGTGAGAGTTAGTAAAGCATTAGATTTTAGCACATGATTATGGAGGTTTTTTCTTACACGAGAGGATTCATTCTAGTTCCTGAACTGATTTAAAAGGGACACTGGTTGTTACGGAAATATTTCGAAAGCTAAGACTTCGTGATAGTTCCAAAACTACACAACGTTTACTGAAGAACATGGTTAATCTATGTAATATAAGAAAAATGTCTGCATGACGACGAGTCATGCAATGTGTGAATTGAAAATATTGAGAATTTAAAAGCTAGTGGTATGACAGATGTTTAACAATCTTTTTGGATTATCTATTTTTACTATTAGATTTAAGCTATTTTTAAAATTTCAACTGAATTTATTATTAAGAAAAAACACCTTTCTAAAAGTATTTAGAAATCAATTTGGGAGTATTAAAGTAGAATATATTATTTGTATTATTTTTTAGATTATTTAGGAAATTTAATTATTTTCTCATATTTTGATGTTTTTAATTTTAGATAATAAAAAAATTAAAATTTGAGCTCTAATGAAAAGGAAAAAAAAAAAACCAATCAAAATCACCTTAGAATTGCCCTCTCCTTAAGAAAGAAAAAGGGATTTTACCCCTTTTCTTCGCATTGTAAATCCAATCTCCTGGTCCCTTAAATTATCTTGATTTTTAATTTATTTTTAAATGAATTTAAACTATTTAAATTAAATTGAATTTTAACTTGATTTATCCTTACAAAATCATAGAATATTCGACATCATACATATCATACTCGATTCACGATTCACCAATTCAAGAATACATTCATATAGGTCAGTCACAACTTACTCATGGTAACTATTCGCACATATTTTTATTCAAATAAAAAATTATCAAAATGAGTATATAAATTATTCTTATGTAGAGAATATAATGAAAAAGGATTAACCAGTCAAACAATTTCATGCCCTAACTCTATATCTAAACAAAACATAAAACAGTCTAACAGTAAAAATGGTGTTCTTGCTAATTTAAAAAATATGTAGTTTTATTTTTAGGATCCCATAAGAATTTATTACACATAAACATGGACCACATATTTTTTTTTTTTTATTTCGTATTATTCATATGTGTTAGTTCTCCTCCCACATTTTTGTTTCCCAATTTATTCAAATCTCCTTTCATCTCCTTGTGATGTTGTTTGACATTTACAAAATGATTTCTATTTCATATCTAATTTTATTTTCATCAATTTCAGTTTTTTTCAGCATCCTATCAACATATCTCTACCTTAAACCATTTTTTCTTAATTTGACTACAACTCTTGCACCACATGTCACCATGCATCTTTTTAGGAGCTAACAATTTTTTCAAATAGGATTAAATATGACGTCTTGAAAGATTTTTCGTGTGCATTTCTCTTTAGTAACTTTCCACGGGATGGATTTATTATGACAATTCCCACGCATCGTTCCCAAAATTAAAATCATATTTTTTTCCTACTCAAGCTTTTTCTACACTTCTTAACCCAAGCATACAAAATAAAAAATAAAAAGTATTAAGATACATAGGAAAGCAAACACCAGAAAACTAATTGAAAGGCAATTTAAAGTTACAATGAAAGTAATATATAATACTTTTTTTATGTATTAATTATCTTTTGTAAAAGATTGAAGCAATGTCAAAATATTACATGTTTACTTTTTTTGTCTGGTATTAGAATCAAAATTATAAATTTGATTTCATAGTAAATAAGTAAGAAAAAATTGTTGTTATAAATATACTTAGATTATTTTATAATAGAGATAGCTCTTGGATTATCAATAAATACTTTATTCATCAATACTTTATCTGAATATCTCTTTCTTAACGAAAATGATAGCTACATGAAGAATGTTGTACATAATCCATCCATTTTTAGGAAAATCAAAACCGTGAAATTGATACACGTTTTAAGAATAATAAGCCTCTAATCCCAAATCTAACAATTTGGGTAGGAAAATCAAATATAGAGAAAATTAAGAATGTGGACCTAAGACTTAAGTGGGAATTTCTCAACATAAGGTATCTATGTGATTTTTCTCAAGATTTTACAACACTCTTAAGTGCTCTGCATATTTTTTGGTTTTTAAATCAACAAATTGAATCCATGTTCGTCTTTATCTTATAAAGTTCATTTTAAATTCTATACTCATGAGATCGAGTTCATCCTAGGAGTTCAGTTGTGTCTAAAAATACATAGCAAATTATATAACAAACTGAAGACACTTAAAACTACAATTCCGCCGAAGAGTTTGTTCAAATTCAAAGAAAAACTTCTCCAATACAATAACTACTACGTATAATTTTTTATCTTGAACAAAGACATTATTTTCCTTCATATGCAAGTTTATAGAATGGGAATGTCCCCACCAATATACGTTATTTTTACAAACTCTTTTTTGTACTATAGTAAAATATTCATTATGAATCTATAGTAAGTTTTGTTTTATAACTTTCAATAGTTTAATTTAATTTTTTGTCGAAGTCAACCTAAAACAAGTAATTCATACAGGAAAATTCTCCACCACTTTAACTAGTATAGATCAAACAAAGTGATTAAAAGTCCAAAATTCAATATGCATTAAGGAAAGTTTGCCCTTTACCTACCTTGATGAATATGGCAAAAGCACGGGTGATGGATAAAAACTCAGAAGTCAAACCTTGATGAATTAATAATAGTAATAATAATATAGCAGCTATAATTATGATAATAAGTGGTTAACATCACGTAAACGTCATAAACAATGGCTTATCACGGATTGATTTTAAAGTAGGTACTATAGGCACAGACACGCATGCAAGGGTTGACCAAAATGTCAGTTCTTAAAGCAATAAACTGAATTTGTTTCTGGAGTAATGGAGATTAAAATAGAGCAATACTCACTCAAGTTGATAATATTAAGATTTCTCGTTTGTCTTTCCTCTCCCAAAAAAATTAAATAAAGAAATAGATGGTGTTGATTTGGCTCAAACAAACTAAATCCTCAAGCACTTACGCGGATACGCTGAAGTTTTAATAATTTTTAATCCATAAAAAATTGTCAAAATTGTTCCTCTCAAACTAAAATACATGTTAACAAAATATATGAATAAAATGAGGGTTGTTTTGATTAAATCTATGACATATTCAGTCAAATAGTTCTTTTTTTTTTAATTTTATTTACATAAGATAAAATAAGATAAAAACCAATTGGATTTTAGTCTTGTTTTTATTTCTTCTTCTCCTCCAACATCCCGTGCAATATCACCTTGTATCATTCCTTATTTGTGCATGACAAAATGTATTTTTGGTTCATAACTGAAACGTGTAACATGATGTCTAGATTTAAGCCATGATTCACGATCTCATGTTAAAATGTGTTGCAGGATGGTGAGAGCACGTAATCCATTGTGATTATTAACATAATCATTTATATTTTTTTTATTTCGAAAAGAGTCACATAATTGATTATGCAGATAATCATACTTTTTATGTGATATTCTATTGAAGTATAATTAATTATGTTGAGGTCAATAATTGAGTGCGTGCTTCTCTTTTAATACAATGTTATCATTGTTATATATCTATTCTATTACCATGATGCATGGTGTAGGTTTAATTTTTTATATGTTATATAAATTAGAGGGATAAAAAAATGTCCAATATTATTCTGTGCAAGTACGTAGTTATTTCTATTATTTTATCTTTTTTATTTTAATTATTGTAATATAACTTTTTGTTTGCAGCTATCTGCTTTTAGTTTTGTTTGTATATCTAATTTTAATTAGTGATACTCAAATTAATTAAGTCAATTATTTTAAGTTTTAATTAATTTAAATTTTTAAATTGCATGTTTTGGTCATAATTCATTACTTGGATGCGCTCCCTGTCTAAAAGCTCATTACATATTGTTATATCATTTCCTGTTAGGATTGTTGAGTCTATTTTTCTAATCAACCACCTGGGTCAAAGATTCATTTTTTTTTTATTTTTCTCTTACGGGGGCAAGGGAATAGATTCTAAGTTCAATACTAAATTGAATTTAAAACTTAAAAGCAACACCTTTGATAAAGCCAAACCACGCACACAAAACTGGTTATCTTCATTCTCATTTAACTTTTCAAAGTAGTAATTTAGCCAGAAAGAATAAAAATTAAAAAATGATCGATAAAGCAAATGATATCAAATAATACATTACAGTTTACCTTAACTGAGAGAATTTTTGTCGACATCGAAACATTCATAACATGATTCACATTAGTCAAACGTTTTCATATTAAAAGGGTTTAATAATAAAAAAAAAAAAGACATTACTGCTTTTTGGTCAGATATCTAATACCATTTTAAGCAATTTTCATTTTTATAATTTTATTTGATTTTATAATTTTTTGTCCGAGTATATAGTGTAACCTTAAAATGATAATTATTTAAAAAAATATGGTGTTTTGAATATACTATAAGCAAGCTATGTGGTTAAGGAGGACAATTATTCTCATATCATAAATTATAATATTACAATATTTGTCTTGTGAATTTTAATTATATTAAAGTATACATTTATGTTGTGAAAACATATTCGAAATTAAAAGACGAGTATGATTCCATTTGAGATTCAGAAATGGAAGGCAAAGAAGGATTGGGGCTTTGATTTGGAGTTTGTGGTTTGCTCAGTTGGACAGATAACAACTTTTACAAGCCAGCGATTATTTGACTTTTAGCACTTACTCTGCTTGTGGGTCCCGCATTCCCAACATAGACAAAGTCACAGCATAAAGAATCTTATTTCTTAAATAAATAAATAGATAACAAAATCAAATATTTATTTTAATATCGGTAACAAATTTGGTTTTTGCGATAGTCAACTCCCTTCTCCCAGAAACTGGTAATAGACGTAGTTTCGTCTAAAAAATACAGGATAAGGGTAGTTTATATTAAATATTAAATTGGTTCACGACATTGAAATATTAATGAAATAGCTGGCGGTCATACATAATGTTCACGCAAATAAATTATTTGTTTATTTTACAGATAAAAAAAAACCTAAAAATGAAGAAGTCTTATATCTGAGATACAACTTACATTTTAAAAAATATATATTATACATCATGTATATAAATTAGGATTACGAGCATCTTCAATTGAAAAATTTAACTTTTTTTTTTATTTTTTTATTTGCAAGGTCTACATAAAATATAGATTGGAATAATTAAAAAAAGAAATAACATTATTCGATTAAAGAAAAATAAAAAAAATAAGACAAGTAGATGAGTGTAAATACATAAGATGTGCCGTGAATTTTATCAATTTTTTAAAAATGTATTCATCTTCTTTTATATTGAACAAAGTTAACTGATTCATTTTATTAAAGTTTTTATTTTTAATCATAATTTTTTTTTCTTTTGAAAAACGCAAATATCTTATTTAAAATTATTAATTAAAGGTTATTTATTTGAACTTTTAAATAAAAAGTAAGTACCGACCTAATTCCAATATAGCATCTTTTAGACATGGCTAAACAAAAGGTCTCTTAAAAATATATAGATGAAACTTAAAAAATATAAAGAAAAGTAAGTATAAATATGTCAATTAAAATATAAATATTGCCATTAAATCGATATAAAAATTCAAATAGAAGTTAAAAAAAAGTTGATTCAAAAGAGTTATTACTAAATTATTAGGAATATCCCTTTATAGTAATGAAACAGAATAATGAACATCAAGCTACTTTTATATAGACATGATAAATTGTAAGGAATCTAAAAAAACTTTTTTTTATGCATTATTTATGTCAACCATCAATGAAATAATTATGAGATTCTATAAAAAAAAAAATTGTATGTTTACTTACTTTTAACTTTTTCATGTGATAACATATTAGTGGTGGATTTAAAGCATCAACCTAACTTAATATATAATGTCTAATATGAATTTTTTATATAAAAAATATATTTTTTCTATAACCAGTCCATCTTTTTATAACTCCTTCGTTTATTTACAACTCTTTTTTATCTTTTATGAATATTTGTTTAATGTTTTTAAATTTCAAGTGGGATGGTGTGATGGTGTATAAATCATTAAATTCACAATAATATTAAACATTTGTTTTCATATGTTTAACAACACCAAAGTATACATAAAATTGATCAATTTGAATTCATTCTCACTTTTAATTCAGTTTGTATATAGTATAATTTATAAAACGATTTTATATTCCAATTTAAATTAATAATTCATTACTAATTAAATTAAGTAACTTTTAAAATCTTTTGGTTTAGCGTACTTTCTTAACAAAAATACTACTTAATAATTTATTGCTAATTAAAATTAAATAAATTTTAAAGTATTTTAGTTTAGCTTACTCCTATAACTAAAATTATTACTTATTGATAAAATCTGGTTTATATTAATTTTTTGCTATTATTATAATTTTTTAAATTAATTGTCGAAATTCTTGATGGACAAGTTAAAAATGATTTATTTTGTTAAATATTTTTTCTTGTATTTACTTGTTTCGAACAACTTCTTATTAATTTGGTTTGATTGTATTTTTAATATTTTTAGCTTTAAAACAATTTAAAAGCAAATCATTTATTTTTATTACAAGAGATGTTGAAACTAAAAAAAAATATCTTAAGAAAATCACGACCTACATTTATGTATTTTTTTTATTATAGCGTTTCTTTAATAACTTTTAAGTTTCTGTAATTTAAATTTTCACTAGCTAATTAACCGTGTTTTATTTTTCACTAATAGGTGTGTAGATTCAGTGAAATTACACATTGAAATTTGTTTAGAACATATTCTATTTCTAAGATTTAAAATATTCCTTTAGTTAAAAAATTTAAAAAGTGCAAGTAGATACTGTTTGCGTTTTTTTCATTTCTAAAAGAAAAATAAAAAAAAATCAATATTTTATATTTCATTAAGCACTTGCATTTTATATTTCTTTTAAAATCTTTTGATTTAATATTTTGAATCAATTCTACTTATGACTACCATTACTTTTTTTACACACTCCTATTAGCATACCAACAACTACTGTTGGAAAATGATGATAATGAATACCTCAGACAAAAGGAAGAAGTTGAGATGAGAATAAAGATACCAATGACGACAACGTTAATCATTCTTACTTTGTTTTTTACAAAACTTTAAAAAAATAAAAGATAAACGAACAACGAACCCAACTGGAATAACATGTTAAAACAAAAAAATATGAATGAATACAACAAATAGAATAACATCGAAAAATTCAATTATTCAACTATCAGACGAAAAAAGAGATATGATTGTGGAATATATAATCTTACTGCCTATTTATCGTATTTATATTTCGTTTTTATTATTTTATTTGTTTTATATTGTTATCTATTTTTTCTTTAATCTCGTACATTTTCATCTTTCTAATTTTGTTAACTCCCATCTCATTATTTGATGCCCTGTACATTATATATTCAATTTTCTTTTAAAAAAAATTAAAATTTTGTCACTAATAAAAAAAATATATTCTACAATAAGATATAATATCAATTTAAAAGAGATCCACTTAAACAAAAACACGGTGATATTTTTATAAATATTTGAAGAGATATTATATCGGTTCACACAAACCCAACATAATATATTATATTCTACGTCGGTTCCACAAATAACCGACGTATAACAAGACTAAAAAAATAAAAATTTGAAATTTTTAAAATGACGATAGAGATACTACGTCAGTTGGGCTCGCGACACGTGAGTGAATTTTGGGAAAAATTTGATAAAATTTGGCTAGATACTACGTCGATTGGGACCTCTCAATCGACGTAGTATATTCCTCGAGTTAAAATTAGGGATTTATGGTACCCTCGCGCTTCATTCTCTTTCACTAAGCCCTGACACTTTGCCTTCTTCTTCACTGTTGTGTGTACCATTGTGTCATTGTTTCAATCACTTCCTCACTTTCGTTCACTCTTCAAGTTTGGTTTAGAGCACTCCTTAAGTTGACGTTTTCGGTTTGCGTTTTGGGTGTCATTAGTTCGCTTTTTGGTTTCACTCTCATTGGTACATCGCATGTTGTTCTCCTTTATTTTTCTTTGCTCTCAGTGTCTTTGTGGTTTCATTCACTCCATTTTTACATTTAGTGGTTTTGATAGATTTCATTTGGGTCCATTTGCGTTCACTGGTTTTGCTCTCATTGTCTATAAGAGGTATGTTTTCTTATCTTTGAAATGTTGTTGTATTATTTGTATGCTTGAACTGCTTTCTGTATGCTTGTATAATAGATTTTGAGTTTCAAAAATTTTAGGACGAAAAAACTTCAAATGACTATAAATTTTGATAGAGAGTTCGGATTGAGACACTCCAAAAATGAAAGTTGCTCAAAACAACATAATGAAGCTTGTGGGCATTTCCCGACAGGGATTCAGAAACAACTTTTTTTCAAAATTCCATCATTTACTATTTTTTTATTTTTTTAGTATTTTTCACATTTTTTTCTATTTCACTTATCTATACTTGTCAAAAAATTCTAAAATTTTTTGTGGGGTTTCATTGTATGAATTAGAAATTTGTCAAAGAATTTTAGATTTAAAAAAAATGAGATTTTATGTTGATTGTAAGCTACAACCGACGTAATAGAGGACTTTTTACATTGGTTGTAATCGATGTAAAAAGTCTTCTATTACGTCGGTTCCAGCACCAACCGATGTAGTATCAACCTCTTACACTGTAATTTAATTATTTTATTTGGGTATACGATGTTGATTTCTATTTTCAACCGATGTAGTGACATACATCTTACATCGGTTGCATAACTGACGTTATATGTCCAAGACTTTCTACGTTATCTTCATCCACATCGCTTTCAGAACCGACGTAGAATATTCTTCAAAACCAACATAAAATGCTATTTTTCTACTAGGGATTATTTTGAGAAATACAAATTTTATTTATATAATTACATTTTTATAATATTTTACATTTATTAACTTACTTTTTAATTTTATCAAACACTTAATAAATATATAAATAAAAAGTTTATCAACTACTAACTAATTTAGTAATAAAAAAATGAAAAAACCAGTAACTAATTTATTAGTTATAAATTAGCTTACCACCTATCAAATAATTTATAAGTAAATTTTGTAATGTAATTTATATTTATATTTATTTGAGGTGTCTTATTATAATAAAATTAAACAATTTCAAAAGCAATCAAATACAGTAATTGGCTATAATAATATTATTTTAAGTTATAAAATTAGTGTATGAAAACAAAAAGAGAAAATAAATCACTGTTACCCCTCAGCCCTTAATCTTGGGTGTTTATTTCAATGTTAGCAAAGTCTCATATTATTTAAAAAGGCTGATATCAACGTTTCTCTTAACTCATCTAAACACATATTAAGACATAGTGTGACTATAAGTGAATAAATGGACTCTACTTCGTAAATATTGCATATAACAGACCTAAATAAATAACATTTATAGTGATTAGACAACTTGAGTTCAATTTTGTGAAACTAGACCTAAATAAATAACATTTATAGTGATTAGACAACTTGAGTTCAATTTTGTGAAACTAGTTTACTTAAACAAATTTAATTTATGAATTCGTGTGCTTGCTTGTGAATTCACTAAATAATAATTTTTTTTAGAAAGTCTTGATTTTTAATTTAGAAAGTTTGAATTTTATATTATAAATTTTATATTTTTATTTTCAATTTTTAGTAATATATTATATATTTAGTTTGATAAGTTTCTAGCATATAAAATAAAAGGAAAAACATATTTATTTTACTTTGGTAAATTTTTTTATTAAAGAAATATTCTTATTGAAAAATAAAAATATTTGGGTCAAATGAGGTGAAATCTCTAAATTTTTTTAAAGCAACAAGGAATGAGAGAAGAGTTGCGAAGAGTGAATACAGTCCTAAATAAGTGAAAATAAATGAGGAAAAAAATATGATCATTGAAATAATAAGTTTAAGAGAGTCTTATCTTATGCTTATTACATACCAAACCTTAAATGGCTTGAGTTTATTTACTTATCTCTAATTGTGACCAACCCACCAAAATACCACACATGAAATTATTAAAATAATTTTAAAATTAATAAAGAAATCATGTGTGTAAATAGAGAATTTCAGAAGAAAATTCAAATATTGTTCAGAATTGATTTAGGATTTAAGTCCTAAACCCTAAATTTAAATATTGTTTCGTTTTTTAAAATACTTTAAGTTTTTTATTTGGATAAAATATATCAAATACAAAATAAAATTATTTTTCGACAAAGTCTACAAATTCTACATTTAACATGTTTTCTCAGTTGAAATCAATTGAGGTTATGTTCAATTCATAAGAATCACAATTATTTCAAGTAATATTAATAAATATTTTTTTTCAATATTTTCACTTAGAACGTCTACATTAAAACAAAAATCCTGGTAATATCAATAATATAAAATTAATTATGACGTGTCAATCTTATATTCTTATTTGAGTATATATGAATATGAATAATTTAAATTCTTACTTTTTATTAAATTTGTAATTATCTCATTTAAACTGATCAAATTATTTTTATAAATTTTTAATTTTTAAATTTTTTATTCAAATAATATATTTTATTATAAAATATTTTTAGGTTTTTCTTATAAAAGTAAATTATCAAAAATTTCTTCCCAAAAGCAGTTACAAGAAGGTGCGGAATCATAGGTGGAAATTAAAAAGAAAATAGTAACATTGTGTTTATAAGTTTTTTTTTTCTCTGAAAAGAATTCCGTCTATATTTGTTATTTGCACATTTTTGTAGTTTTTTAATCAAACAATATCAGACAAAGACACTCAAATAATAGCATCTCCAAAATTCCACCAATTGGCAATCTCTGGTAATTTCACTACGGAATTTGACCTATAGTGGATGCTAAGCAAGGGTTGTTTTCCAAGAGTTGAAAGAGGTTTCTGGGTCAGAGAGAGAGAAAGAGGACAACCGGGTTACACTGAATTGAAGTTTCCCTTCTTTTTCTTTTCTTTACCTTTTCTTTTTTATTTCTTTTTCGTTTTCAATTTAAGAAGAAAATCTTATAGTGCAGATATCAAACCAAACCGGTTTGTTTTGGTTAACCTTCTCTCTTAGTAAAAAGAGAATTCTCAGTGGCTCTGTGCTTTAATTGTGCTGCCCAGAATTGAATAAAGAGAGAGAGGAGGATCTTTCTTCACCTTTGATGCCTATTCCGGTGTTTTGTAGAGTGTTTCTCGCTACTGATTGAGCTTCACGGATTCTATTATTTGTCGTTTCATTCTTCTTGAAACCTTTTTCTCCAAAATTCTGTTTTGAATTTTCTTGTTGCAGCAAGTTCCCTTGCAAATTTTGGGATCTGGGTTCTAGGGTTTGAACTTTTGACTTTCTCTCTCTTTCGGTTTCTTTTCTTTTGTTACCCTTCTCTCTCCTCTGAGAAACTGGGTATTGGATTCTATTTTGGGTTCTGGACAAAATAAAAGCTTTCTTTGTCTTTGTTGGTTTTTTCGTCAATGGTGAGCTGAGTTGTTTGTTTATCTCTCAAACAAAAACTCATGTTTCATGAATTGGATTGTTGTGGACTTGGGGTGGGTTGGTCTCTGAAGATTCGAGATTCCTTATCTTTTGTTGGAGAGGGAGTTGAAGCTGAATTTGTGATAGATTGATGTGATGGGCTAAAGTAAAGGGTGTTGTTTTGTGTTGTTTGAAGTGTGGGAAAGAATCTGAGAGTGGTTTGTGTGAGGAGAGGAGAAAGGCAGCATGCATCTGTCACTATGGAAGCCCATT
>Ga0209489_101167_pt1 | contig 53443 bp, 27 predicted proteins | sample SiratrowhiteBW_FD_187527 | JGI IMG/M metagenome (GOLD analysis project Ga0209489, IMG submission 187527) | Root nodule microbial communities of legume samples collected from California, USA - Siratro white BW (SPAdes) (version 2) | ecosystem: Host-associated > Plants > Roots > Nodule | place...
TATATATATATATATATATATATATATATATATATATATATATATATATATATTTGTGAATTTTGCCTGAGGTTGTTAATACCACTCATTTCTACTTTTGTTCCCGATAAAAAATTTAGGACAAAAATTAACACGTATTTTTTTTCTTCTCTGATAAATTTTTTTACGTTTTTTTTGTTCTCAATAATTTTTACTTTATTTTTGTACCTAATAATTTTTTTTTTATATTTTTCATTGTTATTATTCTCATTCTTTTAAGTGATTAATTAGTTTTTAAGTGATCATAGTTAAGTAAATGTTTTTTTTTTCTATTTTTCCTTATCCAAAGATAAAACTCAGAGTATGAATGGTCATAAATATATATTTTTTCTAGAATTTCATCTACGTCAAATAGGGACGAACAATGAAAACATGGCAAATTTTAAATAAAGAAAAATAATATTATTTACTTCATATTGATTAATATTTTGCTGATAAAAAATTGATTAATTTTTCTTTTAAAATAAAATAATTGAAGGCAAATAGTTTAAGGGTTATACTTAATCACTTAACAGGTCATTTAATTTAGAATATCATGGGAAAGATCTTATCCATTTCCACTTTAGATGTTTTTTTTTTTTTTTCCTCTAGTTCTCTTATAGTTTTCTATTACAACCAAAAATGTTTTAAAGGGGTGTCCCTTGATTCCGAAAGAAGGTAGAGTAAGAAGTTTGAAGGGAGGTGTTGTTGTGGCAATAGGAATAGGAAAAGAAATAAATGTGTTTTTTTTCTTTACTGTTGATTGAAAATGGATTGTTAAAGAAATCTAAGGAAAAAAAAGTGTTGGATCCATTTATAAAATTACAAAATGTGATTATCATAAAAAAAATAAAAAAATACACATTACTGGAAGAATTTTATATTAATTTCGCAACCAATATTGATCTAGAAATCTTTTATTGATATAAAATATATTAATATTATATCGGTTATATACACAACTGACACAAAAAAGTCTTTAAAAACGAAAAAACAATACATATTACATTGATTCTAACTTATAACTGATGTAATATGTATCACTTTTTAAAACAAATATTAAATTTATTATTTTTTCAATTTGTAACAAACATATTAGAATATCAAGAAAATAAACTTCTGTCTTTCAAACATAAAAATTCTACAAATGAAACCTAGAAAAATTAAAATCACCATAACATAAATATAAGGACTCCTGATGATAGATTATAGATGTAAGTATAAAATAAGTAAGATGTAATAGTTTGGTAAATCTATGATTGATACAAGGAAACACTACCAAAATTTTTAGAATTTTCTGACAAGTGTAGGTATGTGAAGTAAGAGCCAAAAATATAAAAGAATACCTTACAAACTCTAAAAAAATAAAAACTAAAAGTAAATGGTGAAAATTTGAGAAGTTTTTGGATTTCAAATCCGCTATTGATATTGCCCACCACATTCTTTGCCTTGTTTTGAACAACTTTCATTTTTAACACGTTTCAATCTAAGCTCTCTATCAAAAGTTGTGATCATTTCAAGCTTTTTTGTCCTAAATTTTAACAACTCAAAATATGTGATAATTCTATGCAATGTAAGAAATTCACTATCAAATATAAACTAAAACAAATAGCCAATAAAATATTTGGATAAAGAACAAATTTCTAACTATTTTTAATCAATTTTACAAAAAAACGCTAATCTATCACAAAGAGATGTGACAAGGTGGAAGAAGTGGAACCAAGTGGCCTTCACGGTTCACGGTGGAGATAGACCACTATGATGCATAGTAGAAAGATGCAAGTCAAGTAAAGGCGAAGGAGATTTCATCTTTGGTGGTGACGATGATGGCAAGTGGGAGAAGATAACACTTTGAAAAGAAACATTGCCGGTGAATGTTATAGGACGCTATCAGACTTGGGACGACAGGTGATTCTGCTGAGGATGTTGGTGATGAAGAACAAAATGTGAAAGAAGAAGAATGAAAACGATGTTAGGTTACCCAAATAACCAATGCAATTGACCTTAAACCTACTATATTACATCGATTCTTGTAAAGTACTAAGTACCTCATGAACAATTTTAAATATATTTTTTTAAACATATATCACATATTACCTCAGTTGTTATAACGAACGATGTAACAAGTGGTACATCTAATAATTTTGTAAAGGAGTCACCTTCTATATCGGTTATTGGCTACAATCGATATTGTATATAATTTTTTACACCGGTTATATTTTAATCGGTGCATATATCTTCAAATAATTACAAAAATGTTAGTGTGTTTTTCTTTATAATAGTTTCTTATTTTATGTTGTAAATTTTCTATTTTGCACTAGTGAATATTGTAAGAAAATTAACCATCTTAAACAAACTTTTTCACCTTAAGGACAAATTCATATACTCTAAAAAAGAATATATTTGAATTGGTGAAACATTGTAGTAAAATGTTTATGACAATTTATATCACATATATAATATTTGGAGATGAGCACTTAAGAAGGCCTAACAATGAAAACACCAATTGACTATTACAAATGTCATAAATACATGACTTTGTAAGTATGTTTTGGCTTAAGATTATATGTACCATAAATGAAAAAAAATACCTAATTATTAGAAATACCAATTTTTTTGCAATGATTATGTTAACCAACAACCATCTTGAAAGAAAAAAATTATATTTTGACACTATTATTTATGAATTATATCCATTTGACATTAATTTTACTTAATAAAATATTATATAATAATAAAATAATAATTTATTTTAATGTATAATGTCAAAATATCAGTATTAAACACAACAATTTCACAAGACTTACAGATTTAACACGCCACTTCTGAATCTTCAAAGGTCAAATAATGACATAATATAATGCTAAAATGCAGTTAATGTATTGAATGTAAGAGGTTATACACTTATGATGCAATACACAATAAATAAAATTCAATGTGGTATGTGATAGTATTTAATGAATGTAATTTATCTAGATTTTGTCAAATCTATGAAAACTATTTCAATGCCACAAAGAAAAAAGATAAAGTTATTTGCACTAAGATAAAAAATAAACTAAAATTGATGTTGAGTGCTCTTATTTCTATTCACAATTATATGTAAAAAGATACATTTTTAAGATGTTCATATAATAAAGAACATAATTATGCATGCATTCTATTTTATAATATAATTGTGAAAGACAAACGATACAAATATCAAAATCATGTTGATTATGATATTCTAGGAGATGACATCCTAGCAATGGATGTATTTTGAGATCATCGTCCAAGCTTTTTTTGAAAGAAGAGTAAAGTTTAAAATAGAAACATACATTTTCGATATTAATTAGATTTGATCCAAAATATTTAACAAAAACTTGGAAAAAATAATAAAAATTAATTTTATGATATATTAATTTTTCTGATACATTTGTTTCTATTTTATTAAGATTATATTATCAACTCGCAAAATTAATCAAAGGTGTCACTTAATTTTAATTTAAGAAAAAAAAAAACAGTTTTAACAATGACTAATATTTATCTTCACACTATTCTATTAAAACAATTAGTCATCTTCTCAAGTTTGTAATTCAAAACAACTTTCTAATTATAATTGAAATTATAAAATAATATAATTAATCTAACTTTCCCATTAATATAATATAACCATTAAACATATAAAATAACAATAATCAATTGATATATATATATATATATATATATATATATATATATATATATATATATATATATATATATAAAATATGTCTAACAATTACATCTAAAATACATTCATAGATGTCAACTGTCAACTCACATCGTATATTTTTCAAAACATAAATACCAACATATGTAGAGAATTAAATAAAATAAATTAAGAAGGGAAAAATAAAATACTATAATTATATCATTTATGTTCGCATAAAAAAAAAATGAAGGTATTCCTCTATACTCGTCAAGTGGATGATTTGGAAGTGAAGTTAATGAAAAATGAGACAATATAGAAGAAATAGATATCCTTTTTAATCATAGAATTTTGTTTCAAATCATATGAAATATAAAAGAATTAGGTCAACATATCCCAACATATATATGTATCTATATGCCATTCAATAGATTTTTTTTTTCATAAATAAGTAATATCATATGTTTTTTACAAATCTTGCAGACATTTTTTTTTAAATATTGAATAAAAGTTAAACCTATCTAATATATTAGAAATATAAAAACGCTCAACATTTAGTTAAAACACGTTATAGAAATATTTAAAATCATAGATTATCCATTATGAATGTAAGGTGACATTAAGATCGTGTCAGTTTGTGAGTATGTCACAATCTACTATGTTAGTCAGTGTGAATTTATATTGAAAATAAAATATAATGTATCATAAATAAAATAAAATAAGAACACATAGTAGCAAGTGGCAAAATCCATATGATACAAATCTTATTAATATATTAAGATAAAAGAATCATTATTGTCACTTTATCATAAAAAAGACGGTGGTTGTTCTGAGCCGAAATTTTGAATTCTACATCAACAAAATCTATAACAATTGATTAATATTCATTAATTAAATTTGTTAAATAAAATTCAACTCTTTAGCTGTGTACGTTAGAAAATTGCATGCACATACATTGATGATTTTTCTATTTAAAAAGAAAACAAAATTACAAGACGTTGAATAATACAATTAATAAATTCATAAAAAGAAAATGATTGATACTTTTAGGATGGTAGAAAGGGGACATGTTTGATTATATCCAGTTTTCATATAAAAATATACAATTCTGTTTATAATCATATAAATTTTAAAATAAAATATCAAATAACTTTGTTTTATTAATTTAAAATAGAAACTAACTTATTACAAATATATAATATTTTCATCTATATATCCAATTTAAGATGTGAAGCATAAACTATGTTTAATCATTCTTCGTGATACATTCTAAATGAATTTCCAGCTAGGTCCATGTTCTATGACCTATCTATCCTCGTCCACAATATCTGTATTATTATTTCATCACTAGTTATTGTTTCAACCATATGAATGCTGCACTTTGACATTTTGCATTATTCAAATTATTCTCCCATATTTTCATTGTCATTTTTATTTTATTTTATTTTGTGTTGCTTCGTAGGATATTTTGGGCCGTTGACCTTTTTCGAGGTTATCGCTCTCACCGATATCTCAATGCTGTCTCTTAATTGCATTGACCTTATCATCATATGACGCGGCTCTGTCTCTCTACCATCCTACTAATTGTGATTAATTTTTTTTCTTAATCATCAATGCTAATTAATTTTATTTATAATATAAAAAGCAACGATTTAAATTTTATTTTAAACATAAATATGAATATATATGATTTTCAATGAATATTAAAATATTCAATGACACGTGTGAAACGGGTGACTTTAGATGGGACATTGGAAGTGGACCCATGCACTCCAAAGGAGACTTAAAGCCTCAAAACGGCAACAAACGCTTACATACTATTGATATCTTTGAGCCTTTCGTGTTTGAATGGATAATGTTATTTAGTGGCTATTTCGCAAGTGTATGAATGCATTCATACATGTTTTCACTTAACTTCCACAGTCACGGGGTAAGATTTGGTTGTTACGAGAAAAAAAATTTCTAATTAAGACTGAAAAAATTTACCATTTGTATAGTGTGATGTGAACATTTAGCAAGAAGGAGCAACCAAGAAAGGATGAAAAAAGAGAGAATGTGATAGGAAATAGAAGAAAGCAACAAAGTGAAGAAAGCTTAAAAGAGAAGGTTGTCTTGACCAGGGATACAATTAGAAAGAAGAAAATAAGAGAATGCAAAAGAATAACTTTGTAGCCAAAAAAAAAAAGGTATGTGTAGGCAAAGGAAATTATCCATTTCGTTTCTCTCTTTTTGTTTTGAATCTACTTTTATTTTGTTCACAACTTATTTTTTTTAGATGCCTCCGAAGACAATTTCTTTTCCCAAGACACATTCTTGTCTCTTTTTACTTTTGCTAAAGCAGCCAAAATGCTCTCGGCACTCCACGATGTCAATTATATCTATTAAATCTTATTTTCATTAATCACTTGCTTGCAAATAAAAATGGAATTAATCAATATAAATTAATGACGAGAGATATTAAAAGAATAATAGACTTTTAATAATAATAATAATAAGAAGAATTTAATTAATATTAGGGATATTTTTGAGAAAAATACATATATTATAGAATAAGTTTTATGTTAGCTAACTAAATTACCAACTCTAAACCCTAAACCAGGTAATTTAGTTAGCTAACATTAAATTAAATTAAATCTTTTTACTAGTGTGAAACCAAGTAATATTAAAAAAAACATTTTTTAACCTGAAAATATAGTTTGAAAATTGTTATGGAATGAAAACCATAAAAGGAAAAAATATACGATATTGGAAAATGTGAACCATCAAAGGCATTACCTTCATTTCATATAAACTTACGTACCATTTTTAGGTTTGCTTATATCAATTAGGAGTGTAGTTATTTGGGTTTCTCGTATTGTAGTTTAATTATTTTTTTTTCATCTAATTTATCTTACAGTTCAATTTATTTATCTTTTTAGACTTAATCTATTCATATTCTAATATTTTGTCACTTTAAACCTAATCTATCTCATATTTTGATTTCTTTGGTAATTTATCCCAAATTTTAATTTCTTAATTTTTTGGACCTAATTTATCTCATTCTACTATTTGTTTTATAACGTTTACATGATTTAATTAAAATTCTTTCCGAAAATTCGAACATTTTTGATATTTTTTTAGTTTAACAAGAAGTTACGTAATATATGTATTAATATTCCCACATTCTTTTCATGTTTGCAGCGTGGGAGGAAGATTCATTCATCTAACATTGCTGTAAAGGCAATGAAGTCACGCATCCTAATCCTCACTTTTACTATAAACACCCACTGTTCCCACCAACACCAACTGCCCTTCCATTAATCCAACATTATCCATAAACCGATAACCCTCATTTTCTTTTTCAACTATTTGATCTGTACGCAAATTTTATTTTTATTTATTTATTACGTGCAAAAACTCTTTTATCAACTAGTAAATATATTTTAGTAAATTTACTCTATATAAGTACAATTTTAAAACACAGACAAAATGAAATTAATGCCACATCCCTCTAATAAAACACAATCCATTTATTACACGCATTGAACAACTCAAGCCCTTCCAAGAGTCTGAGTATTGTCTTACGTGTGAAATCCACCAACTCCATAACTTGCAAAACTCAAAACTTCATTTGGGATCTCATTTTGGGAAAATAGATTTCTTTAAAAGGAATTTAAGATTTTATCAATAAAAGGGATTTTTTATTTTGTTTTCCATCTTGATCCGTTCACTTCAATTTCAACTCTTGTGCCTCTTCCAGTGCTGACTTTCCTTTTTTTCAATATTTGTTAGTGAATCCAACATAGTTCAAGAATGCTCTTCTCAACAAGCTACTTTCTTCATACATAAAGTTTTAATTCAAATATCAAAATCATCTTTATCTTAAAATATGCAAAATTTCTATAACATTTAGGCAAATCCATTTACAAATGTTTAATTGTTTTATAGTGAAAATAGTCTTAGATATAGTAAATTTCAAAATAACTATTAGAAAAATAAAAACAAAACCTTGTTATATATAACAATTTCTGGTTGGATAAATATTTTAAAAAATATCTATCCAATGTATTTGGATTAAATTCATTTATATAACCCAAAAACATCTTTTGAATCATGAGAATAATTTACATTTCGCGATGTCTTTAAATCTCTAGCTCCAAGGAAATATCAAATATGTTCCCATCCATTTGTGACAAAAGAAAAAGATATGTTCCATCTTTTTATTTATTATCTACTAAACCAGGAATATGGATAATACTGAACGATAATCTCATCATTTTGAAATCCATACAATATAATTTATGTGGAAGATTAATGCTCTAATTTTTTTTCCTGTTTGGTAAAGTACAAAAGATAAGAACATTTAATCTAATAATAACTATTTTGTATTATAATGCGTTAACTTTTTGAAAATGTCTGTTACTAAGTAGTAATTTCAGGAAAAGCAAAATTGCTAAAGAGCAAGCATTAAATAGTTTGCCTTTTGCATTCAATGATTTAATGTTTTTTTAGAACATACTCCTGCGGAGAAATATAATTATTAAAGAATAAAAAGTTTTGATTCACTAAAACATAATTTAGTTCTGACTAATTTAATTAGTAATTGAATATTATCACTGTCAAATATATTGAAACAAAAAATAGTGGGAAATATCTCTAATTAGTGGAAACAAATAGATGATATAAATTAAATAATAAGTACTTATTAAGTGTCCCATGGCCGCTTCCCTTAACAGTTTGACAAAACTTACAAATAAAATTTTAATAAAATATTTATTTCATGGATAAACATATGTTAATATTATTATATCATCATCATTGACAGCTCATCCGATGATTAAAAGTAAGGAAATGTGGCTATATAAGCACTTCTCAGTCTCCATATTGGTTCTATTACCATTTCATTTTCTTCTTCTTCTTCTTCACTTTTTTTCTCATCATTTTCTGTCTTGTTCAGAAAGACATCGGAAAAAATGCCTGCGGTGGGAGGAATAAGCGGCGGAGGGGGCAAGGCGTACCCTGGGAGCCTCACTCCGTTCGTCACAGTAACATGCATAGTTGCAGCCATGGGTGGTTTGATCTTCGGTTACGATATCGGAATTTCAGGTACTAGTAATTCACATGTCTGCACTTATTATCTTAGCGGTTTGTTTTGGCTTATAATCTATGCCTGTGTGTCTGTGTGAAGTTGTTTGTTTTAATGTGTGGGACTATGATCAGGTGGGGTCACGTCCATGGATCCGTTTCTAAAGAAGTTTTTCCCGTCGGTGTACCGGAAAAAGAACTTGGACAAAACGTCGAACCAGTACTGCCAATACGACAGCCAGACACTCACGATGTTCACCTCGTCGCTGTACCTGGCGGCGCTGCTGTCGTCGCTGGTGGCCTCCACCATCACGCGGCGGTTCGGCCGGAAACTCTCCATGCTTTTCGGAGGCCTGCTTTTCCTTGTCGGTGCTCTCATAAACGGTTTCGCCCAGCGCGTGTGGATGCTCATCGTGGGTCGGATCTTGCTCGGGTTCGGTATCGGTTTCGCCAATCAGGTATTCTCAATCTCTCTCCCTCTTCTTCACTTTTTAAGTAAATGGGTCACTGTCAATTCCTACCCTTCTGATTAAAACCTTTCATTATTCACCCAAGAAAGTCTTTATTTTTTTCCTCTTTTGTTAATTATTTTCTTTTTCTTTAATTTTGGTTTGGCTGAATTTTTTAACACGGGGGATGGGTATGTCTCCGATATTCTCTCTCTGGGTAAAGAACAAGTCAAAATCTCTGCTTTTTTCAAGATTTTAAGACACGGAACCATTCTGATCGTGTCCCAGATACTATTCCTTCGTTGCCGTCGTTTTGTTCATTTCTTTCCTTAGTAATTGAGTAAAACGACGTGGTGTCGTTTAATTTGTCCGTTGCGCACTGTTTTACTTGATTCTGAACTGAGCCCTTTTCCCAGATCTGATACTATTTTATTTTGATTCATTTTTTCACGTTGGGTTATCACTGGAGAAAGGGGCAATTATTATAAAAAATGGAACTCCGTATGTATGTATCTATACGTCTTATTTACTCTGACAGAAAGAGAGAACCTTTTGTAGAAAAGAAAGTTGCTCACACGTAGTTAATATAAGGTTTCTCAATTTTCAGGCATTCATTGGATGTGATTATTGTTTTTTTTTTACTCAAAAAGTAATCGCCTAATTCCGCAACTATTCATTTCCCTACTTTACTCTGTTTTGGGGCTATTTTTCTACTCTACGTATGAAACTATGAATTATTTCGGCCAGTTGTGACTCTGCCTTTTGTTTTTATTTACTAATCCCTTTTGAAACTCAGCAGATTGAACTTGTTTGGTTGATAAACAAAGAATATTCAGTCGTTCTATCCTTTGCATGTGTTGTTGAGAGTGATAGCTGGATTAGGATGACACAAATGGAGCTTGGTTCCACTAATTTACTAATAGTGGCTTAATTATTGTCCCCCTTTTTTCTTCGCCTGTGTCATCCTCGCTTCTTGTTCCCACGTTCCTTTACATTATTTTCCACGGCGTTGAATTTAAAAAATATTGAATTTACGAAAAAAAAAATCTTTCTCCAGTTTTCCGTTGCCGGGTTTTGTTTTCCAAGTTACTTTAACAACAAATAAACGTTACTAGTTGAAAAGAACCCATGGCCCCACACCTTTTTTTAATTAAATTCATTTCAACATGTGAACGAACTGCTACTTGTTTATCAGTCAAAATGTTTGTACATCAATGTCGTTATTTTTTATTTTACTGATCAAAGTTTATTTTATTTTAATAGTCTGTGCCGCTCTACCTCTCGGAGATGGCTCCATACAAGTACAGAGGAGCATTGAACATTGGCTTCCAATTGTCAATCACTATTGGAATCCTTGTGGCCAATGTGTTGAACTACTTCTTCGCCAAAATCAAAGGTGGTTGGGGATGGAGGTTGAGTTTGGGTGGTGCTATGGTCCCTGCCCTTATAATCACAGTTGGGTCACTAGTCCTTCCAGACACTCCCAATTCCATGATTGAAAGGGGTGATCGAGAGAAAGCCAGGGCTCAGCTTCAGAGAGTCCGCGGTGTGAGTGATGTTGATGAAGAGTTCAATGACTTAGTTGAAGCTAGTGAAGCTTCAAAGCAAGTGGAGCACCCGTGGAGGAACTTGTTGCAGAGAAAGTACAGACCCCACCTCACTATGGCAGTATTGATTCCATTTTTTCAGCAACTTACTGGAATCAATGTGATCATGTTTTACGCGCCTGTGCTGTTCAGCTCCATTGGGTTTAAGGACGATGCTGCTCTAATGTCAGCCGTCATTACTGGTGTTGTTAATGTTGTTGCAACGTGTGTCTCAATTTATGGTGTTGATAAGTGGGGCAGGAGAGCGCTTTTCCTCGAAGGTGGTGTTCAAATGCTCATCTGCCAGGTACCCTTTTACTTGATCTTCAATGTAGTAATTAATTGCATGGGTTATCGAATGAAAAATGTTGACTTTAGTGGTTGTATTAAAGTAAGGTAGCTTATTGCTTAAGAAATGCTAATTTTGTGTACGTTGGTGTGCGCAGGGCGTGGTTGCAGCTGCTATTGGAGCCAAGTTTGGAATTGACGGGAACCCTGGTGATTTGCCAAAGTGGTATGCAATTGTTGTGGTTCTCTTCATTTGCATTTATGTAGCTGCATTTGCCTGGTCATGGGGTCCCCTAGGTTGGTTGGTGCCCAGTGAGATCTTTCCCTTGGAGATTCGTTCGGCAGCTCAAAGTATCAACGTGTCAGTGAACATGTTCTTCACTTTTATCATTGCGCAGATCTTCTTGACAATGCTTTGCCACATGAAGTTTGGCTTGTTCATCTTCTTCGCCTTCTTTGTGTTGGTGATGACCTTCTTCATTTTCTTCTTTTTGCCCGAAACCAAAGGCATTCCAATTGAAGAAATGGGCCAGGTCTGGAGGGCACACCCATTCTGGTCCAGATTCGTTGATCATGAAGATCATGGCAATGGTCTTGAGATGGGCAAAGGGGCTACAAAAATGTAGTTCATGGTCACGGTCTATTTATTTTTCTCAATTGCTACCTTTTTTTCTTTTGTTGGAAAATCATACTATTGGTGTAGTGTCAGTGTGAATGTCAATGTTCGGAATTGTTTCTAAATATTAAAGGGCTATTTTTCTCACAAGTTCCCTGTCTCGTATGAATAAACTTTAGGGTTACTTTCCTATACCAATCCAATTGCACAAATTGGTATCCGCTTTGAAAACATCAACTTGGTTTCTCTCTCATGCTTCTTTGTCCAATTGCATTATTGTGTGTTGCAAACTATGCATATGCCCGTGACAAAAAAAGGTTAATGATCCAATAGTTTAGGAATAAATTAACAACGGGGAAGTCCATTGATTTAACATAATTGACCGTTGAAAGTATTTTTTGGTGTGCATAGAGAGTGCAGGGATCAGAAAAGAATCAGGAAATATAGTATAAAATAATGATCTCCGACACATATGCCGGGTTCAGTTTTCTGTCTTCTTCAAATGTTCATACCACACGCTTTACTAAAAGGTTTGCCTTGCCATGTTTGCATCCAAAAACATCTTTTCTCTGATATATCCAAAACCTCTTCAAAAATACTCATTACAGGCTTAAAACTATTTAGTATTTGTTTTTGTCCGGATAGAGGGTTTCCTCTAATATAACGAGGTTATCTTTTCTTAAAAAAGATATTTTTCGCTAACCGAAGAAATACTTAAGTGCCCTATCATTAAAAAATTAATTTTGAATGATTGCTTGAGGACTCATTTAAACTTCCACCCTTTGGTCATTTTTATAATTAAAAATAAATAAGTAATTAATGCAAGTTATCTATATATTTTTATCTAAAAATTCAAAAATAAGATATAAATAATATTAATAAGTCATTAAAAGAAAACTAAACCGTATCGATCAAGTTTGTTAATTTTAGTATATCTCATAAAAGAATGAAAATGTTTTAAGGAAGAAACAAATATTGCTTTGGCTCAAAAATTAATACTATTTTTTTGTTGTTGTAAATAATGCTTTGGCTCAAAAATTGATACTATTTTTTTTTTGTTTCGACAATTATAAATTCTTATTTTAAGATAGTTTATATATTAAAAATATTTATTTATTATAAATTTTAATTATATAAAAAGTAAAGGAATCGACTTTGTTAAAGTGATGCAAATGCATTTTAGAGGTCAGAGTATAATTCTAAAAAAAGAGAAGATAAAATACAATGATAACCCTTCATTACAAAATCATTGGTTTTAATTGTGATAAAAAATCAAATAAATATTTAATAAAATAATATAAATGTGTCTTATGTTAATGCACTCAATGCTTTTAGTTAGAGTGCATTATCAACTTACATAAATATTTTGGACACAAAGAATCACTTCTCTTAATTTAAATCAAATTAGATTACTAGAAGACAAGAATATATTTTATTTTTAGAATTCATTAAATTTAACTTATAAATATTATATTACTCCTTGAATTTATTTGATTGGAATCAATTGATTATTCTGAGACATAGAAAAGTAATACTTTAATTGGTACAATGTCATCATATTTTTTAAGACCACATTTCCGCGAATGAGACAAACTTTTCTTTTTTTTTTTTTTTTTATTTTCAAATATTTTTATTATTTTTAATTCTTTTAATCTCTCATGTAAGTAGTCAGTGCTTTAATTTTTATTAGAATTCACCGATATATAAAATTTAGAAAATATACTAACACATTATAAAACTAGAAAATATATTAATTGGAATATATGATATATATGTAATTTTTAAAAAATATATTAAAAGTCGTTATATTCATATTATCTTATATTAAAAATATTATAAGTTTATTGTACATAAATATTTCCCTTTTACATTTTTACAAATCTTTGAAACCTGCTTTAATTTTAATCATACTTTAATTTGATTAGTCTTGATGGTTATGGTTTAGAACCTCTTCCTACAATTTAACACAAAATTCTTATGATTTGACTGACATTGTATTCAATTTTCTGTCTTTTTAAAACCAGACTTTCCGAGCACAAATAACGGGATAGTCTACCCGCATAATTTGAATTTCAAAGTGGCAAATGATTTTTTTAATAAATACTTAGTCTGTCTTTATGAGAGTGTTTGATGATAAGTTTCTGAAGTAATCTTTCTATAAGAAAGTGCCTAATGTTGGAACTGCCACTTAAAAATGGTGTACCTTATAGCCATCTAGAAATTAAAAGAAAACCATCACCTTTTCCCAAATTTTCTCTACTCTAATAAAACCATCTATGACCAAAACAAAACTAGGTTTGGTGTCTAAATGATTACCCTGTTGAATATTCTGTCTGTCACTTTTTTTTTTTCTTCCTAGTCCAATGATAATGAGCATAAAGTGGAGTTATTTTCTTACTGTTAATAATATTTTTTATTATTAATATTATTTTTAATTATTTATTATTTTTATTATTACTAAAACAAAAAAGAAAAAAAATTCATCATTACGAGTTTATAATTCATTCTAAGAATGCTTCCAGTATTACAAACGATTAAAAAACTTAGACATTTTCTTCTGTTTTCACATTTTGGTATAAAAGGAGAAATAATTTTCTTATATCTCTTTGTTCTACACCAAATAATAAAACCATTAAGATCTGAAATGCAATGCATAGGTGAATGTGGTTGTTTTCTGAAATGGTTATCTTGAGTGGCAGCAACAGGAATAAAGTTTTCACATGCTTTTCGAGCACCATTTTTTGTTTCTTCTTTCAATCTTTGATATAATAATAATCATGAGATTGTAAGAGCTTTCGGTGGACAAGCGTGACAAGAAATGAAGCTACGATGCAACATATCTGATCTCATTATTCGCAAGTCATGAGAAGGAACAAAATCTTGGAACACAAAAAGGAGAGGTATCAGTCAATTCACTCACGGTTTTTGCACAAAAGGGAAGGAGAAAAGCATGAGACTCAGACACTTTCCCATTTATTTTGGGCCTTTTCTTCTTCTTTTTCCATTGTTGTTTTATATTTTTGTAAGGATATGTTTTTGGATAAGATGGAATTTATTAATGCAATGGAGTTAGTTTCTTTCTTATTCAATTAATAGATATTATCTCTCTTTTTTTCCATTTGTTATGCAGGTATCATATGCCATGTTTTCTAAGGGCCCTCCCACCACTTTAGTTGCATGGGGACTACATGTTGGCCACCGCATATTTCGCTTTTAGAAATGCTTCTTTACGTCATTTTGTTCCAAATTCCCTCGTGTCTAAACATGGATATCATTCAAAATAATCAAATGCTTCATCAATCATCACTACAATTTAAATAAAATTAGATAGAATTTAAAAAAATCAACTATATTGAAATCAATATGGAGTAAATTACATTTTTTATTAGATGTAATTATTGTATTATACTCCTTCTATAATAAAATACCTAGTTAAGTTTATTTAATTTAGAAAAGTTATAAAAGTGGTTGAGCAGTTTGACGACACGGATCTTCATCATAAAATAGTGTTTTAAAGATAGTTTTCTTACAAAAGAATTTGTAAAACTTAGGGTTGCTTTTCACATGGATTGAAAGTCCAGTTTAATCTAGTTATTTTACTTAGGGGTATGTGTGAAAAAAATTATTATGAAACTTGAAAATTGTAAAACATTGATCGTTTGAAAATAAAAAATACGTGTTCGGAAGGGTGCTTCGTTCAGGGATTGGGGATTTACATTTTGGATTTTGAAACGAGGGTTAGGAGATTTGGGATTCAATTTTTTCTGGATTTGGAACCAAACAAAAACATATTGGGACATTTGGGACCGAAATGATACCTATTGGAAATTTTGGGTTTTGGGGTTTCGCAATCAACTTTTTAATTCCTTTTAATTTTATTCATGGATTAATAAAATTATCTATGCTTCTATTCGTAGGAGAGAGCTTACTACTGTCAACACATTTTTTCATTATTTCTTTTTTCTGGTTACCTACAGATATTTTAATGACATTAAATTTACATACAAACCTCATTTCGTACGTAATTATCCTTGAGATCTTGAGCTTTTTCTTATAGTGGATAAAAATAAATTATATATTTATGTTCTTATGATACATGTACTAAAGTATTATTCTACTTATATTAAAATATATAATTTAGATTAGTACTATTAAAAATAATTTAAGAGTTTTAGAAGACATTTTTAATTAAATTATATACTAAAATACATATTTTTAGTTTTTAATGATTTTATTTAAAAATAATTTTTAGTACATATAAATTTCTATAAAAAATTATACATTTAATATTCGCGTGTTATCATTAAGTTTATTAAATTAGATAACTACATTTGATAATAGTAATAAAAATAATTACATATCATATTTAATAAATATAATAATTTAAATTAATTAGTACTGTAGAAAAAAAATAATATCAGTTCACCTATATATTTGGAAATTGACATTTTTATCATTATTTTATTACTATCATGTTTTGATTTAGGTATTTATTAATCATTTAAATATTTAAACCTGCTTATATGAAAACTAGGTCTGATAGTCTATCTAAAAGTCCTCACAGTAAAGTATACTTTTAAATAAGTTTTCAAGGTATCAATTTTTAAAAAGAATATATCACAGACCTTAAAAAAAAATTTATGTGACAGATAAAGTCCAGGTATTGAAACAAGTTAAGCATATTTAGAGTGAAGTCATTTTTTTTTTCATAAAAAAAAAGAGTACAAGTTAATCTGAGTAAAATCAATAAATACTTCAATTTATAATTGATTACTTTTAGTTTATTACTTTAATTATTTCTATGTTAAATGAGTTAAGTAATTACAAGCAATATTAGAATGAAATTTTGGTTAAATTATATGCATACAACATTTTTATGTGATAAAATAATATTTTATGATGATAAAAAGTGTATAATTATAATAAAAAGGATGTTCTTAAAACAAAAAAAAATTGTTTACTAAAGAGGCAAAATGAGACTGTATATATGGTAAACTTAAAAAAATTATTCTCAAGAATGACTGGCTGTATATAAGAAATTGGGTGATCCACATTTTACTTTTCGACACCTCTGGCCTACTAAACGGATTCGACCCCAATTAAAGCCCATTCCACGCAATTGAAAGTCCAGCCCAGAAAATACCACAAGTATCATATCATCCAAAGGGCAACTTCTTTTGGCACCCACATACTTTCATTCTGCACCCCACGTACTTTTTGCTCCACATTATAGTTGTAGAAAAAGTTCAAAATTGTTTATAAGTCAGAAATCTTCTCAATTGTATAATTTCAATTATATTTCAAATTTAAGGAAAAAAATATCATAGAATATATAATATATTTTCAAATATAAAAATATATTATAAATTACACAATTCAAAAATATAGTTTGGATTGTAAAATTCATAATAAGTTTCTGAATTATATAACTCAGAATACAAGTATATTTTAGATTATATAATAAGTTTTTATATTTGCTGTAATTTGAAAACATATTTTAAATTGTATAATTTAAAATATGTTTGTAAATTATACCATTTAGAAATTTATTACATATCATAATATATTTTCAAATTACATAACTTAAAATGTATTTTTAAATTTAAAAATATATTTTAAAATATACAATCCAAAATATTTTTTGAATTTGTAATCCAAAACTATAAAACATTATTACTTTTAGGCTTTGAAACATCCTAAAAAAATGTGAAAAAAATCAAAAGTGGAAAAATTTATCATTATGGTATAATTTCTTGAAGAAACTACTAAAATAGCTAAATTATAAAAAAATTATGAAATTAGATAAGTTATGTTTTTTAAACATGATTTTATCTTTAAAAAGTCGTGTTTCATAAATGACTTTAACTTTTTATTTGTAATAATACAAAAGGCATGTTTAAAATACATAATTTGTTTTATATATATATTTTATTAAATTCATGTTTGATAAATACAAATTTTTTTTATTGAAGTTATGCTCACTAAGCACGATTTTTATTATTCTTTTAACGAAAACACAATTTCTAATTTTTAAAACTTCTATTTTTTAATGAAATTATGTTCGGTAAACATAATTTATTTTTATTTTCTTTTTATATTAAAATCATATTTAATTGGCAAGACTTTTACTTATTTTTTATCCTGAAGTCATTAATATATATTTTATATTATAAAAATAAACAATTAAAATAAATATTAAAATAATAAATAAAAATAATTAATTAATTTAAATTTTCATGTTTTATAAAATAATTTATTTTTATATATTATTATTTTAAAAAAAATTCTACTCAATTTCTATTTTTTTTTTCAAAATATTCTAGTTACAATATATACTCCTAGAGTGTCATAAAGAAATGGCTTAAGATTGAAACACTCTACATATGTTGTCTTTTTAGGGTTTGGGTTACGGATTATAATCCAGGCCAACATTGCCAAATCAATCTTGACTCTTTTGGAAGCAAATTCCTCTCACGTTTGATGATAGGAATAGTTCTTCAATCTATGATGACATTACAAATCTCAAAGGCATTAAGAAAACATGCGGTCCAACTATCATGCTTGAAATGCTATCAAACATGACAAATACATATGAAGATGACCAGGAATTGATGGCATTGAAATGAATACTTCACAAGAAAATTAAATGCACAATAGGATATTTCATGATAAAAATCTAAAATCAAAATAAGTTATCATAAACACATCGTTATTATTAATCATAGAAACAGATTTTTTTAACTATATTTAGGATAGAAAACTCACAATTTTCAAACTATAACTAAAAAGACCAATTTTAAATTTGAGGAAGAAAACACGAACTAACTCTAAATTTAAGAAAACAGAAATATATTCAAACCTTTACAGTCCCTTTATCCAATGTACGAGGTCGACCAAAGTTCCAAGATGTGTCAACCCGCAACCTCAAGCCTAGAAGGGTACAAAGGCCTATAACTTAATAAGTTCATCTGCATTCACAACATTCCAACCTAATGTTTTCAATAGGCCAAGGCTAACTCAGGGTACATTTTTATTTTCAAAAAAATGCTTTCGAAACATAATGATGAAAAAACTGTTAACTACAAATATTAACTGCCAAAACTTAAGTTCAACATGTTCAATACGGAAATACTAGAATCAACATCTTACTATCTTTCGTTTAGAATCTGAAGCCACATCTGCATCTGAATGAAATCATAGCAAAACATACTAAAGAGCATATCATTGATCACATTTGAAATTGAACAAAACTATTTCACATCAATCCATCAAAATTATTCCCACAAAAAAAGAGAGCCTAAAAACAAAATGACATTTATCTACATAATGATCAGATCACACACCCACGCACAGTTTTCACCAAAGTACACTTGCCATTCATCTGAAAATTTTCTAAGAAAAAGAAGCTGTAATTTTAGTAATTGTTTCTCTTAATATAACATTTTCCTTGGCGGCAATATCATTTCCTATAGGTATTCCAGACCAACGCCCTATACAGAATCTACAACCACTTCACCCTGCTGCTTTGCGAGGTATCTTTCTCTCCTTTCTTTCTGAAAACATAATCACAGGTTATTAACAGATGAAACATTTGTCAAAAGTAACATAACCGAAGGAAAACTTCTAATCAAAAGCTAAGTAAACATACCCATTCGTCTATGACGAGCCCTTCCCCGATAATTTTTGGACCTGCATCTTCCACAGGCTTCTTGCGTGCCTCAAGGGCAGCATCAGCATCAGCTAGTTGTCGGTTCAGTTTTTCCAAAGCCTTTAACGAGAAAAAGATAGGCCCTTGTTAGCATGCAATCAGTTAATACATTATATGCAGACATCTGATATATACAACATCAATAGTTGATACTGAATGTCTCATCCACAGTATAGCAATGGATATATAAACAAAAAAAAGTGAAGAAAAAGGGAGATGTACAACTAGCATTGGCTCAAAATACAAAAAATGAATAGTGAAGAAAATAAATTCAGTACTCACAGGACAAGGACGCTCTGGATCTAGAAAAACAACTCGCAGAATCTGCTCCACTGCTACTTGGTCCTTCTGCTCATCAAACTGATTCCAGGGGAGAAAAAAAAATATTATTTTAGAAAAAGATAAACATTTTCGCAGTGTAGAAGATATCTTCAGATCAACCATAGATTTGGAGACGCTACAGTGACTGAAAAGAAATGAGCATATAGAACAGAAGAACTAAAATTTTGATTGTGCCGAATTGTATGAAGTGTGTGTGTGTGTGAGAGAGAGAGAGAGAGGGATGGATGAGAAAGTGAGCCTTCTTATTATTGAACTTAAAAAAAAAAGCCAGAGCTTTTACTACTATGCACATGGATCTACTAAAAGGCTATAAAGTTTTAATGGTTAAAAGGAAAAAATCTATGTGCATAGAATAATTAACAAAAACCAAAGAAAATACATCCTTTTTCAAGGTTTGCAAACTTGAGAATCTACATAAACTCGTGGAACTCTCTTATACTCAGACTTGTAGATTTGATAGGTAAACTCATAAGTTTACCTAATATAAAAAACAATATTAAAAATCTGTGAATGGCATATATGCATAACATAATACTTTTAACACAACAGCATCCAACATTTCAACTTCATAATAAAGAACAGTAGCAAACCACAATAATAAAGTATGATAGTACATTAGTCTTAGATTAAACTTACGTAAATGGCGTAATCATGTATAAATTCATAGAAAAGAAGTTGTTAAAAGTGAAAACATTTCAAATTTCTTCATATAGTTTGAGTCCAAATAAAATTCGATAGGGTCATTAAAGGGGGAAAATTACATTGATTTCAAAGTTAATTCCTTCTTGACTCCAAAGATTATGTGAGTTTATATGAGTCTAAAGAATTTACGGAGTTTACTCAGAAAAGAGTTTCATAGTGAGTTAACTCATTTCAACTACCTAGGATCGTATGCTTGCAAGAGTTTAAGAGTAAACTTGAGAGTTTGACAACCTTGTCCTTTTCCATTTATATATAACTTAACCTAAGAAACAAACAATTTATTGCAGTAAAATAAATACTTTCTGCATATAATAAGTGTGGCAGGTAATCTAATATCTCCAGTTGCAAGATTGTTAGAAGGGTGACCAACTGAAATAAGTACGCAGGAAAGACAACAGTAGTAATGAAACTAAAATCAATAGCAACAACATTTTATCTTATTCGTGGCACTACTAAGTTTTCGGCCAAAATGAAATTAACTAACCAGTTCAGGGACGTAATCAATTGATCCTTCCACCTTCAAGCTCATGATTTTAAATTTCAGTCCTGTTTTTTCAGGCTTTTCATTATTTTCTGGTTGCTCTACAAACTTGAACACTAGATAACAAAAACAGAAATTAGTGGGACAAGCAGACCTTGTATTTATGATGATCTTTCGTTATAAGAAGGGACATAGACAGAAATAAAATACTATTTACCTGTTGCTATGATACTCTCTCCAGGTGCAAGGATAGCTCCAGGAGGACGCATGAAACAGCTTTTGGGAGCAGTTGTTTGAAACTAAACATGCATATTTTAAATGGAAAACAAAGAACTTTTGTTAGAATAGATAGTCTATTTCTATTACTAATAGATTATTAGGTGAACTCAATAAGTTAATGACTTATTCTCCAGAAAAACTGTAACGTAGTAACAGCAAGAATAGATAGTTTAGTTCAAGACATTATGGAAGTACCTCAAACAACTAAAAGTCAGAAATTGCAAACGAAGAAAATAAAAATTATAAAATAAAAGCTGTACATGTTTCCCCATACCTTAAAAGCTACATGAGATTTACTGGTGTTTTTAATCCTGATGGCACTCCTAACCTGTTTGCCTGGCTCATCTGCACAAGATAGTAAGGAAAAAAGAAGCAAGTTATGTAACATAAGAATAAGTAAATCAACCAATCATATTGAATATTACAATAAAAAGGTTATAAAAAACAAAATTAAAAGCCACGAAAGCAAAGAGAAGTCTGTGTGTGTGTATTTTTACACCCACAAGCGCAGTCACATGAGAAGCCAAGAAGAGAATTTCCATCTTATTTTCCCCTGTATCTCCATAATTTGACCAATTACATTCAAACTTTATGATTGTCACACCATTGACACTTTCCACTACATGTAATTTGTGATTGGTATCAAAGCCTAGCAAAGTTAACGTGGTTATATTTGATATCTACATGCAAAAGAAACTTTTCAAGAGAAGAAACAGTTTGGTAGCATGGTAGCAACACTTAGTAACTTCCACAGCATGCAAATTAAGATATTGTTGCTACCATTCAAAATGAAATGCTTAACACAGAAAATGCAAAAAGCATATCAGCACAAAACTAGTAAGTAATTAATCTTCAGAAAAATAATCCATCTCTAGCATTCATCCCACACCCATTTACTTTGAAAGACTTGTGAATTCAAGATGAACACTTCTCTAATCGAGCCTATCTTAGTCAAAGCAATTTGAAGGAAAATGACTTAACAATTATACAGGAACAAAAACAAAAATCACCGAAATTAGGAAAAAATATTACTTTCCTTTCCTATCATAAGTATCTTCAACACTGAAAACAAAACTAGCCGTGGAACTGATATCAAACCTTTTCTTGGACATCCTTTCATCTCGTGATTTTCATCCTAAGCAATAAACTATACATTCGCAGTTTCCATCCCTAGACTACCACTATCCACTTAAACAAATATGGTAAGCATAATCAAAAACCATCAACAGGAGCAACTATCAATGTTGAACTTACCATTGTTACTATAGTCACGTTTGAAAAAACTTTTCCATAAGTGCTTATAAGAGGGGGAAAAATAAGTAAAATGAATGGAACTTCCAACTTTGCCCCCAAGCTAAAACCAATTTATGTACATAATTTTTTATAAAAACTATCTCATTTTAACTACTTTGAAATCCCAAAATCGAAATACACAAGTTGATTTGTCAAGAAAGAAACTCGATTCATTTACATTCTTAATTTCATCATCTCCTTACGTGTCCACGTAAAAATTTATCCAAACAAGGCCTACCCAAATTTCATCTTCAGCTCGCTTTCAATTTCGGAAAGAAATGGACGGTGATTATCAACACTGAATTTTCATAGCAACAGGTAATTAACCTCACAAGCCACAAATGAACGAGCAAGAAAGGAAAGCACATCATTAAAAACTACAAGCAACGAGGAATAAATAAACGTCATTTTTCACGCGACGTTGGAAGTAGGGGCAACGATTTTCACCCAAACCAAAGACTTCCATTTATGGCAGAGTCCAATTAAAGCCTTAAACCACCTTTAATAAATCGCAATTAAAAACAGTAACTACAGATTAAAGCAAAATATCCAAATTAGATGACGAGGAAAGCAATCATTGCATGCAAGCAGAGACACACAACGAAAAATGAGCATATAAAGGGGAAGAGGAATTTATACAAGGGAAGTAAAGCTTGTTGGAGGGATCGAGCTTGAGACGGCGTCGTGTTGGGAGAAGCGATCTGGCAACGGAGGAAACGGAATTGGAGGTGTGGGAAGTGGAGCCCTCGAGGGGAAGGTTGTTAGGGTTGTGGTGGTGATGGTGGTGGTGGAGGTGAAGGTTAGCAGAAGACGACGTCGTAGTTGTGGAAGTGTTGGAATGGCGAAAGGGAAGCTTGAAGAAATTCCAGACCTTAGGTTCGGAGTGAGGCTTGGGATCAGCTACGGCCATGCTGTGTCCTCTCCGGTTCGGGAAACGGTAATCGCGGAAGAGATGAACAGGAGAAGAAAGAGGAACAAGAGGATTGACTTTGAGCAGAGAGGTTCTAAACACAGTCGTTTACTTCGTCTTCTCTTGTTTTCTGGGTGTGGTTTTGAAAATGTGAAAAGTGTTGCAAACGCGGATTTGAGGAGGATTATGAATTGTGGAGGGGAAAAGCGTTTGACGTCCACGCGTTTTGGGTTTTCTTTTTTCCTTTAACCGTTTGTTTGGTTGGTTTGGGTAGTGTAATGAGTGGAAGAGTGAAAAACGTGAACCCAAGAGCGCAGAAAACATGGTGGGGTCCACCTCGAAGCAACGCAAGTAGTAGTAGTGTCTATTACACGTTATGGGTTGACTTCTCTACCCTTTTCCACCTTATTAAGGTATTTTCATACTTCTACCACCTCTTTCTTAAGATTCTGCTTGGCACATATATTAAAACAAAACTTCTTCTTCATTTTTAAAATAAAAAAAATTATATTGATCAAAATTTATTATGTATAACATGAGGGGAAAAAAGTTTACAGGAAGAATTAGATTAATAGCACGGGATTTAAGTAAATTTTATTTCATTTATAAAAATTAAGCACGGATGCTAGGACGATTACTCATACATTGCTTAACCAACTTAATTAATTAGCTTCTTTGGAAAATATGAAAGTAAAATACGTAATAAAAAATATGTATAAAGGTTTATCATTTACTTGTAGCAACATGAAACTTAATCATGTGTGTTATAAGAGACTTTTATCCAAATTTAGATGATGAAACAAAAAGGAATAAACGTTCTCTTAGTGGGAAAGGAAAATAAGAGAGTACACAAAAAGCGAAAAAAACAAGAAAGTGGCAATCCTTTTTGTAAGCAAAAAAAAAATAATTAAGAAAAGAATAAGATATAAAGAATTGAGGGTGTATATGTACAGTACAAGAGTTGCTTAATTTTGCTTAATTTACAAGTTATTTAGATTATAAGAATTTGCCTAATTTTTTGGGATAACTTATAACATGATATATTTATAACCCATATATTTGTGGATATACTTACATGATACTATTTATTTGATAAATACAAAAGTAAGTTGATTTCTTAAACGTGTGCCCAAATGAGATAGTTAAAAAAATTGCTTAAGGATAATAATAATAATTCATGCTAAAAGGTTATTGAGCATAAAGTTGGATATTAAAAAAATCAAAATTCTAAAAATTCCGTTAACTCTGCAAAATATAAGCATTTATAAATAAAGTAATTTTAAATTTTAAATTACTTTTTTTTTTATGAATAAAACATGTCCAGGCAAACAAACTTATTTAAAGAATTAGCCCAGACCTTTACATGTACAAATTCACTGCATTTTGTAGCTATCTTAAAACTCTAGCTAGGTATTAATATATAAATTGATTTTCTCTCTTACTTAATATGAGACTTGGAAAACTTAAGAAATATACATTAAGGTACACAATAATCTCCTACGCTAAAAGAAGATTTCAGAAAAATGTTAGAAGAATTGAAAATAAAATTACTGGTTCAAAACCTGAGTTTAAATGTTCCATAAAAGAACACGGGTTTAAATTCACATTAAGGTTTGTTTGATTATGATGAAACTTTATCATTTTGATTAGAAAAAAAAAATAGAGATATAACTACGAGTTTAATTTATAATAGAGATGAGAGTTCAAAAATATGATTTAAGGATAATGAAGATGAGAGATGCAAAAATATAGTTTTCAAAAATAAAAAAATATGGATGCAAAAACAGGATTTTGTATATTTTTATACCTAAGGGTATTTTTTGTAGTAAAAAATAAAAAGGAAAGGAAATGTAATTTAGTAATAAGGGGAATATAAATAGCAAAAGTGCTGCGTCTGGCCGCTGTTTGCATTGTTAGGCTAGGTTCAATCTAATTGAAATTGACTTTATTTTCCAATTGATTATTGGACCTTGATTTATTCTTTTTAGACAAATTCTTCCTGCACTCTAATATAAATATTTTAATTCCATAAATATCTCCCAGATGGCATTTTATTCGGATTTTATTTTAACACCTGTTTCTAAATCTTTAATTAATCTTTAAAACAAGTAATAAGTAAGTAATTTTTGGTGTTTATTAGCAATTAGTAAGTGATATTGCTGATTAGAGTAGTTGATTTGGGGTTTAGGCGTTGTCGACGACGAACAGAACAATTTTCCGATTTGATATATGAGAACCGGATGTGTTCCATCCGGTTCTCATTTTGATTTGGAAATGAGAACCGAAAATGAGAACCGGATGAGTATGTCATCCGGTTGTCATTTCCAAATAAAATGAATTTTTTTTAAATGACAACCGGACGGAGGTGCCATCCGGTTGTCATTTTATTTTGAAATGACAACCGGATAGGGGTGCCATCCGGTTGTCATTTTATTTTGAAATGACAACCGGATGGGGATGTCATCCGGTTATCATTTTTTTTGAAATGTGAACCGGATGGGGTGCCATCCGATTCTTATTTTTTTTTCCATATGAACCGGATAGAGTTAGTTGTGGAATTAAAATTTTATATTAGGGTGCAGGAAGAATTTGTCACTCTTTTTAAAGAAAATAGAAACTCGGCCCAAAACCATTTCTAACAGTAAATTAATAATCTCACTGAACCAAATGTTTAGAAATGGTAAAATAATTAAAATACGAGTAATAATAATAATAATAATTAATTCGTGTTATTGTATTCGTTTATTATTAATACAGTATTAATGTATGTTTGGCAAAAATCTTTCCTTACTAACTAACTTTATGTTAGCATAAAAGTTTAGTGAGTAAACTATACGAGCTTCCCTTAAAGTTTAAAGAAATTATGTGAACCTTTTTCGTTTTTGCATAAAGAAAAATTGTCTATTAGTTAAAGTATTGCCACTCACTCAGGCGTTACGATGCATCTACATAACACACATGACTTTTAACGAATTCTTTTTATGAAGATGTCCTCTCTTCAAGATTAAAAATATCAGGGTATGGTTTAGGTTTTTTTCATGCAAGGAAGATGTGTCTTGGTTACAGAGGTTAGTTTTATTTCCTAAGTATTTAAGTATAAATGTAGTTCTACATTGAATAAAGATGAAAAAATTAAATAATTAAAAAAAACTCAAATCCTAAAAAAAGAAATCCACTAGACCTTATAACATATAAAATAGTTTTTAAGTGTGCTGAATGGCATCATATGACAGAATCCATAGCCAACCTCACCCAATGGGATAAGTCGTAGTTGTTGTTATAACAAAATAAAATTAGGTAGCTTTGTTTTGTTCACCAATTTATTAGTTTTTTGTTCCCCTTATCCACCTAACCCTTTTATAAATATATTATTCACTTTTAACTTAATTTTTTTCTTTCATGGAAAATTCTTCCCAAACTTATAAGTCCAGAGACTCAGTTTCCATCAACTTATAGAATAATCATTTTCAGCTAAGTAGTGTCCAAATGTCAAATTTGAAGCAATTCGTGGATTAGTAGGAATTTGAAGTTGGCTTACCCGTTTTCGCATTTGCAGATGGAGCACTTTGTACAGATGAAACAGGTTCACCTGTGGAGAGGGGAGAGGCGGTGAAGGAGGAGAAAGGTGCAATTTGGAAAATTAAAAACACTATAAAATGGACAAAAAATGCTTTAGAGAGTCTAAGACCTTGTTAGATTATCTAAGATCCTGTTAGAATGTCTATAAATATAAATATCTATACAGATTTGATTATAAAAAATATTACAAGTAATTAATTAGTAATTAATCGGTGTATAACTTTGTAAATTTAAAGTATTAGACGCTCTCTTTACTTTATATATGTTAGATAGTTAAAATTGAATATTAGATGATTAAAAAGATAAGTATTAGACGGTTAAAAGCTGAGCATTAAATAGTAAAAAATTGTTGAGTATTAGTTTCAAGGGGAGAGTGCTGTTTTATTCTAGATATTTCCTCGATAAAAAAATTCATGGCTAATCATTCTCAAATAAAATTTAATTAAACATTGTTTTAAAGCATAGTTACAGGTGAAGAGTTCAAAATTTTTTCTTTATATAATTATAATTTAAATGAAAGAAATTCTCTTTACAAAGAGCTTAATTCGGTTTCATTTGAAACTTTAATAGGTTATTAATTATTTTCGTGTTTAAACAAAAAAATGAAGGGACCAAATCTAGGGTAAAAATCTCCGTACATGATTAAATTATAGTTTGACTTTTGTATGCCTTTTTGTGAATTAGGCAAGGTGTCTCGAGACAAGGTTTCCACGATAACTTCTTGTTCTTGCTAACATTTAAAGAAAAATAAAAAATAAGGCAAATTTAGAAGAACACACTTTTTGGTAAGGGAACATTTCATGATAGCCATCTTTTGGAGTTTCAGTGTGGAATAAAAGTCTGATAGAAACAAGAACATCACCATCAAAAAGGAAGGCACTTGACCATTACAGTAATTTTTTATTTTTAAAACATAAAGAAACAAATATTTCTTCTTTAAAGTGAGTGATTTTTCAAATAAATTGAGGTCATAGACGTCAGCTTCACTGCAATAGTAACACGACAAATCACAAAAATAGACGTGACCAATTAATTATAAAACAATAATTTGGTATTTAGTAGAATTATTAAGATTTTGATAAGCATCACGAGACTCTGAGAACACACCACTTTTCTATTTGATTTTTTTCCCTGTTCCGTAGGCATTAAGAAGTTAGATTTGGTCACGTGGCACTTTCGAAATCAGACGATAATGTGTGACGTTGTCTTGTCTCACTGTTGGGAGTGGAGAAGTGAGTGCACCTTCTTGTTTGACGACACGTCTCAGATTTTCAGCTGTTTCAGTGCACCACGCAAACAAAATTAGGTGTCCCCCTAAACTGTAACATTGCTCATTCATATCCATTAACAATACTAAAAATATTCATCTCTTACCAAGTAACGTCAATTGTATTTTAAAAAGGTTATGTTCTGGACTCAATATACTTAAAGTATATAATCCGTAATGTGGAAGAATATACATGTAGTTTACGTTGAACGTGGAAGAAAAAGTTTTATGTTAATAGGTTAAAAGTAGGTTAAAAGATATATCTACGTATATTCAAAGTGTAACAATTATTTTAAGTAAATCAAAGTTGTTTAAACTAAAAGTTTACCTTGTATTGAATTTTTGGACATTAATTGATACAACATAAAAAAAGGGAATACCTAAAGCTAGGGTTAAAGTTAAGTGTATAGGGAAGAAAAATATGAATGTAGAGTAATTTTTTATGTGCACTTTCTTTCAACACCTTTGAGAATTGTCAAAAGTTTAATCTGACGTATAGGAATTTTCCTTCTTTTATTTTTTATTAATGCAATGTCAAAATGTTTGAAATGGATGGCATGATCAAAATATGCTTTCAGAGGAAATAAAACACGTACTAGTACTAAAAGAAATACATTCTATATAAGATATCTATTAACTTTTAAATCAATTTACGTAAATTCTATGAACGTAGAAGGTGAGATATACTTCATATTATTAATAATTAATATAAAATATATAATATACAGATATTATTAGTTATAATTTTTGATAGTGTTAGTGTTGAATCTAATAATTAATATCAGAATCAATATCACTAATTCGATCTTAAAATAATTGTTATAAATTTTGTGCTCGTCAAGTTATAATCATTATAGAAGACACTACACAAAATAATTATATTTACATATAACAAAAAAATTATAAATAATCATCCAAATAATCAGGAATTACATACGAATTATCTATGATTTCAGATTCTGTATATAATTAAAATATAAATAAATTTATACAAAGATCACATCCGTAATTAAATATCATGAATATTATTTTTATTATTTTAGTGTTATTAGTATTATTAATATATACTGTAGGGAATCAAATTCATGTTTCATATATTTATATATAAATATAAAACAGGTAACACAAACTTTATAATAATGTTATCGTTATTATTGTATTTATTATTATTATTATTATTATTATTATAATTATTATTTACTGTTTAACTTACTGTGTGATTTTAATGACAAATAAAATGATTAGCAATTGATTTTATCAATAAATATTGTAGCTTAATTTACCAACAAATTAAAAGATAAACACTATTACAAAACTAATGATTGCTACTATTGGTTTGTAGTTTATTTGATAACAATATTTTACGGAGAATTATATATCTCTTAATAATTATCTGTCGATATTCATTTGTGGTTTTTCTTTTATAATAATATTTTACTGATAAATTTGTAACTTTTTGGAATATTAATATGGATCTTCAATCCACATAAAAACTCTTTACTTTATACATGTTATATAATGTCGATATTATTGAAGGAGTGTGACCAAAATAGATTAAAAGAAAAAGTTCTTTATATTTATGATTTATTGATGTTCAGCTGCTAGCGTAACAGGTGGAACGATGGATCCTCCTAACTAATTCGAGGGCAACAAAATAAGGAGGAGGGGAAAACTTTTGAGATAGATTTGTCTAGGCAAAACATTGTGTTTTGTATGCTGATCATGAATTTGAAGTTTAACACTATTCGATTTTATTGTAATTTCAGTTTTATCTTTACACAATAGTTATACTTGTCATTTCATTTGTAATGTATATGTTGTAACTTCTTATACTTTACTTTTATGATAATTCATCTATTGATTGAAAAAAAAAAATGGCTCGTACATAAAGAAAAAAAATCAATTTCTAAAATTAAAAATTTAATTTTTGATAATGTTTGATGAAGACGTCTTCACTGGTGAAATCAATAACCAAATTCCAAATACAGAATTTAATAGAAGTCTATTTACAAAAAAACTCTTCAACACTCAAATCAATAAGAATATAATAAATGTTTTAAAAAATAAAAAAGTAAGAATAAGTATATATTGTAAAAAAGATGATACTTTTTGTATATTGTGACTATACTTATAGACTTTTGTTATTAAAAACTCTTAAAGACGATTTAATTCTTCAAAATATATAAAATTCTTTAGATAATCAAATTGATTCAAAGTATATTCAGACAAACTTTAGACTGACAATTAGGTCTGATAAAAATAATAATTATGTATTGATTTAACGTTTAAAAACTCATATCCAAATTTTAGACCTAAAAATTATTTAAAATAATTTCAACCTTAATATAAATAAAAGAAAAAAACTCAGGGTTTAACTTGATTGGATTGAAATTCATGCCATATAGTATACCCTACCACTGGCCAGACGTACCCTAAAAAGAATAAATGTGCTTTTAAATGTTGTCGGCTTAAATATTCGGGTATCAAAATAACACAACTTAGGAAGATGTGCAACGAATACGCTCGTGATTGATTTTCAAAATATGTTTTTACGTTTTATAGAGAGTTTTTGAAAAATACGTAATTATTTTTTGTAATAAAATATTGAGAATAACATAAGGAAACACAATCATGAGTCTTAAATTATAGATTTATGGTTCAAAAAGGTGAGGCTTGTTCACTTCCTTCTCTGACCCGCACACTACTCCTCTGTTCCAGTTCAGACTGGGAACTGAGAAAATAAATTAAAACGTGTTATTTAACTTTCACGGTCAAACACAAACACAACCCCAACTTTGACTACGCCTGAATCGCACATCTCTATAAGGGGCGGTGATCGACACGACAAATTATTCTCTTCAAATATTCATTCAACTATAGTATAATCATCCCTACAATTCAATCAGGAAACTGGACGAGAAACTTCCTTTTAATACACATAGAGTAATTTATACAAAATTATTTTATTTTACCTTTTTTCTATTATTGTAATATTTAATAAATAATGAGTAAAAAGAGATAAACTCAAAATATCATCTTCTATAAAGCCACCTATAATTAAATTCTCCAAATATTATCAGGAGTTTTCTCTTTTGGGGGATTAGGTCTCACGCTAATTATATTGTGTGTTCATATGCTGCATAACTTCCCTTGATCAATTGTTTCTACATATATTCTCATCAACCAAATAAAGTTGAGGATGAAGCTTGAGGAATGCAATTCATGGAGTAGACAATATTGCAACATCTGGATTTGAACGTGGACTTCGAGCATTTTTCGTTCGACTCACGCATGCACGTTGCCATGCATATCTCAACCAACAACAATGCTTCTGTTAAATGGTGAGTAAGCTTTGAGCTTGGAGGTGCAGGAGAGTGATAACTACGTGGGCGTTGGGGCCATAAAATTATCACTATAAATTAGTGTACCTTGATCTCATATATTTGGTACATCGTTTATTCTCGTATAAATTACATTAGAGTAAGATTAAGATTTCTAACTCTTTTTATAAAAAAAATTCAAATTGTGTTTTTAAAATAAAACTTCAATTTAAAGGTATTTTTTTAATTGAAATGTGTTTTAAACCCAACTGTCTTTTGGGTGATTTGACTTTTGGTATAAATGTTTTTATTTATCTATTTTCTATTAAAAAATATAAAAAATTTAGAAAACACAACCTTAAATAATATGAGTTATATAAATTATGAAAAATTGTATTTGTAGTGACTATTTTTTTTCATATATATAACACTACTAAATACGCATTTGGCACTTTCACATACCACAGATTTTATCATCATAGAATATAAGATGACAGTTTTACTTAAATAGCTGCCATTTATTATATTATATAAAGCAGCGTTCTACATTTGTAAATTGCCATTTATTATAATATATAAAGTAACGTTAATGTCAATTAAAATTGTATTTTAATTAAAACTTATTTTTAACGTAAATAACAGTGTATACGTGTTTCAAATATTTATTATTCTAATAAGTTCTGAAAAGTAATACATGATTTCCAATTGTCATAATTTAAATAAATTATTTATAATTAACCACCAATTAATGTTTGTAATCTCAAAACATAACATCAAATATCTTAAAAAGTAAAATTATCTAAAATATATTAGAATATTTTAGAAGTTCTAAAATTTTCAATTCATATCACATTTACACATGTTCCTAAATTTGTAGTGATCTTCTTAATCAATTTTATTTTTATTATTTTATGTCAATTAGTGATGAAATACCATTTTTTTCCTGAAATAAATAAAGAATAGTTTTATGGTATCATCAACAAGTCTTCAAATTTGGAATTGGGAAGGTTATTTTGCAATTTCAAGTTTCACAAAAAATTCGAGGAGAAACACATGGGAGATCTCAAACAATGAGAACAGAGTCAAACCACATAGGGAATGACACCACCTTCAACCTAAAACTTTAAGGCATTTGGTTTGTGAGTCATTTTATATTTTGCTTAACTTTCTCATTTCTACCTTAGACTCACACTTGGATACCTAACAATCTCTCCCTCAAGTGAGAGTCCCTCTTCCATATTGGTACACTCCCCCTCGAGCGGAAGCATTTCAAACACGATTACCTTATTCACAAACTTATATTGTCGTTTACGCATTTAAACGGGACACGCTTGTCTGAAACCTCCATCAAGAAGACTTTTGATATAGGGATCAAACTGTAGTCGTCTGAGCCGGTTACACAAACTATTGACCCTGATAACTGCTGGAAAAATCCGAGGGGGTAAACAACAGGGAGACAAACAAGAATTAGAATAGAGTCAAATCCACATAAGGGAATGACGTCACTTTCAACCTTAAGCCTTAAGGTTGAAGGTAACAACATTCCCTTGTGTGTTGGCTCTTGTCTCATTCTTGTTTATCTCCCCAGTGTCTCTCATCTCCGGATTCTCCCAGCAAAGTATGTTGCTTGCATTTATATCCTTCTTAATAATATGGGTCTTACTTCTTCATGAAGGTACGCGAGTCCATAAGTAATCTCAATACTTATTTTACATCTTGTTCATCAATCAAAGTAGATCCTTCTGTCACTTCCACTTATAAATAAAGGAAAAAAATGATTGAGAAAGAACACTTTGTAACTATAGATTAATATTTTGTTATTTGTATCCACACTACAACCATATAAATTGATTTCTTGTTTTTCAATATGTACAAAAGAACTTAAGATATTTCTGATTGATGAGAAGCTACAAGAGAGAAAAAATGTGTGAACGAAATAAATTGTATTAGTGTCAAGATGTTAGTTTTGTTGCCTAAGATGTTAGTTTTGTTGCCTTGTCCTCAAAGCTAATTTCTAGTTACTTACATAAAACTTTGAGAAACAACTTTTAACCATGGTCAAATTAGCTTCTAATTTGTAACTGTGCTTAGATTGTCATAGGGAATGAATGCAACAATATATTAAGTAACGAAATTAACCTTCCACGAGGAGTTTTTGGTAGATTTAAAGATTGAACTATCGAGTCAACACTAGATCATACCAGAAACCCATATGGAACCTTAGAGACCATTATTAAGGACTATCTTCTAAGCTTATTAACAACCTAAAGTATCTTATTAGACAATTTTTTATTCTACAAGTTCACATATCACATATTATGTTTAACGATGCTTAGCATACCTCAATTAAAGTGACACGAATGTAATCCTTCACATAAACATATTGATTAATATAATTTTACTTACACTTAGAAGGGTTAATCATGATTTTCTAAGGTTGTAATAAAAAATAAATCAACTGTTTGAATTAAGATTCTTCTCACTAGGTTTATTTGAGTCTTAACTATCCTTCTTGCTATTTTTGTATTTTTAGTTTGTAGTAGATGATGTAACTAGACAATTTAGTTATTACATGGAGTAACAAGTGAAGCATTGTCAAGCGTCAACCGAAGAAAGCACCTCAACAACATCAAGTGAAATCAAGACAAAGGCGAGTTTGATCATTTAACATAGTTTAGACTGTCGAATAGCCTATATGAAAAAAGCGCTCATCACTAGCTTGATTAAGCAAAAGAAAAGGTTAAGTTATTTTTTTGAATCGAAACATAAAACAATATCTGAGTGAATGAATTAGATAATAAAATCTACAATATCTCAGAAAAAAGATTTGGAAGCAAATCCTTTGCAAAAAAAAATGAAGAAAAAAGTTCGCGATACAACTCGAAACAAAATTTGAAAATTCTGGAAAGTTAGAAACTAAGAACATGTGAGCAAAATCTATAATAAAATATAATTTTGAGATCCTTGAAGAAAAAAAACATTTATAAAAAAATAGAAGCTTCAAGGGAGAGGACATCAAGTTTTGTAGAGGAACTTATTAAAAAAAAACAATGTTATTCGTATGAAAGATTAAACTCTTTTAAGTTGATTCTCTTATAACTAAGTTATGTAGAATTCAAGTTTTATTCTTCAATACTAACAAGCTTCACAATGTTTTAATTTCTATTATTAGATATATATTTTTTTAACGCAGGTTGATAACTCAATTTTGTACAGAAATATAAAAAAGTGTAAGATACTAAATATATTAGTGGATCTATTGAATTGATTTACACATATTTGACGAATATGATATTGTTATTTTATGAAGATTAATATATATATATATATATATATATATATATATATATATATATATATATATATATATATATTACAAAATCATCCTCTACTTCAAACTCCTTTTATTTTACTGGTATAACTTTTAGTGCTTGGAAATGAATACTAATTGAGGAATTTACTAAGATTTATTTAAAAAAAATGACTAAAACTAACATTTAGTATTATTTATGTTATCAACTATTTAATGTTAGATAGTCTAACATTTAGTAAATTCTGACATGATCACATATCTTTGTGAAACATTTCTTATTATAAACTCACTAGGCTCACCACTGAATTCAACTCCAGTAGGACCAACCCCCACAACCACACAATGCAAAAGCCTTTGTTTCTTTTCTTCTCAAATCCCTTACAAACAAAGCACAAAAGTAATGCACTACCAAAAAGATAAAGAGCAAATAGTGTAGGAAAATTACTTTTACACTATTATCCAATCATATACTATCATACTGCCATGTATGTCGAGTTCATTGATTTTTACAATAATAATCTAAAAAGTCATATTATAAATGTCAATCATAGTTTCTGATTAATTGACAATGTAATTTTTTTTATGTTAGCAAGGAAAAAAAATAACAGTAAATAAAAAATTACAATGACCCAATATTTTCCTAGTTTAATTGATATAATATGTAGTCAAGTTACCTTCATCCATTTTTTTATCTTTTCTCGCTAAAGAAGACGACTTACTGAATAATAAGGAAAACATGTCATAGTTGAATGGAGTATAGGAGCTACAAAATTTTCAACAATAGTATCACAGTTAACAAATCGACAAATATAAATATTATACTTTTCATAAAAAATCAATACTTTTACGATTATTGTGTTATACCGTAAAAAGTGATCTTTTTTAGAAAACTGCCATATTAAAATCAGGATATTTGTAGTGAAAAATAAAAACAAAACGAATTTTTTAAAACTCAATTTCTTCATTTTGAAACGCATTTTGGATCTATTTGTCCATTCTTTCCATCCATCATATATCAAAGACATGACCTTGAGAGACTAAATTCACTACAACATTAATGGACAAGTTATTGTTTTAAAATTAACCTAATCACATATATGTAACTATACATTTGAGAAATTATATTTTAATTATAATTAAGTATAATCAGAAGTAAAGAAGAAGATTTCCTCTGAAACATGGAATCCGAAAGAAAGACATGTGTTGTAGGGGTTACGTGGCCTGTGATGTGTTGATTTACAGCTAATATGAATCTAGAAAGCAAGAGGTCACACTTTCCAGAAAACGATGGTTGGTTTGACTCCTCGATAATGTTAGAAGTATATGAGAAATGTACCAGTACGCAGCAAACATATGAAAACAAACATTAAATTTCAACGTGTGCTGAAAAAGTAAAGATGTTATTTTTTTTTTTTCCAGTAAACTTTGGAATTGCAATGCAAGATAGAAATAAACAGAAACCACCTAAAGAAAATTTATTAAACGATACGAAAAGAAGACACGTAGCGGAAGAGATAACAGAGGCCGGCACCAAATCCAATTGACTTCCCCTTTTTCTTACCCTTCTTCTCCTTAATTGCTATTTATACAACACCCAAGTACGTTCCTTTGAGTCTCATACAAACATCACAATTAACTCCAACCTCTCTCTTTCTCTATTTTCTCACCTCTCCAAAACTTCTCCCAACAACTTCTAGCATTACTAATGGGTAGATCACCTTGTTGTGACAAAAATGGCCTCAAGAAAGGACCCTGGACAACAGAAGAAGACCAGAAACTTGTTGATTACATTCAGAAACATGGCTACGGCAATTGGAGAGTACTCCCAAAGAATGCTGGTATGTCATATCTCTTCATCTTTTTTGCAACAAAATGAACATTATTACACACACGCACGAAAAAGGTACGTTTTGCCTTTTGTCGTACACTTTGTACTTGAGCTAAAGTAAATGGCTTTTTCTTTTTTTTCTTGGTGAGTAGGGTTGCAAAGGTGTGGAAAGAGTTGTCGGCTCCGATGGACAAACTATCTCCGACCAGATATAAAGCGTGGTCGATTCACTTTTGAAGAGGAAGAGACCATAATACAACTACATAGCATTCTTGGTAACAAGTAAGTCTCTTGTTTATAGGTTGCTTTTGTCAGTTTTTAAATACACTGAACAGCATGAGTCAAATATTATTATTCATTAAAGGGATGATAAAATAAGGGTTTTCTAACTTGGTATATTTGGAATATTGTGTAGGTGGTCAGCTATTGCTTCTCGTTTGCCTGGAAGAACAGACAATGAAATCAAGAATTACTGGAATACCCACATTAGAAAAAGGCTTCTAAGGATGGGAATTGACCCCGTGACACATAGGCCAAGGCTTGATCTTTTGGACCTCTCTTCCATCCTAAGTTCATCCCTTTATGGCCCAACACAGATGAACCTCCAAAGACTGTTTGGTACACAGACAATGGTGAACCCTGAACTTTTGAAGCTTGCTTCATCGCTCTTTTCTTCTCAGCAACGTGAAAACCTCAACATGTGTGCACAAAATTGTGAAGAGAACTTGCTCTGTGAACCCCAGATTAACCAAATCCCACACCTGGTACAAACTCAGAACTTTGCTCAAGAACCGTGTAAAACACTAGACAATACAATGAACCCTCCTTGTTCTTTATTGTCATTGCCGTTCGCTCAAGAACAGTTGGTTGAATGCAATATGAACCCGTACCCTTCTGTTTTCCATGACTCTTGCTTCCAACAACATTCTCAACCAAGTGATTTGCAATGCAACGGAATTGATACAAGCTATGTCGCTCAATTACCAAGCTATAACTACCATGGTTCTGATTATGACGCAAATATTATGGACCCTCCAATGTCTGAATCCTCAACCTATAACCATTCCCATAACAGCAATCAGAACTTCAGCTTCGCTTCAGTTATCTCAACGCCTTCGTCAAGCCCCACGCCGTTGAATTCGAACTCGACGTATGTCAATGGAAGTAGCAGCACTGAGGACGAGATAGAAAGCTATGTCAGCAGCAACTTGTTGAGATTTGAAATCCCAGACATGTTAGGTGTGAATGAGTTCCTCTAATTGTTACTGTGCTCACATAATGAAACAATCGTCTCAAAGAAAAACAGGTGAATCAATCAAATGGTTCATTAATTCCTCGCATTGATTTATCTGGGGTGGCTAGATAATTGCAACGAATGGATTGTGTTCATACATGTAACATTTTCTATGTTTTTAATAGTATTGATAGTTGACTTTCTTCTTTGAGGCTTTCTATGTGTTAGGAAGTTAGTAAATAAAAAGGTCCTTATCCTCTTCCAATTATTTATTGTTTAAAGTTTCTATTACTGCTATGCTACTGTGCATTTCTGTTTTCTTCCTAAAATTAGCATCTATTAATGGGATTATACAAACTAAGCACTGAACCATACCTACTCACTCAAGACAAGGAATAGGATTATGCTAGTAAAATAAAGCAACACTGTAATCAATCTTGTTCTAACCAAATAAGATTATTATACAGATTCTTTTCAATATTTATATATTTACATTCTTAATACCAAATTATTGATTAAGTTGAAATAAAAATAAAAATATTAACATATTTGATCATTCATATTAGATGATTGTATAAAAAAAATTCACAGAACAAACTTTATAATTAATATTCCTCCTTTCCTTTCTAATTATCAGATTTTTAATTTTTTTATTTATATGTGCTTTTTAAAGTTCAAAATATTATTAATTTTTTTTTGTCAATTATATCATTACTCTTCACCTGATTTTAACTAATTTATAATCGTGTATTTATATCGAAGTAAAAGTGAAAGAGATAAAATAGAAATCATAAATCGTTAAGATGAAGAAAAATGATTGTATTTTGTTAGTTTTTACTTTTAAACTTACGAAAGACACGTAAAAAGAAACAAAAACTAATATATAATCATAAATTTGAAAAATATGTAGTGTGGACTGAGAATAGGAAGATTTGAGAGTCGAAACGAGGAGTAGTGAGAGGGAAGGTTTGAGAGATTGGGGCAGTGAATAAAAGATGGCGGCGAAGTGAACGGAGAAAGAGGCCGGAGAAGTTGAGGTGGACACGTGTAACAGGTAGCTGTCTTCTCACGTAGTGACAACGAAGAAAGTTGTAATAAAGTATGATTTTGTATGGGGTTTGACCAAAACACATGCGTACGTGGCCCACTACCAAGCATGGATTCCTTTTTCATTGAAAATCATGGCATGCATCTTGTGCTGTTTTTTATATTGTTTTTTTTTTAAGAAGGTTAGACTTCAATGGGAACATACCAGATACTATTAATTGCATCACCAGTGGGGACACGTGGGCTCAATAATACGGAAAGCAACCGGTTTGGTACCTCCACTAACCGGACACTCTTATTATCCACTCTCACGACACGACCCTTTATTTTTAAATCAAATTTAATCAATTAATTTAAGACACATTTGTAAGAATATATTCAATCTTCTAATAGATTTTGGATAAAAAAATGGTTTATTGAAAATAGGTATTTAACTAAAGAATATAATAAAATGCAAGTTTAATTTTTATTTGGCTGTCATGTGTTTCATGAAAATAGTACACGACAAACAGGAGAACATAAGTAAACAAGAAGTAGTGGCTGCATGTGTTTGGCGGTCTGCGTGTTCTACTTCAACAGGACCGACCGCTGCATCTCATTTTTCCAACATTTTTCATGTCTTTTGACTATGTGACCTATAACACGTTTATGTCACACAAGACTATTCAAAATTAAATCTATTGAGAAAATAACCCTAAATCGATTAGAAATTATTAAAATTTATTTATTTTTCTCAATCGATTAATCATTTTAACTATTTCTAAGAAGGAGAAATCATATATTTATACTTATCATTCAAAAACCTGTATAGCTATAATATTGAAACTCTGAATATTTATAATATTTACAAATTATATAATAAGTATGACATCATTTATGATCTCATATATATATATATATATATATATATATATATATATATATATATATATATATATATTGATCGAGTTAATGTTAAAAAGTTAACATTTAAAAAAAACTCAAATATATAGGTGTACAAATATACACGTATATAATTCAAATCCATTCTCAACTATATTTACGAAACAATCAAATGATATGTTTCTCTCACAATCCATATTTTGAAAATTTAATATTAAACTCAATCAAAGAATACTAAAATTTGGTCTATCAAAAACATATTTAAATACTATCTTACAATTTTTATTATAGAGTAATATAATACATTATTCTTGCACCTACTTTTAATCTATTTTATTAAATACTAAAAATAAAAAATATTTATCTAATAGTAAATTCTAAATCTTAAATCCTAAATCTTAAATCTTAATAAAATTAAATTAAAATTATAGATATAATTATGATTATATAAAAAAATTATATTTTATAATTTTCAGGATAAAATATTTAACAACTTTTTTATAAAATTATTTTACAATTTTTATAGTAACATAAGCTAGAAAAATCAATCTAACCGAAATCACCTAACATTGTTTTGGTTCAAATTTTATAATAAATTAAAATTCAACCAAATCTAATCAAATATAACTTTTATTTTTTTATCGGCAAATATAATTTTTATATTTAATGTGAATATCCAAATAATAAAAAACTCTAACAAAATCGAGCAGCAAACATCCATCATTGAGGACAATTTTTTAACCTTTTACCTCATTCACTCAATAATATTTGTTTACCTTTCATGCCATCCTTGTCTCTCCTTAGCATATTTGTTTACCTTTCAGTCTTTATGAACTTTTAATTTCCTTGATGAACCTTGATTTGAATAAACAATAATTAATTTCCTTTCTGAATCTAGTTATTCAATTTATATTTAATGTTTTCCATGGATACCTATTAAGAATTTATCAGTATTAGAAAAATCATTTTAGATTACTTATTTTGAATATTTAATTATAGTATATTTGTTTACCTTTCAGTCTTTATGAATTTTTAATTTCCTTTGGTATGATAAAATGAACCTTGATTTGAATATACTATAATTAATTTCCTTTCTGAATTTAGTTATTCAATTTATATTTAATGTTTTCCATGGATACCTATTAAGAATTTATTAGTATTAGAAAAATCATTTTAGATTACTTATTTTGAATATTTAATATTAGGTATACAACCAATGTAGATCTACTTAGTGTAGAAACTGAAGAAGATTTTACATTGACAGTCAACTAATGTAAGATGTGGATATATTATATTATTTTAAAATTAATGTTTTACGTTTGATTCAAATTCAATACAAAATTACATTTTTTATATTGGTTTTAGCAAACAACCAATATACAAAAGTGTTTCTTTTTTAATATTAATGATTTAATTTACCCGAATCTCACCTATAAATGTAAAAAGTAAAAAAATTGTACATATTCAAATAGGTATCAAGTATATATTATTTTCAGTTAAATCAATTCTTACTGAGAAAATAGGATAAAATGATAAACTATAGATAGTTATCTTAAAATCATGTTATTAACCAAAAATTACAAAAACAGAATTCACTCCTTAACGATATGAACTAGATCCTGAAAATTCAAAACAACAGGTCAATAAGTCCCAAAAAATAAAAAAATAATAAAAATTTCCTGGACTACCAAAAAATTATTATAATAATATTTTAAAGTGTTTTATCGTAAGTTATGATATTTTCAAGATTTGAGTGAGAATCAACTGTTTTTGTATGTGTTTCTTTTAACAAATCAAGTGATTCTAAAACTTAAACTCTTTTTAATGAAAACGTCAACTCAGAATTCTAACCACTACTACAGCTTTTAAAACTACAATTATATAATATACAAATCACAGTTATAAAGTCACCTACTTGAAGGTGATATTGAGTTGGTGGACTTAGTGATAATGACTCATGGAAGGATTGACAATTGCGAAGGCTGACTCGTGGGGAGTTTAGGTTCTTTTGCGACTAGTGAATGGTGGTGCCTTCTTAGAGAGTGATAATGGTTATAGTGATGGATGAACGACACTGTGAAAGTGGAGAAGTGAAAAAGTATGCTTCATTGGTACCTCAAAATTAGACTATATAATTTTGTTTCCTATCAGAACTGCGAATACCATATCGAATAATGATAGAGAAACTTCACATGAATATAGAAAACAGAGGAATGAATGTAAACAATGATGTGAAAGTGAATAAAAAAGTACAAAAATGTGCTTTAACTAACAACTAATACATTATCCACTTGTCAATTGATTCTAATAGAAACTAATGTATTATAATTTAATTTAAAAATATCATCATATTACTTATTCTAAGTTCTATTGCATATAACTAATGCATTCATAATCTAATCGTTGTAATTAGAAAACTAAGATGTAGAACATGTTGCCAAAAAATATAATTAATAATTAAAAGAATAACTCTTTTAGCATCTCAAATACATCTTGCAACAATTTATCCTTCACTGTCGTTTAAGAATTGAACTTTTCATTTATAATTTTTCCCCTGGCATATGATACGGGACAATTGAGGTATTATAATAAACCTAGTGCCCACCCACTTTCCCCTCACTTTTCTTTTTTTTTTTAAGCTTCGTTCCATTTTATCAACACCATTAACGATTGTGTTTTGTTGTCTCCTCACTGCTGCCCCTCCTTCTCGTCATTGCACCTCCCTACAACTCTTCACAACCCCTAAACTTTACCTTGTTGTACTGCAACAAGTCACCACAAAGTTACTTGCCTTTGCTCTTTCATACTATGTCCCATCATTTTCATTCGTGTTTTTGCCTTGTTTGTGTCACTGCCTTTGTTACTACGTACAGGTAGTTACATCTCTCATTCTAGTCATTCCATTTATGACATAATTATACTGTAAAAAACAAGAAAAACATGAAAAATGATTGAACTGTATTTTAAAAACTTTAAATGATAGTTTTATATAACAAATAATTTGTCAATAACTTTTTAAACTCATATTTGATTGAAAGCATTGTACACAACTTCAAATCTTGACAAATTTACTTCTTTAAATTGTTTTTCAAACTTAGTTAAATTTAGTTTTGACATTGCTTCTCTCTCTTATATTATCATAGATGATAATATCATGCAAAATAAGAGATATGAAGAAAGAGAAATACACCCGACATTTTTAAAATGGTTCATTTGACTCGATAAACTATGTTTAGTTTTCAATCAATAAATTGAGTTATAGTGAGCAAATTAATATTGTAAATGTTGCGAGTGACATGAATTGTCTCATGGCAGATGATATAGATGGGTCAAAGCACAATCGAATTGTGATACTTGGAGTGTTACGCTCTTAAATAGAAAGAATTGCACCTTAACTAATTATTATACCTTTTGGCCTAGAGGTAAGCACTAGATCCAACAATTGGTATCAGAGTCAAAGTCACGAGTTTAATTCCTAGCGAGACAATTGCTGAAGGAGAGATTGTTGCGCGTGACATCAATTGTCCCATAATGGAGGCTAGGTGGGTCAAGTCACAATGCTCTTAAGTAGAAATAACTTGATAAGCAATCAATTTAACAATGAATTCTTTAGGTCTGTTGCCACTCTTGGCTAACCCATATTAGTATTTTTTAGGAATATAGTCACTTTTGGTTAACCCCTTTAAGTCTTATATGAAATTCAATCACTTAGTATTATGTAAAATTCAATCACTCTTAACTAAAATAAGTATTCTTTGACACATAACGAGTCATAGATAAAATCGGGTATCCTTTCATATCATAGTCATTCCTTGTTAACCTGTTTAAGGGTATTTTTTAAAAGACAACCACTCCTAGCTAATAACATAGAGTATTCTTTGGTAAACAATTACTTCTGACAAAGATAATAAATTATCTTAACAATGATCAAAAGATTATAAAGTTGCTCACTAGAGAAAGATAATGTTTTTCAATGTATATATATGTATGCACTTTCTTTTAATTTGCTAAGTAAACACTGAATAATGTTATTTATGAAGCTTTTTCAGGCACATAAAAATTGAGCAATGTTTTTTCACTATGCAATGTGATCTCAATTATTTTCTTCTTGATGAATGACTTTAAATAGGCACTAAAGAATATAGTCATTGTAAATTATTTATGACCATTAAACAACTTCAACTCACTTAAATGTCATTCTTGTGTCTGATGAACTTGAACATACATCCAATGCAATCCATGCAAAACTAATTGCTCTTTTCTTCTTTAGGCAACCCAAAAAATTGGATGTACTTATCTCTTCTTTAACAATGTATCTTTACTTAAAAAGTGTATAAATCACAAGACTAAGACTGTACGAAGTAGAGAGTCTTCTTAGAATTGACGTTATTAATGTTGAATTGTTGAAGAAAACAACTTTAACTCTTCTTTCATATATCATTTAATGTAATTTGACTTTTAAACATATCTTGTAGAAAGATGAAGATAATGGACATTCTACTATGATATTAACTTAAATTTATCTTCTTATAGTGTGAACATTTTAAATACTTTATTAAAATTTTAAATGCTTTATTAAAAGTAAAAGAATATAACAAATTATTATATTTAAGAGACAAAACATGTATATTTTACATGATATCTGGTTGAGCAAATAAGAAACAAGATGATCTTTAGAGTTAGTTATTTTTAACACTTTATCAAAATTATCACGTTTGGTTCAAGCATACATGTTCAGTCACATATTTTGTAGAAATATGGTTGGCATTAAATTGCCACGAGCCACCTATACGTACGATTCGAAGGTTCTTATTGTGGCTGGGTTACCGATTCCGCAGGTTTCCAAGCCCCTGCATGTAAGCTCTTCGTCACTTTTGCGTGTACAAAAATACGTCCTATTCATAATAGAAACTTAAACGTTGATGTTTGGCTTTCTCAACTTGTCCCAAAAGCAAACCACATTATCCATTAAACAAAGAAATTATTAATACATTCTGAGAGTATGCGATGGTATAATCTTTTACAAGTAATTACGTAATTTAAAATCTCAAAATTGCATTCCCACTAGATATTTTCTTACAGTATAAAGTTCACTTATATTTATTTTTTTAAAACTAAAATTAAGAAAAAAAATATAAGATTTAAATAATAAAATGTGTCATCAATCAAGATTGAAATATGAAAATACAATAGAATAAGTATAATAGTTTACGTAAGACAAGAGCATATGCTTGTGTTGACCAGCAACCGACCAAAGAAGAGGGTTTCTGAAATTCTACGTGACCCTCTCTCCCTTTCTTTCTCGACCGTCCAAAGAAAAAGCTGGTTCAGGGATTTTGAAAGCAAACTCAAAGTGGGTTTATGTCTTTGTTTGAGTTCCTCTATTTGTTACTTCCATATTCTCTTGTAATGATCTGTCCATGTTTTCTTTTCTTTTATTGAGCCTGCTTTGAGATGACATGTTTAGATGACCATATATTGGAGAAAAAATGTGCAATTCGCACAGAAAATTTTGCCCTGGCGCCCAACTTAGAGCCTTAATTATTATTGTCTGCCAGCGTTTATATTAGGGAGGAATGAATCCCGTAAATGTGGGATTGGAACCCACACCGGTACTGAGTTTGACGGAAAAATATTTGTTATAACCGGCTAATCTGCTTAATTAAACTGGTTTTCGTCAAGGGTGTGGTGCTTTAATCTCATATTTAATAGTTGTATTTCACTTCAATTAATTTTGGATTTTGGGAAGATCCTTACAAACACTTCGACAGTCAATGTTTCGAGTATTATAAGTATTTAAGGATTAAAATAACAATATCTTATATTTTGAAACTATTTCTTTTGTTATCTTTTTTTATTTTTTATTTTTTTTGGTGTAGTACATGTGATAATTACTTAGCATTCGTTATTAGTAAAATATTTTTACAAATAACAAGGAGATGACAATATCGACCTAAATTACAAGTAGTCATTCGGTTTATTTCATAGTTTTAATCATGTTTAGTCTGGAAAAATTAAAACTAGTGATATGTGAGATCGGTTTGGTAGTATATAGGTCGCCCAAATCCTTGAGAGTACTTATTATATTTAAGAAGGACTTAACAAACCGATCATATCATAAGGTCATTCATATTTAAGAGAGTTGACATTTGGTTATTTTGGAAATTCTTTTATTAAATGACATGAAATTTGACTATTTTGAAAGAATTTAATTTTTGATTTCTCTAGTCACCATGATTAATCACTCCTTAATTATTATATATTACATTGATTATAATATAAAACTTTTTATATTATTTGATACAATGTGTATACAATATTAATTTTTTTATATTTGATTATGGTCATAATTGACATAGAACGTGTTATATTTTTTTTAAAGTATATGTTGCTTTACATCAACCTAAAATTATAATAAATTTTTTTTTTCATCTAACCATACTAGTAGGTTATAACAAGAAAGGGAAATTATGGTAACTAAATTGGGTATTCACTACCATTGTCAATGATTGACCATTGGAATAAATAAATAAATAAAGTTATTTGTTAAAAAAATAAAAATCATCAAATATTTTAGGAGTGTGATCGCTAACATATAAATTTTTTCACTGGCACACGTAAAACATCGAACCTTTTCTTTTTCCATTTTTCATATCCTTTGCCAGATGATAATTGCTCCTATAACAAAATTTCCCATGCTACTATTTCTTTCCTTGCTACTTTATATACTTCACTATTTTTCACTCTTAACATTTGCATACCAATTTATAATTTCCTTTTGTTTTGTAGATAATACAGAGGCAAAAACTTTTCAGATGTTATTGGGGTTGGAACTACGCAAATTACCCAAAGTTTTTTTATAAACTTCAAATTAATAACGAATCATCTTATCTTGGTCAGATTTTGATTACACTCCATTAGAAGTTGAACATTTGTATAAAAGCCAAAAGCCAAGCTTTTGAGTCACTATACCTTTATACAATTTGAATTTGTCATATTTTTATTTCTCTATTTTCATGTATAGAAAGTCAGAAATGGGGGAACTCGTCCGCGGGAAAGCTTGATTCTTTGCTTTGCAATTATTTTGTATGTCAACTTATAATTCAAACAAAGACACTGTAGGTATTAATTTGCGTAGAAAAGTATAATATATTATCCTTAAATCATTGACAGACTCACTCACTAATTAATGCCCCACTACACATCGAGGAGAAAATTTCAACAATGTGCTTAAAAATATTCGAACTCAATTTGCAGCGATCCAAAGTCCAAAGTAAAAGACTTGTTGTGGTTTGTGTGAATAATTAACCCACCCCCAGGTTGAAAACAACTCAAAATAGAAGAAAACCCTAATTTGAATGGTCAAAGGTTGCATTATAAAGCATAAAAAAGTCCACCTAATACGCACTTAAACATGTTCTGGGTGGATAAGATGATCATTGGTAGAAACGTCAGATTATAGAGAGAAAGAATGGTGGCAGCATGAATAATTAAGTGCCCTTTTCCTGTTGCAATGCTTCAGACAAAACAGCAAGCTAGTATGAGCATATAGGAACACTCTTCTAGGGTTGATAATAGGAGTGAAAGTGATAGTATAATGATCATAACTTTACAAAAACAAATAATTCAAGTCACCATAATTTTTATAGAAGTGAGATTCCAATTCAAGAATGCGTTTTCAATCTCGCATTTATATATTTTCAATTAATTAATATAAAATTTACGAAGTTTTTTTTTTTAAGATATGGCAAATGAAATGAAAGTGGTCTATGATCATAATTGAAAGTTGCAAGTCCAAATTTCAACCCGTCACAAAAGAAGTCACTGTTCCAGAAAAATACACTTAAACTTTCGGCGGATTTATCAAAATGAAATTGGTTTGAAGAAGGACTCTTGTCGCAATCCATGATTAGAAACGCGACATCACACAGTAGAGTTCGATCAGTCCAATAATTAGTTTAATGAAGTGATTGAGTGGTAAAATTGTTTTCATTAGTTTAAGATTGCGTGCAACTAAACTTGAACTCTTAGACAAAGTACACCTGTTACCTACACTCTGTAGCAACAATTCATCATGTTGTGACACTTAAACAAAAATGAGGTACAACGTGCACAAGTCTAAATTATTATGTGGAAAATGACTTCGATAACTGTGAATGACGCACGATTTGGTCAATTTAACAACTACAGCTACTACCCTACGAGCTATTTCAATGCTCCTTGAATTGACAAAGTTTTTGTTTCAAAAACAATTACACATTTGAAAACGTATACTTAATTGCATAATTATTGAACTGTGCCAATTTTTACTTTTGGAAAAAAATGCTCATTCATTCAAAAGATACCCACATAAGGGATAAGATAAATAGTCTCTCTGTTTATGTTAAAAAAATTGTTTAGAAGTGGTCTATTTTAAATAATTCTCATATAAACAAAAGTTAAGCTGCGTTTGTTTACAGTAAAAAAAAAAACAGTACTTCTTTAAATTAAAAGTATTGCTTTTCTTTCTTTTACCACGTCTAATTTTTTTTATGAAAAACAATTTTAAGTTACTTATGAAGAAATACAAAATTACTTTTTCTGTTTCTACTTGTTTAAATAAGTTCATCCAAACATGTTAAAAATCATAATAAGTTATTGCTTTATTAAAAAATTCTAACAAAAGTTTAAACAAACATATCCAAAGGGTAGGTTTTTATGATGTGAGGACTCAATAACTGTATGTGGCTAAATTATTCTTTAAGTTCAAGTTTTGACGTTAATAAATATAAAGTATTAAATTAATACTTATACTGTTTAACATTTCTGTTATGCTTTATTTTATTTAAACTATTTTATCTAATGAGTATTAGTTGGACTGAATTTTAGTTTATTTATTTTAATTTATTTATAAAAGATTAAAATTTTTTATTTCTCAATTTAAACTACATAAATTGAAATATCTTTTATATAATTTTTTGTGCAGTTTTCACATATTATTAAGGAAACATTAGTTTTTTTAATTGTAGTATTAAATTTTTATTAATTTCAATTAGTTAAAAAGTTAAAAAAAGTCTAATAAATGCTAAAAATAGTGTAATAATTAAAAAAATGTTGAAAAATTTAAAATAGTTAATAATAGTAAAATATTAAAAATAATAAAAAATGCATTAAAATATAAAGGTAAATATGGAAGAAAACTGAATCAGTTAGACACTAGCGGAAGTAAATAAGCGAAAAAATTCGAAAATAAATTACTTTAAATACCTTTAAAATAATTTTTTATGCTGATAAACACTACTTAACAAGGTAGTGAAATAAACTAGTAAACAATTATACTAAACACACATAGAGTTCACTGAGCATGACATGTTAGTGTCTACGAAAAAGATGAGGATCTTTTTTTTATATTTTATAACTTTAAGGGGAGGATGTTGATCATGGATTCTAAAAAGAATAAACATTGTATAAACATCCAGTCAATAAATAAAATTTTAAAAAATTCTTGTTGAATTATATTTAGATCAAACTAGAAAAATTATCCTTATTTTTTCCTTATTTTTTTTTTCAAAAATACACTTTCTTGGGGAAACGTATCATATAATCCAATGTGGTTAGCTTCACTGTTAATGAAGAAATTGAAGAATCTTGTGCTTGATTTAACTTCAATACAACATTCGTAGCATTAATGCGTACGTACTCCACCGTTTTAATACATCTACTTAACAACTAAAATGAAACTCCAAAAAATTGGACCAGGGCCAACACTATCCATTTTTGGATTCTTCTCGTTTTTTTTTATTTACCCATGAGACATGGGTTTTGTAGGCCTGGTGCTTTATAGTTTATATGATTTAGGATGACTTCTTCCTCCACCTCCATAGTTTCTTACCGTACCGTCATAAAGAATGTGAAAAGATTCAAATGTCTTTAAATGAACATAATAAATGACTCAATTGCCTTTAGTTATATCATCCTCCACCTCCATACTCCTGCACCGCTGCAACTTTTTTTCTATGGCTTAATTCTTCTTTAAACCGTCCTAAGCAAAATATCTAATGTTCTATTCACTATTTTAGTTTGTCTATCAGTTTATAGACAATAAATAGTAAAGAAAAGTAATTTAGTACCATGCTTACCTCATAATGTCTTCCAAAAGTTATTTAGAAACTTAGTGTCCCTGTCACTTATAATATTTCTAGGCCCTCCATGAAGTCTCACAACTTTCCTAAAAATTAAGTCAACTACATGACAAACATCATTTGTCTTCTTGCAAGGTATGAAATGTGTCATTTTTGAAAACCTGTCAACAACAACAAAAATAGAATCTTTGTCATTTTTTGTTCGTGGCAATCTTAAGACAAAGTCTATAGAAATGTCAATCCAAGGATAGTAGATATAGGCAAGGATGTATATAAACCATGTGACATCACTTTCAATTTTGCCTTTTTACAAACAAAGTAATGGTCACAAAATTTATGCACATCATGTTTCATAGGGGATCAATAGAAATGCTCTAACAATTTTTCTAAAGTTTTTTGTACCCGAAAATGTCCCATCAAACCACATTCATGTGTCTCTCTTACTAGTAAATACATAATCTTTTCTCTTTAAACAAGTAATCATTGTAACTATAGTATTCATTTTGAGATACCTTTTCACAAGCAGTATACATTTCAAAAAAATTCAACATCATCCAAGCATATCTCTCTCAAAGTTTCAAGTCCAAAAATTTTAGTTTCAAGAGTAGAAAGTAATGCATGTCTTCTAGATAATGCATCAACAACAATGTTTCCTTTTCTCTTTTTATGTTTAATGACATATGAAAATTGTTCAAGGAACTCAATCCACTTGACATGCCTCTTATTCAACTTACCTTGTCCTTTCAAATATTTAAGGGATTCATGATCATTATAAATTACAAATTCTTTAGGCAGAAGATAATGTTGCCAAGTTTGCAATGCACGCACTAAAGCATACAATTCCTTGTCATAAGTGAAATAGTTTAGGGAAGCCCCTTTTAATTTCTCACTAAAATAAGCAATTGGGTGTCCCTCATGAATTAAAATAGCCTCAATGCCAATATTAGATGCATCACATTCAACTTCAAAAGATTATTTGGTAATGCAAGAATAGGACCATTAGTTAGCTTATGCTTAAGGGCAAAAAAATGCTTGCTCTTGTTTCTCTTCCCATTTAAATCTCACATGCTTTTTTAACTATCTCATTAAGAGGTACAGACAAGGTACTAAAATCTCTAACAAACCTCTTATAAAAACTAGCTAAACCATGGAAACTTCTCACTTCACTCACAGTTTTAGGTGTAGGCCACTCTTGAATGACCCTAATCTTTTCCCCATCCACTTGTACCCCTTTGGCACTCACAACAAATCATAAAAATACAACATGGTTAGTGCAAAAGGTAGACTTTTCAATATTAGCAAATAATTTTTCTTTTCTAAGCACGTTCATTACACCACTCAAATGTTCAACATGTAAATCAACATTAGTGCTATAAAGCAGAATATCATCAAAATATACCACAACAAACTTGCCCAAAAATTTCTCTTAAGACATGGTTCATTAATCTTATAAAAGTGCTTGGGGCATTAGGTTGCCTAAGGGCATTGCCCGCCACTCATATAAACCATACTTAGTCTTAAATGCAGTTTTACACTCATCCCTTCCCTTATCCTAATTTGATGGTACCCACTTTTCAAAACAATCTTAGAAAACACACAAGCACCATGTAACTCATCAAAGAGATTATCTAACCTGGGAATAAGATGTCTGTATTTGATTGTGATATTATTGAGAGCCCTACAGTCTGTGCACATCTTCCAAGTCCCATCTTTTTTAGGCAACAATATCATGGGAACAACACACGGGCTCATGCTCTCTTGCATCCACCCTTTGCTCATCAATTCATGAACTTGCCTTTGAATTTCTTGAGTCTCATATGGATTGCTCCTGTAAGCTGGTCGGTTGGGTAAAGAAGCTCTAGGAATGAGATCAATGTGGTGCTCAATTCCTCTTAATGGTGGTAGTCCATTTGAGATTTCTTTTGAGAACACATTCTTATATTCCTGCAAAAGAAACTCAACACTAACAGTAACAACATATTCATTAGAGTTGTAAGCAATCAAAATATTACTTTTGCAATACAACAAGTGGTTTATTGGCCATCAACACCTTCTTCACCTCACTCTCTCTTTCACCAAACAACTTATTTTGCTCTCAAGTGTTTCATTATTGCTGATGATGTGTTTCACTTTTTTTTTTCTTTCTACTCTTTTTATGTGTTTTATTCTTTTCTCCTTTCTTTTGAATTCTTCTTTCTCTCAATTTTATTTGGTCCTCACAAACCTCTCTAGGAGATAATGGTTTAAGAATAATTTTCTTATCATTGTGTATGAAAGAAATCTTATTTGTGAACCCATCATAGATTGCCCTTGTATCATATTGTCATGGTTTTCCTAATAAGATATGATTTGCCTCCATTGGAACCACATCACATAGTACCTTGTCAGTATATTGTCCCATAGAAAGGCACATCTCTAGTTGTTTATTCACGAACAACTCTCCATCTTCACTAATCCATTGAAGTTTGTATGACCTAGGATGTGACTTAGTCTCCAAATTTAATTTGGACACCAATCTAGAGCTAGCCACATTAGTACAACTTCCACTATCAACAATCAAAGAGCACAATTTTCCATTGATATAACATCTAGTATGAAAAAATTTATCTCTTTGGGATTGGGCTAAAGCATGTAGTTGACTTCTCAACAACCTCCTAATCATCAATAAATTACCTTTCATTGCTTCCACCTCTATTTCTTCTTCTTCATCTTTTTCTTCCTCATCTTCTTCACTACCTGAAGACTCACTAATATTTTCTCTATTATCGTTAAAGATGATGATTCTCTTAAAAGGACATTCAAAAGCAATATGCCTCCTTCCCAAACACCTAAAGCACTTTAGATCCCTGGTTTTAGTGGTATTCTCGTTGTAACTCTTTGGAGCTTTTCCATATGGAATCACCTCAGTAAATTTGGAGGATGAGGATTCCTCTTTCCTGGACTTGTCCTTCCAACTTGGGTTAAAGTTGGAAGAGCTCCTTCTTGCGATACTTTTCCTCTTGAGATGTTTTCAACTTGAGTGGCCTTATGCAACGAATCCTCCATCTCAATATATTCTTGCAGTTTTACAATATCTCTTATATGACTGTTCATACCACTCAAAAATCGAGCCACAGTCACCTCATTGTCTTTCTCAATTTTAGCTCTAATCATGGTAACCTCCATGTCTTTAAAATACTCTTTAAACACTCTTATTGCCTTGAGTCAACTTTTGCAGTTCAAGCTGCAAATTTTTTTTGTAACTAGCTAGAACATATCTTTTCCTCATGATATTTCTCATCTCGCCCCAAGTGTCTACCACTGGTTCTTCATTTCTTCACCTCTTTTAACATCCCAAAAATTATCTACAACATCTAATATATTCAAATCAGTAATTAAAACATAATGTACAATATATATATATATATATATATATATATATATATATATATATATATATATATATATAT
>Ga0209489_101168_pt1 | contig 53430 bp, 41 predicted proteins | sample SiratrowhiteBW_FD_187527 | JGI IMG/M metagenome (GOLD analysis project Ga0209489, IMG submission 187527) | Root nodule microbial communities of legume samples collected from California, USA - Siratro white BW (SPAdes) (version 2) | ecosystem: Host-associated > Plants > Roots > Nodule | place...
ATATATAGTTACACAAAAGTAATATTGACCCAATAACTTTTCATCAACTTGACCCATCTAAATCAATTTCAATTAAATATAAGCTCGATAAATTAAATATTACATAATTTAACACATATATAAGTACATATATATACAAAGTAGGATTTGCTAAATTTACCTCACTTAAGCTATGACCTAATCACTTGAGGGTGATATACTTATTGAGTGGTATTCCAACACTTTACTCACATTATACCTTGTTATATTTAAAAATTTTAAAAATCTCACCTAACTCGTTACCATTCTTTGCTTGAGTAATGAGAGTTCCAAAAGACAAAAATGTTGCTACACCTTTCTTGTTTCAATGTCCAATCTCAACTTGAGCGATGAGTATTTTCATTTGGATGTACACTTGGTCGCTTAAGTCTACACTGAAATTCATGACTCTTGTTCAAACATTCAAATAACAATTCAACGCCTAATAAAGATACAAAGAGATATCAAATTTGCATATATTCCAAAAATATTTTCAACCCAAAATTTACCATTATTTAAACCAATTTAAAATATATATTTACACTTAAATATTACAACATTTACCTATTATAATTGTTACATCGTAAAATTACCATTCCAACCAAAAACCAAGTAAAAAATCAAATCAAATACAATACCAACTAATCCAATTAAAACTTATCTAATTTCAACTATTTTCATATCAATCACACTCTATAATCAAAATCACTTATAATTTAAAATAGTTTCTCAAACGGGAAGTTACTTGTGTCCTAAACAATAAAAAAGGTTAAAAATACACTTGGACTTCTAAAATCCTAGTAAAACATTACTAAATCAACAAAAACACAAAATTAAAGATGAATATATTAAAAATAACAAAACGGATTGTGAATATTCATAGATAAAATCTTGAGAATTAATATTAAAATTTTAGGATAAGAATAACTTACTTCAAATTGAATTATGATAAGTTAGAAACCTTCAATATCTAGCTACCTTCTAATTGGTATGATCTGAAAAAAAATTAAAAAATAATTTCAAAATTGAAAAAAATAAAATAAGTGAAAGAATTCAAGATAGAAAATGAAAAAAAAAATACATGAAGTAGAATAAAGAAAAAAAAGAGAGAAAAGAATAAATTGGGATGGGTCTTACCCTTTCAAACACAAGTTAAGATTGTCACTCAAATTATACAGTTTTTTATTTTTATATTTAAAGCGTTTGCATAGTTTCAAAGAGTATCATGCAACTTTTGAAGTGATATGGTTTTTTTGGAAGAACGCATGCAGGTAAAATTGGTAAAAGTGGGTGGAATTGAGATTTTGTAGGTAAAGATTAAAGAGTTACCTTGTACGGGTTGGTCCGTTGTTGGGGTTGTCGGGGTTGACGGGGTGGGTGGGGTTCCAGAATGTTGGGAAGTGGGTTCGCTGACGACGTCCTGATCCTGGGCATGATGGCGGTGGTGGCGGCCAAAGTCTCGGAGCATTTGGAGCTGAGGGAGGAGGAAGCTGCCAAGGTCAGGGCGGTCCTTCCGTCTCAGCTGCGCGCATTGGAGTGCCAAGTTGGCAAGGGAGAGGGCCTGTGGGATGGGCCAGTCCGGGACCGATGGGTCCAGAATCTGGGCAAAGATTTCATTCTGGATCGAGTGTTGGACCTGGTGGGCCAAGCCCATGGCGGGCTTTCCTGTCAATAGTTGGAGAATAATGATTCCCAGAGAATACACATCCGACTTCACGCCCAGCATTCCGCTCTGCTGGTACTCCGGATCGATGTAGCAGAAGGTTCCTGCCGCCGCAGTCTCGCGGCAATGCGTCTCGTTCTCCGCCACTGCAGCAGGCACAAGCCTGGCCAGTCCCACATCGCTTATCTTGCTGACATAGTTGTGGTCCAGCAATATATTTGCGGGCTTAAGGTCTCGGTGCACCAGCGGTTCTGGCTTTGTCTGATGCAGGAACAGCAGCCCTGTGGCTATATCTGCTGCTATTCCGAACCTGACCTCCCAACTCCTCATCCCCCACCTTCCCCCTTCTTCCTCCTTCTTTCCAAACAGGCAGTCTTCCAAGCTTCCATTCTCCATGTATTCGTATATGAGCGCTCCCTCCTCCGGGCACGTTCCTACCAGAAGCACCATGTTGGGATGTCTTATGCACCCTAGTATGTCCACCTGCATTGCCATTTTCAATTTTCCGTCAGACCCTACTCTACTTTCTATTTCTAAATCATTCAATGCCACTGGTTCTTCACCTCTTGCTGAAACTGTGTCTTCCCCTGTGCTGAACCTGGGCGCAGAACCTTCACTGCCACTGCTGTGTGATCTAGGTAACACTTGTACACGGTTCCATACCCCCCTTCCCCTATTTTCTGGGATTCCGAGAACCCGTTTGTTGCCTTTTCAATCTCTTCCATTGTGTATCTCCTGTATCTTTTATCTGTCTGTGTTAGATCTTCCAACACTTTCCTCATTTCCTCTGCTTCTCTCATACACTTCTCTTCCATGTCTGCTCTTCTCTTTTTTTCCACCCTTGCAAGACTCTCTGCCGCTTTTGCTGTTTCCTTCGCTGCTTTACTTTTTTCTTTCTCTTTCTCTGCAAGTGCCTCTGCTGCTTCCTGCGACACCCGTGCCTCCTCTATTTTCTTCTCTCCCTCTATTCTGCAGTTGTGCAGTTCCACTAACTGTACCATACACCGTTATTCTCTCTATTATTTCCGTTCCCTCAATAACATCATTACCATATACACTTACCTTCTGCTGCGCTATTAGGGCTTCTTTGCATGCAGTGCTGTACATTTCCATTGTTTGCTTTAACTCCAGCCTCAACCTCCTCGTATCAGCTTCCACATCGTCCTGAACAAGTATTATTAACCATCACCTCTAATACATTCTTGCTCTTAACAATATATACTTTATTAGATGAAAACAGGCAAATGCTCACAATGTTTTCCTCTGAAAATAACTGGTCCGGTGAACTGGGCTCGGCGAACTTGTTTTTCATGCATGCTGACCCCACGCTACGATCAGAACTGGTTGAAATTCGCGCATTTCTGCCATAATCAACATGGTCATAGAAAACAGAGGATGAACGCACACTGCTGGGCCTGCCAGAGCTTACAAATGATATGTCAGAGTCAGGTTCGGTGAACTCCATGGATAACCTTCCGCTCCGTCCTAATCTTCTGCCAAATTGTGTCTTGCTTCAACCATAGATTGGACAAGAAAAGATTTATGTTAATGTTACCGTGTCATAAATAATCTCACTACTGTCCTATGAAATGGCTTCAAGAGGAAACCTACTTCATGGATTCACCCTGCCAGCTGGAAGGTTTGGGTGATGCCTTGCCTGCAGCAAATGCATGCATGCAAATATGTGATTTCATCAAATCGTGATTACCAAAAGAATATCAGTTTGAAGAAACAAACCTTTGAAGCTCAAACGACTGGATATTTCAGATTCAGTCTCATTCTCGTCATTTAGAGCCTCTATTTGCCTCAGCAGTGGGGAGGCATGCGGGACCCTTCGAGCAGCACTCCTAACTGAAGAGATTCTCCCCTTAGAAATGACATACACAGTGCAGAAATCCGGTACCCCCTTTAATATGCTGCTTGGTGTACTTGTCTTGAACCTGCATTTCATATGCACTAATCACAATACATACATGCTTACGTACCATATTATTGGAATTCAAAATAGCTAATTCTGATGGGCCTTACCTAATAAAGCCATGCCTGGAGGCTGCACCAAGCACCAAGTTCTCAATTGCAGCATGAGAGACATATTCAATTATTCCTTTCACCACTTCCACGTTTTCTAGAACGACATCAAGACAGTGTATCTAATAAAATAAATATATAGCATCAGTAAGAAGTTTGAAAAGAATATATAAACAGGTTTTTATAGACATACATACATACTTCTTTGCGTGAACAATAACAATGAAAGGTATCAAATAGTTCCTTTGTAATGTTGGCAAGTTTGTCTCTCTGGTTGCATAGTTTGGCTTGGCTGCCTCCTAATAATGTATACATTTGAAAAGTGAGAAGATGTTGGAGTGAATGAATGATTATTAGTGTTATATATATATATATATTCATGTTTATGTTGGTTGGTGAATTACTGGAAAAAGAGGAGGAGGTTGTGTGCAAGACGTGGATCAGAACAAGAGTTTGGCCTCTGGAAAGAAGCGTGTCAGCAGCCCATTTGAGGGCCTGTCTGCTCCCTTTGTTATCCTTTTCTACAGCAACTGCCACCAATCCATTTCCTCTTCCTCCCCTTTTAATTGCTAATTCCTTTGTGATTGGAAGCCACATTTATCTCTCTATCTATTTATTTTTCTTTTCTTTCCCCTCAACCCTATTACTTCTTCATCTGCATAGTTATTCAACTTTTCTCGCTATTCAACATTCCCTGGCTAATAATAAAAGTCTGCATGCCCCAAACTGGGAAACCATTTCTAGAAAACCATCTCCCCATTTTATGGATTGTCGACCACAATTTTCTTCTTCTCCTCCTCCTATTATGGGCCAACAGGAAAAAAAAAGAAAGATTCACAACATTATTTTTTTGCTTCAAAAATAGCCACGCTTGGGTCCCCAAATATTTTTCTCTCTCTGTCTCTGAAACAAAGGCCCAAAAGGAAAACTAGTGCCGTGCCTCGCTAACATCAACTAGGCAAATCCTTATATTAATATAATATCATTTTCAATAGTTCAAATCAATATGGGAAAGCCACATTTGTCATTAAATAATTTTCTTAGCCGTAACAGTGTGACCACTAAAAACTATCTTCTCTTAACAAAATATTTTCCATATATACAATTAGAAATTATAATGTAATTAGCAAGTTTAAGGAACTTAACTTTTTGACAAACAGTTCAAAATTTTGTTAGTCATAATGAAAAAAAAATTGAAACCCACGAAGAATATTTCATGACTGTGATATTTTTCATTGGAAGGTGATGAGAATGTCCATAATATTAATAAAGAAGCAAAAGAAGCGAATAGACCTTTATTTTAGAACTAACATCCATAAATAAATGAAAAGATATGATTTTATTTACAGGGATATTTTTTACTTTCAAAACTTGGGCATTAATAAAATGAATTATCTCAATAACAATTTTGTCTTATTCATAAGCCCTATATTATAACAGTTTCATTTTGTAGCCGAATATTTTAGTGTTTTAATTCGTTTCTCAAGTTTTTGCATTTCCATCATACCTCCCACCAAACATTGTTCCAACCCTACACCCAATTTTCCTTTTCATGGATAGTTGGACTTAAGTAGTCCATCAAGGATAGTTTCTTCTCAGTCTTAATTTATATGTGCTTGATTGGGCCTCAAGATCTTGATAAAGAGGGTCCCAATGAATGGACTGGCAATGATAAGCTGCGCCTAATTGGACCCAAAAAAAATAATTATGTTATTTAAGGATTTTAATAAAAATGAGGTTAGAATGTATACATAAATAATACATTTGAGAGAGTACAAATGGAAACATTTGACACGTCTAATTGCAAGAAAATTTGGATTTTTTTTAAAAAGAACAAAGATTGCCAAAAAAAGGAGAATAAAAGAATGAATGTGATCCGTTTTATGCCACAATTGAATGAATAGGTAGAAGTTAATAATTTCATTTTTATCCCTAACAAGTGGGGAAGAAAAAACTTATCTATGTTGGGAGATATATCACCGGAAGATCACTAAATTGAAGTTTATGTTTACATTGAAATTCTTAAATGAATTTTTAAATGTTTAGAATTTACATTAAAATTCTTAAATGAAATTTAAAATGTTTAAAAATATTAAATTATTGACTTAAGTTGAAAATGAGGGTACTTGTCATACATTTTAAGAAATATTGTTGAAATAAATGATCTTTATTATGAGATAAGGTTACAAGTAAATGATTTGGACAAAAATATTATTTTTGTTATTGTCATCATAGACAGAAATAAAATTGCTCACAATATATAAATCATAGGAATAAATTTGATTCCTTCTGAATTTCAAAGAAGATAATCTTAAAACAAAATTGCTAACAGTATATTTATTACATGAATGAATTTAATTCCTTATGAGTTTCAAAGAAGATAATCTTAAAACAAAATTACTATATTTATCACATGAATGAATTTGATTTCTTCTGAATTTCAAAGAAGATAATCTTAAATCAAATTGCTGACAATATATTTATCACATGAATGAATTTGATTTCTTCTGAATTTTAAAGAAGATAATCTTAAACCAAATTGCTGACAATATATTTATCATAAAAATGAATTTGATTCCTTTTGAATTTCAAAGAAGATAATCTTTACTATCTTTATATTCTACAATAAAAAGGTTAAAGTCAATCACTTCCAAGTTAGATTGTATTTTCTCTATTACACATAATCAATCAAAGTTGAAAGTGAGGGTACTTATCATATATTTTAAGAAATATTGATGAAGTAAATGGTCTTTATTATGAGATAAGATTACAAGTGAATGATTTAGACAAAAATATTATTTTTGTTACTGTCATCATAGACAGAAATAAATTGCTGATAATGTATTTATTACAGGAATGAATTTGATTCCTTCTGAATTTTAAAGAAGATAATCTTAAAATAAAATTGCTGACAATATATTTACTACAGGAATGAATTTGATTCCTTCTGAATTTCAAAGAAGATAATCTTAAAATAAAATTGCTGACAATATATTTATTACAGGAATGAATTTGATTCCTTCTAAATTTAAGATAATCTTAAAATAAAAAATTGTTGACAATATATTTATTACAGAAATAAATTTGATTCCTTTTGAATTTCAAAGAAAATAATCTTAAAATAAAATTGCTGACATTATATTTATTAGAAGAATGAATTTGATTCTTTCTGAATTTCAAAGCTAGATTATATCTTTTTCATTACATATAATCAACTATATGTTACCGTTTTAAGAGTTAAAAAAAATAGAAAATAAAAAAATGCTTATTTTTTATGAAGACGATAATATAATTAGTACAACTAAAAACATGATGTACACATAAATATTTAAAAATATTTAATAAATAACATTTAATAATATATTTAAGGTATAAATATTGTCAAAACTAACTTCCTAATTACTTATTGAATAGAATGCATTCTAATAAACTTTCATGAATATTTAGAAGTAGTCCATAATTTTCAGTAAGTTCAAATAAAATATTTACATTAATTTTGGATCAAAATCATATTCATTCACAACATACTTGTTACTGTTTTGTAGTAAACATTTCTAATGACTATTACTTATTAGAATCGTTTGGATACATTGCTTTGTATATTATTTATAATTATTGAATTTATTTAGAAAGTTAAATTATTTATTACGAAAAGATGTTGAATTATTTACAATAACTAATATATAATGATTTATTCATACATGTCATTTGTCCGTTCAATTTGTTCCAAACTCAACACCTTTCATTATGTAAAGAAAGAAAATAAAAAATTAATGGCAATTCAGGTTAATATATGCAATTTTATGATTTTTTTTTATATTTATTACTTTAATTGTTATTACTATTATTATTCTAATTAAATATAATGCTTAGTCATTTTTTGATGTCGTGAAAATTGGTTTTATTAGTAAGTACTAAATTCCGGTCTCTAAATTCTCATGCGTCTCATGGAGAAAAACACTAGCAGGATATTTTTATTTTTTTTAATTTAATTTTGTTTTAATAACCAAGGTTAGGATGATGCTACTTGCATAATTGTTATTTGTAGTGGATGCCTAGTTAGTGTAGGCTTTGCATTATTTATTGGGCATCAAAGAAAAATGAATCACCTTAGTAACATTTCTATGTTCTGCATGGCCCCTCTGATGGTAGATGCATAATATTCTAGTAAATTTATGTTTGCATCGTAGTAGGAACTTTGAAGAACATCTATACATATACAAACCAACTTGAAATAAAAAATTGTGCCAATATATGTAGGAAATAAAAATATAGGCATATCAGATAATTGATTAAGCCTGACTGCATAACTCTGATTTTGTTTGCACCAGTCCTCATTCATATGACTGTCTTTTTATGTTCTCAACCTTCCAACTTAAACTTCAGCAGAAGGCAACGAAACTCGTCTACGATATTCCGCTAGAGCCCACATTGGATAAATATCTCTGTACATTGGATAATGCAACATGCAATTTTTCATGAATACTCCAGTGATTTCCTGCCAAAACAACCCAACAATTAGAAATCCAAACTCAATCCAGAGCATCATTTTTCATATTGCTTATCAAGAACAATCATTAAACTACAAACATTGAACTGCTTATGTTTTTTAAGATCTTAGTTATTTATCGGTAAAAAAGTTTAGTCAAGTTTCACTTTTTAGAGCCTTCATATACGAGACTTTTTCAATATCAAAGGATTGATATGTACCTGTTGGGGCCAATCACCCTCTTCTAATTGAGAATTGATGAGCAACTTGGCAGCACGATGAAGAGGAGTAGGGTCTCTGTCTGCCTGTGAATTTAAAAATGCAGAGAGAAACATATTACAAGATTTGATGGCATTCAGAACAGAAAAATAAACAATTTGAAATTTGATTCACAATGAAGTGGACGTATAATTGAAAAAAACACATTACTAAAGAACAAACCTGTCCAGTATGAATCAGTCCCATAAGAGCCCATGCTGTCTGAACAACATTTGATCGACTTCCTTCTAGCGGTACATAAATCTACATTATTTTCATTTAGCAAGAGCATATTAATAAGTCGACTCATGATGAAGTTGAAGAATAGTTATTTAGAAAGAGCATTCAATGACAAACCTTTTTTGGGCTTGAAAGATAACTCTCCCCCCATCCACCGTCATCCCTCTGTGTTGTGAGTAGAAATTTAACGGCTTTACGAATAGCAGCACAATTGGTGTATGTCTTACCAGCAGCTGCTAGACCACCAAGTGCAAACCAACAACCATAAGTGAAACAAACTCCCCAATTTCCGTACCATGAACCATCAGCAGTTTGTGTATCTTCAAGGAATCGAACTGCATTGGTAATGAAATTCTCTATCTCTTTCTTCCTATGTCCTGGATACATCTTCTTGAACAAAACTAAAGCTTGAATTGCAGATCCAGTGCACTCAACGTATTCGTGTTCGACTACAATGTCCGCAAAAAACTCCGTGGGATTCAGTAACTGAAAATTAACAAGAAAGTCAATTAGTTTATCTATCAAATAATGGTTCTTTTTATCGATTAATGGTTGAATACATTTACATTATTAATTGATGTAATACTTACTTCCAACCACTCTTGAGCTCCTGCAGGCTCCCAGGCAGCCAAACCACCCTTTTTACTCTGTAATATAAAAAAAAATGTTGGGTCAAATGCAATACTAGTAAGGTAAATTAAACATCAGTGATCAAAATCACGTGGTCATGAAATTAAGAGAACTATAATATGATAGGAAACAAATTTCACGAATCTTTAACAAATGATGTGGTGTTGGATTTAAGATACGAGTCCATCATATGAACATTGACTGTAACTTTTAGCCATTTATAGATATTTTTATTTATGAAATATGTCATAATCATTTCTCTAAATTCAGTGGTACTTGCCTGAAGCGACAATAGGACATTTACTGAATCATATAACCTTTCGGGTTCCATCTTTTCTCCCACAATCTCTGGTGGCAATGCTGATAGAAGTAGACAACACTAAAACACAGGAGAATTTAGCCAAATTAACATATATTTGTTGTGATCATTGATAAATCTTTAGATTAAGTTGCTCGTTGTGTTGTTAGTTACCTTCAAGCCTTCCGCTGTGCAATCAGAAACTTGCCATCCATGGTCTTGATCAGAGAATGTCCAAGATCCTTTAGAAATATGACGATGCATACCCTTAAAGTCTCCAAAAGGGTTATCCCTTACCTACAAAACAAGAATATCGATCGTTAAAGCTAGAAACATGTTGTTCAATAGTCTAACAAACACTAAGATAGCAATAAATTATAAACAGGCATTTCAATTAGAATAATATAATTATACCAGTTATAATAATCTTATTTAGATAAGAAAATTAGTAAGTAATAACTTATTTACTTTATACTGAGTACATCGTCTAGGATTTAAGTATCTCAACTAGTGAACTTTATAATTTTGGATAAAGCTAGATATTCACAAGAGAATTTACCTCCATAACTAAAAGAAAGGAAAATTGTGATTCTTCCATATATTTATAATAAAAATTAAGCAAACCTGAGACTCCTTAATGAAATAATGCCCTTTTGCAAGTGCGGGACCAACTTCCTCAACTAGGTTAGTGGCAAGCAAAGCTTGAACAGCAAAACCAGCATCCCATTCTTGACTACCAAAACTCTGCATTATATAGACAAAGTGCATCAATCAATTAATCAATTAATTATACACTAGTTGGTTAAGAAAGTGCATGCACGAGTGTGTACCTGCATGGTCATTCCATCTTCAGACATCCACAAGTAATCTGGCACCCTTGCAAGATGCTTCTTGAAAGCATCTCCATTTGGATCTTCCACCCAACAAGCAAGCATGCATAAAACCTGAAAATATATAAGTTGATGGCATATATTTGAATGGATTTCCTTTTAATGAGAAAAAAAAACATTATATTTGTAAGGATAAAAATTCAATATGCATTTTTCTAAGATACTTACCTTTTCCACGCAACCAATGGTAATGTATCGACTAGTTTCATCTTCGTAATGGATATGTTTCATTGTTACTTGAAGAGCTTTTTCTCTAACCAGCTTGTTGAAAGGCCATCGAGTTAATAATGGCTCGGTAAATATGTATAAACTATCCCATATTAGATCTTGTATCAAAGGATGAGGATAGTAGAGATCTTCCTGTGATGTATAGAATACAAAGTTACCACTTTCATACTTAAGAGACCATGTACATACACACATATGGTTAACTAAAGATAGTATTTTTAACCTTTGCACATTGGTGACGAGCTTTCTTCCAATTAACTTTTTCATAGGGTTGAGTAAACAGCTCTTCTCTCAATTGTAAAATGAGAGGTGTAATTGGACCAACAAACCTCTTTCCGTATAAGTAAGACATAGGCATGTACACTAATCGACAGTAACACCACATCTTAGCTGCAATTGTTAAGATAAAAACGAAAAATAATGATACAAAAATCTATACTCTGTAATTTAAATATATAAAATTTATGAAGTGTAACAAAATAAAATTAACTCTACCCGGATGCATAGGAAGAAAGGAAGGAAGGATCCAAAACTCTGGGGGCATTGGGTTACTTCCACACCAATCAAATACACCAAGTATCTACAAAAGTAAGACACATTTGTATCAGTAAATACATTTCTAGTTTTGTTAGTTTCTGTATTTATAATTTATGTAAAAGAATAACAATACCGAAAGCCAAGTTTTCCCCCATGAAGGTATATGTGTTACACCACCATGATCTTGAATCCACTTTCTTGCTCTAGCACAAGCATTGTCATGACCTCCATTGGGTCCTTCTCCAAGAATCCTCATACATATATAGTTTAGCGCAGTACAAAACATGGTGCTATGACCCTCTATGTGTAGTCCCCATCCTCCATCTTCATTCTTTAAATGGAAGCACGAAACAGATACTATAAGTTATCATTGTTGCAAGGAACAGATTAAGCAAATACAAGTTCACTGAATAATACAAGAATTTTGACAGAGAAAAATGTTACAATTCTCTCTCTTTACTTCACACTTGATAAAAGTATCTTGAGATTGAATAAACATGAATACCTGGTGATAATATATGTAGCGGAGAATTTCTTTGCGATGCTCTTCTGGAAATACTGATTCAAGATGCCCTGTAATGTACATGCAGAATACCTGCGAAGTACAAAATAATATTGTTTAATTCGTAAGTATAATAGACTTGAATTTTATATATAGTTCAAAATAACCGATCCAATGCAATATTTCATGATTATGTAAACTAAAGTGAGTATTTGTGAACAAACAAACAATAAAACTAATACTATTGTCATTCTCACTTTAATGTACCATATTTAAGTATCCAAACTTAGAGCATTTAGTTGTCTACCATGCCTTAAAAGAATTGAATCATTCTATTAATGAATAAATTCCTATTTCATTCTTTGAAAAGTTTGGTTCCACAAAAAATAGAGAATAAGGATAATAATTTTTTTTTTACTTATACAGCTTGTTAAATTTAATTTACAGTAACAAAAAATTTCTTTTAAGAACAATAAAAACACAATTGTTTCACAAATTTGATATATACTATCTTTTGAAGAACAATAAAGAACTTCAATTAAGAAAATTTTCACTTAATTTTGTTCAGATGATACTAAAAGACACTCATATATATATATATATATATATATATATATATATATATATATATATATATATATTTTAATTTTAACGTAAAGACACTCATTTCTTATTTTTTTTATTAAAATAATACTCACGCTCTTTAATTTTTAAATAAAAATTTTATTATGTTTTCAATAAATAATGCTCACAATTTTTTTTTATATTTTATACTTTAATAGAGTAAAATTCCCTTCCTTACCTTAACTTAAAATAAACTAAAATTTAAATACAAAATTATGAAAATTAAAATCGAAAGTTTTAAAATATCAAAATATGTTTTTTTATAGAAAAGTTGAATCTTTTAATTATTATATATTAAAAAATAATAAAATTATCATCACTAGGTTATAAATTCTTATAAAATATAAAAGCTATATTTTTTGTAAATATTATTTTAATATAAAAAGTAAATAAATAACTATAAAATGTATAATTAATTTATTAACTTATTTTTAATACAAGTATAAATATAAATAAATAAGAAATGTAATTATTATTTTTTATTAATAATATAAGAAAGATGAATGCTAATCACTTTACATATTTAAATAATTTAAATATGTAAATATTAAATAATAAACTGCTGTTTAACATTAGTAAAATGAGATATCAAGATTTCTAACTGATTGGAGGAGGAACTCTATTATTCATGAATAAATAACCAATATTTCAGAAAAGACAATGCTTCAGAGAAAGTTCCATGATACGTATATGATAACTCAGAACTACCTTAAACGCGGTTTTATTTATGATCAGAAGAAAAAATATATAAGTTTTGGATTTATTTCAAATTTTGATAAAAAAAAGTTTCTTGTGAAATGATAAAACTTGCTAATATTGCATTTTATTTAAAATAAGAAACTTGCTTTGCTTTTGAAATTGATAAAGCTTGCTTGTGAAATCAAAATTCTCAGTTATATGACTTATTTGAATAATTTTTTAATCCACGACTTGTTGGTGACTGACTTGGCACATAATGTCCATTTAAAGATTTTTTTTTATTCTTTATCTTTTTTTATATGAGTTTGTACCTATCAGCAGGGCCACCTGTTTTCTCCTGCGGGCCAGCGTACTTTCTTAATATTATATAATATATAATATTTACTTTGTAAGTTTATTTATAAAATAGTATTTTAAAACTTGCACTGCAGTATTATTATTTATTATATAGTTATTTAAAATTTAATTAATTTTGTTATATTATACTAAACATAATAAGGAAAACACAGAGTACTAACAACATGTGTCTAACATGCTTGACGAAAAAAACTGATTCCAGAGGTTGTCTGCCGATGAAATTCTTAATAATGAATGAATAAGAGTATCCTAGCATACCTGCTATTTGCTAATCAATATTAACAAATTTAATTGAAGTTCTTTTTTAAAATTAAATGATTAAATAAAAATATTAATTATTGAGAAAAATATTTAGAGTTTAACTTTATATATTTATATTTATGAAATTGAATTATTTTAAAAAAGATTAACTTTTTATTTGAAAACAATAAAAAATTTATTTATATTAATTTTATTTAAATTTTATTTTGAAAATAATTTTGTTATGCATATAAAATATGCACAGTATCTATCCCAAAGTTAAATTGCAATAGCAAAGTTTAATTATATAAAATCAATGATTTTAATTCAAGTTTAATTATAAACAGAATGTCAACCTTTTTTTTTTTTTTTTAATTTACACAAAAGTGATAGTGAGTAATAATTTTTTAAAGGGATGACGAGAAACCGAAGGGTTGGTCGGTTCACCCAGAACTTTAAGCTTGAAGCTGATGAAGGAGAGAGCTGGTTTTTCCCATACATGGAAATGGATTTGAAATTAAAAAATACATATGATCCAAAATAGAAAGAAAGAGTGATAAAGAGAATATGATGAGAAAGCAGTTGGTGGTTTAAGTTGAGAGATTTATGAAGCAGTAGTTGGTACTTACCAGAGGAGGAAGAAAAAACAGAGGACCTGCAATTTGCGCAGGCCAATGGCCATCACTGGTCTGCAATGCAGCGAGATGATGTGCGCCTCTTCTAACGGCGGTTGTGACTTTCTCGTAAGTTATTTCTTCTCCCTCATCTATCTTCACGCTAGGTATTGTTTGTTTGAAGTTATTCTCCCTGAGAACCTAGAGGTAGCATAGGGATTTGATTAGTAAGACGTGTGGGAAGAGGAAACAGAGAGATTTGGTAGTAAAAACAAAAGAGTAGGTACCTGAAACCGCCAGAGGAGGTCAGCACAGGGCTTGACCTTGAAGCGGTTGTTGTAGAAATTGTTCCTGGCTTCCTCCACCTCAGCGCGTTCCTCGCTGCCACCTGCGTCAGGATCATACTCCCATATCTGTCTCCCTACGAAATTATTTGTGCTGAATATGTAAGGGTCCTTTCCGCCATCTCCCACCTTCAGCCTCCACATCTTCTCAGATCAATTCAATTCTCTTTCTCAATCTTTCACTCTTATTCACCTACGCACTCCCCACCAACCTTCCATTACACACCACACCTCCTTGCTCTCTCTTTCATGCCCTTATTTATATACACACTACAATTATTCTAAATCACCAATATTTTTATTTTATTCATTTCAAAAAACATTTTCTTTTATTTCCACCACTTTATTTCTTTTCTCACTTACTAAAAGTATTGTGTTATTTCAGTTTCTCATAATTACGTCAAGATTATATTGCATCCTGTAAAGTCAATGTCTCTAATTAAAACACCTCCTCTAATTAGAACACCTCTTAGCTATATCTATAGTTCCACATCTATTAATTTGGATCCAACCACGCTACCAACAACAAATAACATAATAATTCTACAGTATGTAATTCAACAATAATTTAGACCACGTGATTTTAATCTGACTAGAAAATGGAGAATTGGATTTTAGTGTAAATGAAAAAGATAGTTGAGATAATTTCCAATTGCAAATAAATGGAATGTAATTCCAAGAAAAATATAATTAGATTATTATATTTGCAGCGAGGATAGCGTGGAAAGGTGCGAGGAGTTTTTATTTTGAGGAAAAAAAAAAATGGAACACGAGGGTGGCGTGGTCAATGAAGTGGGAAGAGAATTTTGAAATATATAATTGATAATTTCACTAACTCACTAACACGATCACAAAACGTTGGATCTAGTAAATATCAATACAGTTAGAGCTGTGATACAACTCATACTATGTAGGGAGAGTAGTTAGAAGTCTTAGGTAGATGAGAGAGAGCAATAATCTAACTGATTTTAAACTTCAATTTTTATTTATAAATAAATCATTTTAATTATATTTTTACTTTTTCAATTGTTATATCTTTTCATATTGTGGATTCTATATTCAATCAGATTTAAATGAATAAAATAGCATACTTTTAAATACACGTCATATTTATTTATGTTAATTAGTATATACTTAAAAAAACTTAACAAATTAGTGAAAATTGTACGTTTAATACTAGTCAGGTTAAACAAACTTTTCCAATAGTAGAAAAAAAAATTAAAGAAACTAACCTAAGAGAAATAATATATGAGACATTAGGGTAGTTGGTAATTGATGAACATTTAGTTCAATGACTCAACTTCCTTTCTTTTTTTCTTTTTTTTTTCTTTATGCAAAACCGCAGCAAAAACCATAAGTATTGACATCTAATTTCACTACCCAAAGTCAGAACTTGAAGAGTTGGAGAGAAGGGAGTGTGCTAGAACAAAATGGTGTTCTTTAAGAGTTGACTCTCATAATACTTTGATTATATGATATATACATGTCTCTATTTTGGAAGAGATTTACACTAATGGTGAAACCAACCATTTTTTTAATTCAATATTTATTTATATGTTTATTGGTGGGTGGTCTATTTTATGTTGGTACTAATTCTAACATTCAAAATTATTTATCAAATATTATCATTTTTTTATATAACTTATTTGAATAAAATAAATCTTAAAAGTTAAAAAAAAAATTCAAAAATATTGTTATTCATACTTAATACAAATACTTGATTAATAAAATTATTTTAAAAGGATACCATCTAAATAATACATCTTCGATATTACTCAATTTAAACTGTGCACTAAATTAATTTAAAGTTTAAAAGATTATTAACACATGCATTACTAAACTTAATTTTTACTTCCAAAGAAATTTAAATTTTAAATTTATTTTCACAACATTAAAATAATTTGCAGATTTGTAAATTAAATAAGTACAAATAAATAAAAACAATAAATTTCTTGAAAAAAATGAGACTACATAAAATATGAGATATTGATAATACATAGATAACAAATTCTCCAAATTATATATATATATATATATATATATATATATATATTTTATCTACTAAAAATGATTTTAATAGAGCATTTTTCACCCTTTTAACCCTTCATACATTACAATTATAAAAAAACGAGAACACACAACAAATCAAATAATTTCATAATCACATAACTAATATGCGAAGTATGTTATGATAAAATAATTTTTCACACGTCTAATTGAATTTCTAACGTATTAATATATATATATATATATATATATATATATATATATATATATATATATATATATATATATATATATATATAATCACCATAATCATATAATAATAGATACATTAATTTGAATCTAAATTCACTGTTATTGCATGAGTTGTCTAATTCATTGTACACCAAGTACATAATAGTAATATACTTAATTCAGACCCTTTTTCTTAAGAATTTCTTTTTTAATTGTTTGAGTACTATTTTGAAGGAATCTCTTTTTGTACCTCATCATCATTAATGTTATATTCTTCATAACCAAAAGGTGATAACTTGTATATATTATTCTAAACTTAACTCAAGTAAACATAAGTCTTACCATTACCGTCTTCTCTATTGGCACCCATCTATTACCTTCTTCTCTGTTGGCACCCATCTATTCTTGTGTTGGTTCAACATGTGTAATTCCTCTTTCATTTTGAACAATTGGTTGTTTCTCATTAGCTTGTAATTCTTCACTAATTTCTTTTTCATCAACTTTTTCCTCGCCATTTACTTTTTTAGTTTCTAAATGAGACTAAACATCAACATATATGTCAAAAAATTTAAATATCCTATATAATTTCTAATCAAAGCAAACATTAATCTTCTTTATTAGATTTGTAAGGTAATTATTCGACGACATATTGAACCATCCATAGTAAGATACAGACTATTATTCATAATCTTTCTTCCTAAGACAAAGTACATATCCATAACCTCATAATACTATTTCCATTAATGGACCAAGTCCTAAGTATTCATTTATATTATTTTCAAAAACAAAAACTTCTCAGAATTGTTCTCCAATAATTTAACCCTGCTCCTCAAAAACATTCCTCCATGTTGGATCATAAAAGTTCATTTTACGCTATAACACCATCATAATTTAAAAGAATCTTAAATGAATAAAAATGTATACGATCATAAATACTTTTGGTATATATATTTAACCATACAAGAAACATGGACAAACAAATGAACAAGTTTTCAATATTCCCACTCACAAACACCTACCAATGTAATACCTTAAAATTTAAATGTAAATTAATTATTTTATTTACCATTACCATGTTTGTAATATATATTTTATTGCTAAATTTGTTGCTCCTACTTTTGAAATAAAGATGTGGAAAAACATGTCAAATCCACTCCATTGTACGTCAGATCCACATGACCAAAAAGAGAGTATATGTGAGTTTTGATTCAAGACTCTATTCCTGAAATAACTTCATAATTATTACTTAATCTTTATATATTCTAGATTTTTAAGAGATAAATTTCAATTTTCTCCTTATTGGTCTCTTCTCACCATTAGGAAAAAGGAGAGAGGTGTAAACTTTGCTTTTGTTCTCCACTACTTGTTACAACTTTTGGTCAAGGTATGTAATTCCATTTATAAGCTTCTAACTTCCTTCATCTTTACTTCTATAGTCTCTTTATATTTTCTTGATATAATATTTTGTTATTTTTATTAGGGAAAATTTGCAAAAAACCTTTCATTCTCATATATCATTTTATGTAATTATTGTACATTTACAAATTTAAAATTGAAAGTTCTTCGAAAGTAGATATTAAGTTTACTAGTTTATGTGTTAATAATCTTTTTTAACCTTAAATTAATTTAATACACACATTTAAATGAGTAATATTTAATATATTCCTTGACTTAGATTATATCCTTTTAAAATGTAAATTTATTAATAAAATATTATATTAAACACGAATCAATTTGGTTAAATAACTATTTTATAACTTGTCTTAATGAGGTCTATTTTATTTAAATAAATTAATAATAAAAACTACAATACTTTATTAATAATTTAGATGTTACATCAAGAACTTTACATACAATCCCATCAAGTACAATACAACAAAAACTTCTCCTTATACTTTCCACACATTCAGAAATAATAATGGACAATCAATCACTACCTAAGAAACAGTGATGGGCAAGCAATGACTCAACATTTTTTGTTTTGCAATGTTTGATGATTTAAGTACATATTAATTATTTATTTCCTTATTTGAATTACATTAGTATAACATATAATTCCACTGCTTTAGGATTTTAAATGAATTATGTGTTTATGTGAGAGACTCTTTGATATTTATGGATTCTTGGAACTCAGTTAATTTCTTATAAGAACTAGGAAGCAAAAGTAAAGAAAGTTAAAAATACATTTGAGATTGATTGCTAGAATAGAGGAGAAATGTTTATATTTATGCTTATTTTATATCAATAAGTGAACGATAATAAACAAGTGTTTATATTGTTATATTTTAATTATCGTTCTGTCTAATCATAGAAATATCACTTTCTTTTCCTAGTTTTTCGTTGGATTGGAAACCCAATAACATTGACTTTAAGATTGTGTATTTATCAACAATATTTTTACATTGAATGAAAACCACACAAGTCAAAACATTAATCCACAATTGATTATAATGATTGTAAGCCATCTCTATTCCTAATATAATTTTGACTAAATCAACAAATATTTATTTTAAATAGCTAATTAATGTATATTAATTTGATTTTAATAGTATGGACAGCCTAATAGTTTTGATTACAGTTGTAGAGAATGTAAAGCATTCTTGAAATTGAGTAGTATTATTTTATTATTATTTATATTCATCCATCAATTTATATGACATGTATTTAGAGAAAAAGATATTATCTATACAGACAATTAAAGATGTTAGAAATTGATGATCAACATTTTTAGTTAGGAATGGGTAAACCACGTAGAATTGTGTCTGAATACTATAGTATCTATTTATATTTTAATGATTAAATATGAATTTCTAAATTTCAAACTATATTAGTATTTTCCTGGGACTGGTTTTAATTTTACAAGTCGAGTATTGCCAACATAATAAAATAAAATAAATTTTCTTTTTTGTTATATTTTTGATAGACATTCAACCTTAATATGAATTTTTACTTGGGTTCAGAACCAATCTGGAACCATTGACGAAATACGTCAATGTAAACAATCTTTTTTGAGGAGGAAAAAAACATTAGATGTGAGATTTTGGGCCTTTATTTCTATGTGGCCAAACATCTAACATTCCTCTTTTGGGTTATGAGAAGATTATTAAATGGGTTTGAGAGTAATATTAGATCATGATTGAAGTATGAGAAGATCTCTTTCCTCTGGAGAATGAGGACAAAAAGGGAAGCTTAGAAGGTTGACATACGGAGGACTGCCTCTGCAAAAGGCATATTTTTGGTGTAGTGCCCTGAAACGAGTCAAGGAAAAAGGAATAATGAAAATTCTAACTAAACGGAATACAGTTTTGATTTTGGCTATTGGCACTTGCTTGGTGCAGTACAGTACAATAAAAACAAGATGGAAAATGAAATTAAGCAGAAAAAAGAGAAGACGACTAAACTGAAATTTTACATAAATAATCCACAAGCTTTTCTTGTCCAAGCTACAACTACTTTTCCTGTCCAACACTGGACTGACAAATGATTTCTACCAAAATTAAGTACATCTATCTATGGAAGAGTTCACAAGTGGCGTCTTCACTCAAACTCCTCCCTCAGTGTCATACTTGAACGTTGAACCAATCGCATTAAAGCCTGAACTAACTCTGATGCAGGTGGCCGAAATTCAGGCTCAGACTGAAACAAAGAAATGAAGCACAAATATGAAGAGAGTGATCCATATATTGTACAGTATGAGAAGATGCCATGCATGCTTACTGATAACTGACCTGAACAGAGAGAGCGATGACATCAGCAAATCGGAAGAGTGACTTAGGAGGGTAAAGCCCCCGTAAGGCAGGGTCCACCATTTTCTCCACGGCGTTAATGTCGTGAAGAAGTGGGGTTGCCCAACGAACCAGACATTGTTCTGCTTTTGGCTTTGAACTGAGGACCAGAAACACCACACAAACAGAATATTAATTGCATTCATCACTTCATACACAACCTGACAGACAAACAGAATCCATGCATGTAACTAAGCAGTAAGCAGCTACCTGTCGAAAGCCATTCGACCTGTCAGAAGTTCCAGCATCACTACCCCAAAACTGTATACATCACTTTTCTGTGTAAAAGCTGAAGGTTTTGTGCATTCTGGTGCATTATATCCTGTCCCAAGATTTTGGCTAGTACGCTAGCAATAAATAAGACTCATATTACGCCAGTATTTTCAATAGGACAATCCCAACCCCCTTATAAGGACGAAATTCTGTATCTTTCAATAATACACATATATAATTAAGGACTAAACAAACCTGGTGGAAGGATGCCAAACCATAGTCTGAGAGACGAGGATTCAGGTCCGTGTCAAGCAAAATATTCAAGGACTTAATATTCTTGTGCAATAAAGGTGGAGAACAAATTTCATGCAGGTACCTGAAAAAGGGCAAACGCATATTCAGCAAATAAACACCAGCTTTGATATAGTAATAACCAGATTGACGTATAGTCTGGATTTTAATGGAAAATGTCACCAAAAATTAGGAATGTTGCATTCTTATCTAGAAAGAATGCTACACTAAACACGGCTGCAACTGGACCACTTTTCTGGTTCACAAATTAGCAGTATAGATGTATGTCTATATGCAGGAATATGCTGTTCATATTGTCAAGACAAGCTATTTCAATATACAAATACTCTATGAGAGATATAGACTAACTCAATAGCCCGAGCTGTTCCCAATGCAATTCTGACTCTTGTGTTCCAAGTGAGTGGTTTGCTGAAGTCATCTGATAAGTGTAGAAAGCCATGGAGAGAGCCATTTCTAAAATAATCATAAATTAACATGTGCTCTTGTTCCGAACAATAACCAACAAGCTCAACAATATTTGGGTGGTGAAGTTTGCTGAGTCTTGAAACAATCTGCGAGAATTCCTCAGAGGGACCATCATTGAGAAGCGAAGGGTTGATTTTTTTTACAGCCAATACCTGATAGAAAACATAAAGGTTTTCACGAGTCAAAACTACTTACTTTTATATTCTAAATTAGTTGCAGCAAGTTGTCCCAAAGCCACGCCTGAGCCGCAACTAAATTTTACATGGAGATAGGTGTGTCATACATGCATTTGCATCTTCATTGGAAAGACATTTGACTCGGAGGTGCTTCTTGGTAATCTTACGGATTCTTCGTAGTCATACATATAGTAGTGTATCCAAGACTAGTTTATTTATACAAAGCTCACAAGTAGGTGTAGATTAATTAAACATAAATTACCTTTCCATCAGCATATTTAGCCCGATAAACACATCCTATGGATCCTTCACCAAGAAGCCGACCTGAAGCAAAATTAGCAGTAGCCGAGTGCAACTCTGCCAGCGAAAAAGTAGTAAAACGGATTGATGTACTTCTTCTAGAATTTAGACGATTTGCAAACTCATTGTCATTAAAGGATTGCACACAATCGGAGACAGACGACCTGACACCAATTGACGGAGATTTTTGCAAAGCCTTTACGTCAATTGAAGTGGAATCCAATGAGTTCAATCCTGTCACCAATGTGACAAATGAAATCAGTTAAATGGAAGTTTCAACTCCATGTTGGTGTTCTCACAGTGTTCGGAAGTGACTTACAAATTATACAACAATTTCCCTTTTTCTTTTACCAGACAGAGTTTGTGAATATTAAGTCCAAGAATGGGTTTTTCCCTAACAAGGTTCATCTATTAAGTCCATGAATTCATCATGCCACATGATATAGATCATCCGCTCACACATCAAATCAATCAATTTTCACTATCAGTATAAACTAGTGTGAAGTTGATGTCCAATTATCTGCAGTGAACAGGAGGAGAAGAGAGGCATTGAAGAATACTTGGCCTAACAATGATAAGAGCCTATGTGTGTATGAGAGGAGGAATTGATTGGAGGAGAGACGAAAGAATATAACAGAATAGACAGGCATATATATGCTTAATGGGGCAGGGAATTCTGTAATCATAGGGGAAAACTGAAAGAGAGCAAATTGTATACAGACACAAGGATAATATATCAACTTAAGCTATGAATTACACAAGGGGAACGTTTAATCTAAATGCAATCCTCCTCCCAAAGAAAAATAAAACAAATAAATGCAGTTGGTTTATTAACAGCCACACAGACAGCTAAAGTCTATCGAAAGTCACTTCCTCTGATGTTATAGTTACAGATAGATACAACAAAATTTCTACATTAAAAAAAGCAAATACTTTGGCTGACATAAGAAATAAGAACCACAAAAGTCACGAATAACAGAAAGTATTGCAAAATCTGTGAATAGGAAAAGACCACCTCTGAATTCTTCGCTGACTTTAGCATCCGAATCTTTTGATAACTCCTGGGATGCAAGGGGTGTAAAAGATTTATGCTGGCTACGCCTCTCTTCATCGATAAAGTGTGAAGAAGGTGTCGATGACTTTCTTTTACAAAGAGCAACAACAATTATAATTACTGCCAGTACGCCAAAAACTATGCCTGCTATAACTACTCCACTAATAACGGATTTATCTTTCTTTTTCGTGGAATGTTTGATGGGGGGAGTACCAGGAGGAGGAGGAGGTGCTTTTCCCTTTGACCATGAGTTTCCTCCAGTTCTTTGGAATTAACAACTCAAAGTTAGACAAACAACCTCAGTTGCATCCTTCAATAAATGAGTGTCAAAAAATACTTACTGCAATTTATCTATATTCTTCAACTCCTCAGGAACCCAACCAGTAAATTTGTTGTTTTCGACATTCCTGTTAAAATTAAAACAGTAAAGTTAATTTATCATTAGTCAATACTTCTCTCCGAAGAGCAATTCCAATTCTCTATTGGATTACAGGTATACCAGTCATTCTTCAATAGATTCACTACTACACATTCTGAAAAAAAAAAAAAAAAAAAAAAAAAAAGCCGGAAAGACTCATCATGTAAAATATCTTCTCCTTGCCAAAGTGAAGTGATTCATACATTGACATTTTACTTCCTCATAATGAAAAGGATGTTTGCTCATGGTTTGTTGCAAATAATGGAACATATAAAAGATCACATAGTCATACAAAAATGTGACCCATTGTCTAATGCACTGCAAAGAGTCAAATATACGAAGACACTTGAACATTTTATTACTGGGGATCAGAAATTATTTGGGAGACAAGAACTTACAAATCTTCAAGTGGAAGCTTGGCAAGAACATTTACTGAACCAGTGAATTGGTTGTTTTGAAGGTGCCTGTATAAGGACAAAAAGATGTTCACAGTGAATATGTGTGTATTGTTCCCTGACAGTGATAGTGATAGCGTTCTTACAACTTCTTGAGGTTTTTGAGCGATTTGAGACTCTGCGGTAGGTTTCCTGATAGAGAATTGAAGGATACATCCCTACATGTTATTCGATGATATTTGGTTAATAAAATTTTCATGTTTTAAGAAACCTGATAATCATATATAAGAAGCCAAATAAGAAGGGCGAAGACTAAGTGTAATAGAGTTTCAAATGCAAACAAAAAGGCACATTTTCTTCATTATACAGAATATAGTGAAAGCAGTTATAAATGAAATAAAGCATGTATAGCATAAGGGGCATAGAAGCTTTTCTGGAAGTGACTCATTGCATCAGCACGAGGAAAGAAATCGTCAGAAGCTCAACATAACAGTGGATTGAACACAAAAAATAAGAAAAGCGAGGAGTTCCATAACAGAAATCTCAGAGTAAAAAATAATTGTCTCTCAAGCATCAACGCACGAGTTCACTCTAAATCGTTTAGATGTTGCAAAATTATTTTATATACAGCTGGAATTGAGTTTTAATAATAGCTTCTACCTTAATCCAGTTAAATTCCAAAATCAGCAATAGAATTAACGTACAGGTCTTGACACTAAAAGACTTTCTGAAGGTTCTCACTTACAGTTGTTTGAGTTTACTGAGCTTCCCAAACATATCTCCCAACTGGTTTTGGAGCTTATTATGTGCAAGATTTCTGCATGTGTAACATGTTGAGAACCAAACAAAAGTTCCAAGAAAAATTATGAATAAAAATAGAAAGGCACTTTTGCTTACAGGTGGTTGAGGTCATTCATCTCAGAAAAGGAATAAGGTATACTTCCCGTGAAGCCATTCTTCGAAAGATCTCTGCATGACCAGATAACAGAATTATTGTTGACAAACATACGATGCCGAACAAATGCAGGTTGCCTAAAAGAGGAAAAGTTCTGAGCAAATTACATGTTTATTAACTATAATATCTTAGCAAGATAGAAATCCCAAATCTACCAATTTTTGTAAAGGTGAAGAATGCTAATAAGGCTTAAACAACAACAATCCAATTGCTATAAAAGCTTCTGCTATGAGGTGTAAACACATGAATATGCAAGTGAATTGTTTGCGAGCTGACTTACATATGACGAGCTTTTGGAGGAAGTTGATACGGTATATCACCCTTGAGGTTGTTGTTGCTCAAATCACTGTACTATGAAAAATTAATGAATGACATTTAAGTAATGTTCTCTAATCAATAAAAAGAAAGGAAGTGTGGATTTGAAGATTTGGGCCTCACAAGTAGGTTACTGATGACAAGCTGGACAACTGGTAGCCCGCTGATCCAGAAAGTCCCATGTCTGACAAATTTCTGTGGAAAGCAAATGGTAGTTAAATGTCTCAACTCATCCAACAAGTATTTGATGAATTTGCATACATACACGCACACATGCATGCATATCCATAGATGGATACATGAAAAGAAACATAGTCTATATTACATTTCTGTGACAGAAGAGCCTGAGCATTTGATTCCTTTCCAGGAGTCACCACAAGGATCACCTCCACTTGATTTCCAGCCGCTCAGCTTTGAAGGGGAATTTAAGCTGGAATACATCACATTAAGGGCTGAGACTGCAAAAGTTGTTTCATCATTATTAGGCATAAGAATTTGAATTGTAAATAATTAGATTGCAATGAACAAGGGTACCATCTTGGGAGGAGGTTTTGCAATGAACTGAGGTGGTTGAGACCGCAAGCAAAGCAAGCCACAACCTTGCAAGGTTAAGGTTGTGGTGCATTTTCTAGCACAATGGAATGCAGAAGCAAAGGGGTGTTATCTTTTGATCTTGATCCAACAGGAAAGAAAAAGTAGCATTCCTTCAATACCAACACAACAGGATTTCAAAGTCCGTTTGTTTCAATGCCTCAATTTAGGAGGGAGAAGGAAACGGGTGTGAATTACACGCCTAAAAATGCCTGGTAGCGCACTCTTTTTGCTCACTATTTTATTTGTTTCATTTTCATTTTTTGTTAACTCACCCATATCGTACCACCAAATCCAAAAACTGCAAGAAACTAAGACAACTCAGTATCGACCTTGAGAATAACCTCAACAACAATGAACAATCCTCCACAAGACTCATTTCAAAAAGTATACAGAAAACATAATTATAATTTTCCTCTTTCTTTGTATTTCTTTAATAGGAATAATTATAAAATATTAACAACATAATACTGTGGGATATTAACTTTAAAATATTGATATACAATTTTTCTAATTGAACATCCTTTTACTAACGCGCATTTTAGTAATAATAAATTTAAATATCTAAATATAATTAAAACTTTAAAATATAAAAACTTACTAGCCAGTGAAATGTGCAATGCTTGGAAATTTTAGGTTAAAATATAATTAGATTTTGTATATGATTGTTTAGTTTACTATGACAATACTGAAATTGTTTACAATGAATTACGTAACACGAAATATATAACAACGAATAAGTAAAATTTTAACTTAAGAGGTTATAAATTATTCACCATGAATTAAAAACCATTATAAACACTAAGATAAAAGACACTCTAAATTTAAGTTAGATTTGACACATCATTTCAACTAATTTTAAACTTTTTTTTTTTTCAATAGCTGAAAAACTCTTTTGATCACATTCATTGTATCTATAAAACAAAATATTTTAGTAAATGATTATATTTTTTTTAAAAACTATCTAACTGTTTTACATTTTTTTTTTTTTTTATCTTTAAAATACTTATTAAGTTTCCTTTTAACCTATATAAGGGCGATTTTATTTACTTTTTCTTCATTCACTTATACAATACATGACTTTATATTTTATCTTCTTTTACACAGTAAAATCTTCACATTTTTAATATTATACTAAATAAGAGATAGACAATGATGTGTGTGTATATATCTATAATCCGTTTTACATTTTCCAATTTAACATATCATTTCACTAAATATTTTTAATTTAATAAACTAGCTTAGCTTCAAGAGTCAGTTCCTCAACTAAATTAACCCAACATGTTATGAATAAACAAATTAATATGTAGCAATAGATTATATATGTATGAATGTCTAAATTATATACAACAAAAGGATTATTAACATTATCAAGGTTATATATAATGTTGATTATTCAATATTACAAGGAGACTAATATTAACTTAAAATAAAATCAATCTCACATTCAACTTTGTTTGCTTTGGTTTGATCTAGCACCACGCTTACTAAGTTTTGTTAAAACGTATGCTATGGCAACTTTAGCACCTAGGCTAGAGTGACCACGAGAAAGACATATAGCAGTAGCACCCCCTAGAAGCAGCAAACTATTGGCTAGAAACTTTCTAGATGGCCTTCTCTGGATCACCCGCTTTTGAGATTCAACAGTAACTTGATCATGGAAGACAGCAGGATTTGCTGGAGATAAGTTACTCCTAATACGGTCCAAGCAAGCCGGTACCTGCACACAAGGAAAGGAAGGGACTATTGGTCACGAACATTGGTCTACTTTGAATTCCATAGCTTAACATGTCTACATTTAAGTTGTGACCATGAGGTACCATTAATTTACATGGTCATCACCAGCTGGTTCTATATTTTCAATAAATTTCAATCACGACTTCTCAGTTACTTCTGCCAACAATGACTCGCAATGATTAAACTCAAATCAATGGCTTGTTCGCATAAAATATCAAATACTTCTAATATGATGTTTTCCTCGGTCCCCATACACTTTCCTACAAAATTTCCATGGGGCTAACTGCATCCTGTCAATAAAATTCATTTAATTTAAATGGAAGCCTATTGTTTCTCTGCACTCGAATTGAAAACGAGGGATAACATTTATTTTTAATGTGGAAAATTGAGAAATTAATTTCCTAGCCAGTCACTGTTGTATTAAAAAATGGGGACAAAAAATGCATCAATAACAGGAGATAGAGAAGATTCATTAATTTCATATTGCTGAGGGATCGCACAATCACATCAAGAACTATTAACCTACCATTTGCTTAAGGTTTGAGACCTTAATTGCATTCAAAGTTAAAATTGGTTATTGCAGAAGAGCTAAATCATAAATGTAGGCTAACCCTATTGGGAGTTAGAAGAACCACAACTTTCAACTCTAATAAGAAAAAAGACACTAAAATGCTCAGAACTGGGGGAAAAGATGGGAAATACAACCCAAATAAACCTTAAATGACTGGATAACCATAGAAGAATCAAAAGGGCCAATATAGTTGCAATTAACCACTAATATGACCAGAATAATATGAACAGTGCCATCATCCAAAAACTTAATTTAACTCCTGAATAAACATATCTCCTCATCATCCCAAAAATAAGTGCGTGATTTTATAAATCTTCTCATCATTGTCCTAGCTAGAATGGATTCTAAATTTAAACCATCAGCAAATCTACCACATCACAGGAGCTGTTTAATAGGATAATGGTGTTATAAATAGACATCAAGAATAAATTCAAAGTCTAAAGCAAATCCACCTCAAGCAGTGCTCTGATGACTATGATAAAGGCATCAGCAATCCAACCAGGAAAGAAGTTAAATGATTATATGTGAAACTAGCAGCACTAACCTTCTGCATTAAATTAAGTGAAGTGGTAACTGAACTTGATAAATGATAGTTTATAACAGAGTATCTTCGAAGTGCATTATCCATCTTGCATACATAGCTCCATATGCCCTTGCGAAAAGCCAGTTTAGCCATCTCTATATTTAAACCAGCATCTTCTTGATGAAACATTGTGATCTCACAGGCATTGCTACCAGGTACTGTAATTATTTAAATGCCAGTTATAAAACAGTACTTTCATTTCTAGAATGTTGAGGCAATGAAATATATGTTTAAATGGAGCACATGAGTACTACTGGATGCAAATGAAAAGAAAGATTTTTGACAGACCAAATTCTGAATAAATGTGCAGAGATAGAAATAGGTTGTATTGGTACATTATTCAATTTAATTCAAATTTTATAAAGAAATCACAATAAATAAAAAGATTTCAACTGCGTCCTTTCTGTTTTATCAGAGGAGAACCATCATTTTATGAAGAGAACTTAGAGTATATCAAGACACTACCTTCTCTTATTCGCCAGCCAGATCTAAAAAACTCAACGCGTACATATTTTTTCTGCCGTGGAGCCAAGGGATGCTCACATTCCTAATATGGTTCATGACAACAATGAAAAAGTAGTCATTGCATTGAAAAAAATATACAGTTTTATATGAAAAAATAAAAACAACTCTTTGTATGCCTCCTCAAATACATTAGCAATAAATCTCACAATTATTACATTCTTTCACAAACAAATGCTGTATTTTCTGCCAATTTTCAATATGCCTTGTTTGTCACTGTATTTCCCTTGGAACTATCGTTAACAAAAGGGATAAGTTCGAGATAGGATCCTGCATATGTCTAAACATGCACACACACCGTCTGTAAGATATCAACAGGAGGATTATGAACAGATTCGTTAAAGGAGTAGAGAACAGGGATGCATCACACATGCTGAACTCTTTTCCCATAGAAACAAGGCATAAAAGTTCCCCCTAACCAAGTATGCTGGACTTGCAATTGGTAACCACTTCTATTTAATTGTATATAACGAGAAACCACAATTTTTTATTGCGCAATATGCAAGTATACAGTGTACAAATCCTAATAAATAAATCTCCAAATTGGCAGAAGAAGAAGAAAAAAAACAGCGAAAATATTCATAACTACCGGTGGATAGTTTTACATGTGAACAAGTATCTTCGAAGTTATAATCTGGATCTCTAATTTCTTGACCAATATATTTTCTAAGAACTTGATCATTATTTTTTCCGAATTCGTACATAGCTACTTCCTCTTAAATGATAGGGGGAAAAGGTGACTAAACAGAGCAAGGGATTAACCGTAATCACAATTCACAAATACAATGGGGCATTAACAGTAATCACAATTCACAAATACAATGTTCATTAACACTAATCAGTAGGAAAAAGTAATTATTCACATTACTATCATATTAAAAAGCATATTTGATGCATTACCTTCATAAAACAATAAAATGTTTTATCACTCCCCTGCCACAACTTCCAAGCTAGTACATATTCTCTAGGCGTCAAAAGAGGGAACTTTTTAATTGTATGACCAACTTCAGTACCATCAAATTCGTCTACCTGAAGTTGATTATGCTCAACCAGTGTTTTATCCCACTGCTTTCTGTAATCATTGTCCATGTAGAAGTTTCTCAGCATCTCGGATGAAATATCATTGAAGACAGTTTTGCTCAAATATCTCAGGGGACCATTCTGCAACATCATCAGAGGAACAACTATGTAGTTTATAGGTCATTTCCAAAACCATTCTGTTTTCATACGCATATAGCAGTTACTAAATTAGAAGCTATCTAAGTTAAGATTACACACTGAAAGAACAGAACAAAACTAGATGTAACCTCCTGACATTATTATTTATCATTTAACACAAAAAGGAACAGGATATGAAAAACTATCAACTAAAATTCTATTTCCGCTTAACTTGGACTCAATTAGTTCCAACTGAACTATAGAGAATATGCTAATTAGAGGAAAAAGTGCACCAGAGGATGGTTTGACTATGCATTTGTGTCTGTACCTGGGCATTCCTGCACATCATGTGAGAGAGAAAAGGGAAAAATACCGAGATGCTTTACTAGCTATATAACAATTAAAGCTACAAGAACGACAGACAACAGGTCCACAACAATTAGGAAAGCAACATTTTATTATTATTAAAACAAAAGTTACGTGGTAAGTTTTGCAGAAAATGCCATAATCGATTCAAGTCTGCAATCCAGTTAAAAATGAATAAGAGATAAACCTTAGGCTTGAAGCATTTCGCATTGTAGAACAAATGATGGTTTCTTCTATCCAGGACATCCTCCCATCTATCATTCTCATCGGGCTTCTCATCCAAAATCTCCATTAAAAATTTCAAATCAGCATCTGTCACAAAATTTGAGGTTCTGCTAGAGTAGACAAAAAATTCCACATCGTCAAATAATCTTATTATACACCTGACTCAACACTAGTGAAAAAAAATCAAAAAACAACTATGAATATGACTCAAAGTATTAGGGTGTCTGGGTTGTATGCTTGGAAAATCCTTGCTTTAAAGTGATGAACTGAAAGTGAACTAAAGGGGACTATTTTCATGTAGTATATACAAAGTAAAATCACTTAATTACCAAAAATATTATTAACTGCTGAATAAGTGACTTATATGTGCTTAATGTTTCAAAACTATTTTCACATAATTATAATTTTGGCACGTGTTACAGAATCAATCATCAAATAATCTTTGGTGCTGAAACATTTTTTTCAGATCCAAATTCAGTTTTTCAATCACACCTCAGTTAAGATTCGAAAAGCTTACAAGAGAATAAAGTATTAGATTATCAAATGTTTCTGATTTACAATTAGAATGTTACTTTTGACCTTGAATGATTCTTTGCATCCTTCTAAGCAACAAACGCATCAAAACTACTTCTCAGGAATTCTAAATTAAGGCCATAAACTGTTAAATAACAAACCACAACTTTTATATTAAGTGAATAATCATAGAAGACGCAAAAGATCAAGAGAAAAAATCCTTTTCAATACAATAATGAGCGATCCATGTTCCCTATGTTTAAGTTAAGACATTATTAGTACATGAAAAAGAGACAAGTAACAAATATCGCTGTGAAAACATGCTAGAGAGTGAGCCTCTCCACCAATCAATTATATTGTGTGTGTCACATGATCAGCAAGTTATTCTAGCCTAAATATGTGCAGCTAATAAAAGGAAAAATTTCTGCACTCCCTCCCAAGCTGACGTGTACAGGTCATGCATCAAGCTTGCTACATATGTATGATATCCATGGTCCATGAAGAGACCTAAGAAAGATATTTGCTACTTGATCTTTGGTACCGAAAGATAAGGTAATACTCTTTCCAGAAACAAATTTCTTATGGATAAAATAACAGTTGAGCTCAATATGAAAGATTTAGAATTAAAGTGTAAGGTTGATTATCACAAATGAGACTTGTAGGGATATTTTACATAACTGTTCACTCTTGGGGAAGTTGTTTCAGGCATATTAGCTCACATGGTGAGGGTTGTGGCTCTATACTTACCCTCAGAGTTAGACCCAGCAACATTTTACCTTTCATTTTTTCCATGAAATGAGATTACCTCCAACAAAATAACCGTAGACAGAGAATAGAGGACTTGTTTCCATTCCTATATTGACGATTTCCATTGCAAGTGTATGAACTTGCTAAACAAACACAAGTAGGTCACCTTTTCATTTCATTCATAAAGATGTTTGGATTTATTTTGTTTGTTGCTTAAAAGCAGTCCAAATTAGTTTTATTGTTCAATGTTTAAAAATTAGTTTGAGGTAAAGATGAAGAGCTTATGCCAAACAATTCAAAGTGAAAAAATGAAAAATCAAAATAGAGAATTTGTTTAACAACAAGACGGAGGTGGAATAGAGACCTGGGGTTTGAAATGATAGAATCGGTGATCGGAGAGGAAGCGACCGGAGACGGGGACGACGGCGGGAAGAAGAATCTGTTACGCTGCCAAAGTAATAACAGAAGAAGGAGCAGAGCAACAGACGAAAGGATGCCCCAAGCGCCATAGGCATAGATGTTGAACACACTCATCGTCGTTGTTAAAGTCATCATCGTCTTCGCACTCTTATTCTTTTTCCACTCCTTCACTCGTTCTCTCAATTCTCTCATACTCTCCTTCATCTCATTCATTTTCGGCTACCCCTTTTCCTTTTCCTTCTCCTTCCCCAGAACCTCTTATTTTCTTATGCTATTTAAAATTAAATAAAAAAAAGCAGAAAATAGTGCACCACGTTAATAATCACAAATTCCTATTATCACAAAAAATGCTTGAGAAAAGTGTCCCCTTCTTTTTCATACTGTATTAAGTTTCAATTTTTTAAGGCTATAATAATATAATAATATTATCTTTTTAACTCTTTCTTGCTGTTAGTTCCATTATTATTATCGCCATCTTTTAAAACATTTTATCAGCGAAGATAAAAAAAGGTCTATCAAAATCGATTGAACTATCTTTTGTTTGCTCTGTTAACCCAGCAGCTCATATAAGCTTAGGTTGAGTAATTATAAACTAATGGATCGGTACATGTGTATATAGTAATTTCATAAAATATATATGTTATAATTTATATATTAAATATTAATTAAAAATCAAAATTAGTTTATTTAAATTTTAAAAATACACTTTTATTTTTTTATCTTTTAGATTTTTTAAAGTGATATAAAATGGTTCATTAGCCTGAGATTAAGTTATGTTTAACTTAAAACATATTTGAACTTACTGATGTTTTATACACTTTGATATGATATATTGAATTAAATCAATATTCTTTTTATATTTTTACTCATCATTATAGTCTATATTATTGTCGTTATTATTATATATTCCTATAAAAAAGAAAAGGAAATTAATGTTAAAAGTGTTTTAATTGAATCTTATTTTAATTGAAATTCGTCCAAACACTCTTAATTTTTAATGAGATTTAAACTCTATCTTGATTAGAACCCAATTCACTCACTCAGGAACAAATTGCAAGGTTGAAAAAATAAATGTAAAATTTAATTACATTAATTTGAGCAGATGATGTTGAAGTTCACAAAAATAGTCATTTTAATTGTATTAATGTTCAATTAATGTTAGGTTTTATTCGAATTAAGTTTATTCATCTAACAAGATGAACAATTGGTTGATGCAATGAAGAATATAGAATAAATTACCACCAATGCATTTTTAGGATTTTATTTGACAATTCCACAATTTTAATTTTAATGTATCACAATCACGTGTGAAATTCCAATAACAAATAATATATATGATCCTAGTATCTTAGTATCTTATAGTTAAAATAATAATTTTAATTACCTTCACTTTTACTGCTCCTATCATAATCATAATTATTATGCTCATCACTGTTCTCACCATACTACTATCATTATTATCACTTCGTGTCATTACCATTACCATTATATGAACCAAACATCGAATAAAATTGATGTTTATATTATTTTTATTCTATTATATATCGTTTCGATTTCATATATAAAATATAATTTCAAATATAAAAATTTATGTAAAATATTAAAATCAGTGATTAGTATGTTAATCCTATCCAAAACAATGATCTATTAGTATGGAGACAGAAGTCGATTAAATAAAAAACTATTGTAGAACACTCTTTTTTACATCGAATGTGACGTGACTTGATATAAAGGACAACTTTCTATGTTTATCCCCACCTAAAATGGTTTCTTACCAGTACAAATGGCTGTCAGCAATGGCAAAAAAGGAAAGAGAATCAAGAGGGAAAATTGCCTGCTTAATTTTTTAGGGTGGTGGGGGAGGGTGATTGAAGACGGTCGAGGGTTGGCGATGTTGGGAAAGTGAATAGAAAAACAAAGATATTTATCAAATGTGAAGATAGTCCACCACATCATGCAAATAGCATTTTTAAGAAATTAAACACGAGAAACAAAAAGACAAGTTTTCCAACACATTTTTCTTTCTCTTGCATGAAATGAAGATTATTAATTTCAAGGGGATTTGCTGCCTTTTATTAAAACGACGAGGAAATTTTACAAATGAAACACGCCTAAAACAATCCTAACACGAAATTATTAAACAAAAGTGGTGATTAAAATCTAACCTATACTCCAATGAACAGAAGTTATTATTATTTGATTTTTTGGGGGTGGGGATAACTAAAACAAAACGACACTTGTAGTTTAGAAAAGAGAAACGAGATAAAGCAAGATGGTGTGAAGCAACATTCTTGGCACAGCTGCTACGTCTTCCTAACTGGTTTGAGTTGAAGAGGCCGTCACTGATTGACCATCGTCAGATTTAACTACGTTACCAATGGGGCCATGAGAGACTAAACTATCTCTGTCCGCAGCAACTTCGTTGTTATTCTCATCTAAGCGCACAACTAGAGCAAAGCTCTTTGACATCTGCTTCATAAAATCACCAGTAGTGTTAGCAGAACTCCTATGTTCATTTTCTCCAACTAACCCACTTGTCATCATGCTGCTTTGCTGCCTTGCCTTCCGTTCTTGCATAGCCTTCTGCCTGTCTTCGTAGAAATCAAAATCATCCAGGATGGAAACATCAGTTTCATAGTTTTTAAAAATGGTCAACATTTCAATACCCTGTGGCAGCTTCACCTGTAAAGTTTAAAATCAGAAAGGAGCAACAAATCAGTAGCATGCAATCATGCAATTTTTAATAGCATATAATAAACTGATTTTTATAATTAGTTTGGAAGTTTATAGAATAAAGTAATACCTACCTAGGATCGGAGGCTAAATTGACCTAACTGTCATTCACCACTTTAATTTGAAACAATAATTATGTGAAAACTAACTAAAGACAAAACAAGTGAGCAAAAAGTAAACTCGGTAGATGACCCAAGAAAAGCTCTAACAAATTTAATTCCAAACACCAAGGTGAACATACAAATCAGGACAAAAAATAATTTAGGTTGCCTAAAAGTATGAGAAAGTTTCTCAAGGCAATATGTAACTCGACATTAAAAACAGTAAAACGTTTAAAGCATGTTTCATAAATGAAAGACCCCTGATTCTACCTCCTGAGTATCTCGACTGTTAGTCACAGGCTTGTTATCATTATTTTCAAGAACAATGTGACGGAACTGACTGTTTGGAACGTCTTTAATTATGTGCCACTTCACGGGAAACTGCCCACTCCACTTATCTTGTTGCCAGAAGTCCACACTCTTGTCAAAATTCACAGGTCCAACCATTTCAGCTACCCCACAGAACTGAGCACTAGCATTTACCTGGAAATAGATGAGGCAAAAAATTTTGATGGCAGTTACCTTATGTTAAAAAAACACTAGCAAAAACACAGAAAATTAATTCTAGTACTTCAGTAGTAATTTTAAACCTAATATCGGTCAAGAGATGTCAAATGCCCTACCCCGTAAAATTATAGTTAAATCAATATAATGCCATGAATACAAGGTCTAGAACTAAACCCATTGAATCATTGTTTGGAGATCTTTTTCATGGGAAATTAACCACTTTTTTTTTTCCAAAAACTATCTTAGGAAACTGTGAAACAAGACAGTTATTTCTCAAATAAACAATCATATGTTTTTAACAGAAATTAAGACAATTACAGAAAACTCTGAACCAAGGTTTGCTGCAAACACAGGACGAGAAATATATAGTTACAATAGGATGAAAATGGTAGCACTGATATGTGGACTTAAAATAGTTACAAATACCAGATAATTACCGAGAAAAAGAGAAATAGAGGGCAGGCCTCTTGCTTCTCCATTGCTTGGCTATATGCAGCATCCAACTTCCTGTTTCCGTTTGGTGTACTAGCCCAGACACCATATTTAATGCTCTTGTGAACATTATCTTCACTGTAAGATTTTATGACAAAAAATTTGGCATCCTTGTAATCAATGGCAAAATCTGACCGATTGAGTGATTCATTTTGAAACTTGGCAATAGATGCATTATTTTTACTATTATCCACAGAATTTTTTTCAGCCAAAATTTGATTTTTCAGCTTTGAGGCCCTTGGTCCTCGGTTCTGCTCACTAAGGATATCAAGAGTACCATTACAATTGCAAAGAGATGCTGATGGCCGCCCTTGCCTCCTGCTATTTTCAAGAGAAGCACAACTCCTATCATTAAGATGGGAAATAGAAGTACCTCCAAAGCTAGAGCCCTGGTTAGGCAGGTAGCCTCTACCATAAGAGTTTGAACCAGATCCAAACCCATACAATGGTTGCTGTTGATGAGAGGCCTACACAGAACAGAGTAGTCAGCACTATGTGACAAATTGACAATGTATAAATATGTTGTGCTCTGGCAACTTCTACTGAAAACATTGTTGCCGTGCATAGTAATACTTCATCATGCATTGATGATAAGCAACGGTTCATTTAAGACCAAAATTCAGAATTTTTATTGGAATACATTAATCAGTTATGGGTCATTGGACTTGAGACTCTATTTAAAAACAGAACTGAAAACCCATTTTCACCCATTATTTCATTCAAATTCACTGAATTTTTTTTCTTAAATACAAGCATTGCTAGTTAAACTGCTTTCCAACTAATAAAATCTGGATTCTGATGAATGGCAATGACTCCCCAGGGTACTATTGAACAGGTATATAGGCAGAGGCAATGGAGAATTAAGTTATCAAACACACAAATTTGTGACAGATACAAATATATCTCTGTAAGACTTATCACTTAAGTTCTATATCAATAGCTTTATCTGTTAGAATTTTAGGAACCAAATCTCAAAAATGGCATATAATAAAAGGAATAGAAATGTCTGTGAAGATAAAACACTGTTTTATTCCTGAAAATATATGCAAAAGGGAGAATATCCCGGTTGCCCACAGAGCTCCTAAAGAGAAGAGAATTCTCTGCCTAACAAAAATGATATTATCCTTCCCTCTCCAAAACTTCCTGTAACCAAATTCTACTGATGACAGACACCTCTCCCTCTCTCTCTGCCACCTCAACCTTCTTTCATTGCTTCCTCTAATTCCTCAAAGTGGGCCTATTCTGCTGATGTGAAAGCAGACAATTTGGGCCTTCATTCTCTAATTAGGCACTATCAATCTCCCCTGCTTGAAATCGGACTTGTCCTTAGGTCTGAACTTTGGAAACTGACTTCTTGCAGTAAATTCTTCTTCCCAAAGGCACTATATGCTAATTGGACATGTTGTCCTATAGACAAAACTTACTATTGGTATTATGTATCCATTGGTGGAGATCTTATTTCTTGGAGAAGCAAGAAACAAAATGTTGTTACCCGATTAAGTGCAAAAGCATAATATCAAACTATAGCTTTAGTTACATGTGAACTTGAGTGGATCAAACAACTTCAATAATTGAAATTTTGTAAAGTCCAACACTTTAAGTTATATTGCGATAATCAAGCAACCTTTCACATTGCTTCCAATCTAGAGTTTTTGCGAAAGAATTAAACACATTGAAATTGATTATCATTTTATTCAAGAAAAATTGCTATCCAAGGATATTAGTAGTGAATTTATCAACTTTAGTGATCAACTTGCATATATTTAAACTAAATCCTAGAGAGGACCTTGAATTCAGTTATATGTTCCAAGCTTGATGCATACAATTTATATGATCTGGCTTGAGGAAAGGTGTTAAAATAATGATCATCTTATGTTGTATAGCTTTTATAAAGTTGCTTCTATAGCATATAGTATGTCATAGGTTGTAGCCTTTATCTCTAATTTCTCAAAGTTGTACCCTTATTATTCAAATTTGCATATATAAATATAAATTAGTGAAGAGCAAGATTAATCACTGATTTTCCAAATCTCAACCAGTTAGTAGAAAATGTAATATATTCCACAATTATGCTTAAATTATTGAACAAACCATTCCAACACTCGGCCCAAATGACCCAAGTGAGCCCATTGGCCGTGGAGAAACAGATGGCGATAGAGGCACCAAAGATCTCTGTCTTTCTGAGGGTTTTGAGCAATCTGACCAGATACCACCAGATCTTGATCCCTCAAATCCTTGTTGGGATTCATGAAAGCCAAAGGAACCAGGTGCTACAGGAAAGCTGCCTCTACCAAAAGATCCCACTGATGGATAGCCTGCTCTTGGTCCAAAAAACATGTTATCAACTTGTTGGTCCATACCTACCAGGTTGGTGAGCTCTGGCTGTGAAACAGGAGTAGGTGAATTGAGATATGATAAGCTAGGAGGAATCAGCTGAGGATAATAAGGTGGTCCAGTGTATGGAAATTGCTGTGAGGAGTATAACTGTGTGTCTCCGCCTACAGAAGGCAAAGGTGTGGTAACTGGGGAATATGGTCCATAAGGCATTTGTGGGTTGAAGCCATACCCAGAATGGAAAATAAGAGATGGATTTTCATTGTAGACACCCTAAAAATGTTTAAAAGAACATATATTGCGTTAAGCATTGGAAACAGAATCTGTGAACAAATAAAAAGAGATGACAAATTCTCACAGGAGATCCAATTTCTAATCCTTCAGGATTGACATATGAAGAATAGTCATCCCATTCACCGTTGCCATTGTCAAAACCTGGAATCAGACTCACTAAAATTAGAAAATAGCGATAGCAACACCAGTTAGCAAATAAACTTTGCACAACAAAGCATACTGAGCACCATAAGACAACTGGGATAGTCAATGTCCACTTTGCAATTTGAAAATGATCAGATAATTACATGTGGTGTATGAAAAAAAAATTGGACAGAATTGTCCAAGACTTGTTAGTAAATTATGTACATAAAAGAACAAAGTCACTCCATTCACTTCAAAGGCAAAAAAATTATCTAAAAGCTCACACTTTTGCAAACTCAAACTGATTATAAAAATAATTAAAATTTAACGCATCAATAGATTCTTAAATTTGTGTGCCACGAAATGTTCATAAGATGGATAACAATGAAAGGAATGTGAAGGTGAAAGTGAGCAACCTATACAGTAGACCGGTAATGCAAGAAGAATGTTGAATAGGTTGCAAAAGGATAAAAAACCAGGCGAGCGTTACATTACTATCATTTTTTTTGGAATGATAGTACCATTTCAGTAATTCATTCCAAAATGTCAAGGACAGTAACACATAAACATGAGGAAGTTACAATAGCTTTGCCGACATATATGAAAAACTTAAAAGTCATGTAAGTAAAACTAAAATTCCTAGGTGGTTGGTCAAATTAATAGTATAGTGAGAATTTTTTCAAAGAATGGAAAGCACTTGCAGAAATGAAGATTAACCTCTATAGTAGAAAGCCTGGGCTTGGGGAGCATACACGTTAGGAGGATACAGAGGAACATCTCCACCCGAACCTAAAGATCCTGATTGACTTGTGATCTCCCTCGAATGACCTATAGTCACTGTACCCTGACAAGACTTGGAAGATATTGAACTTTAAGGTATTGATGAATGAAGTTAAGAAAATAGGACATATAGTAACTTCAGGAGAGTTACTCCTCATCTTCATCCTTTTGTTTTTTCTTAATCTGATGGATAAAAGTAGTTACTTATTAGAATCAATTAGATTAAAATAAAAGGTTAGAATGAGGAGTAACTTGATCCCTTCCCTCTATATATATTGATCAGGGGCATATGTAGTGAAAGGACTACTTTTTGTACTAGTTAGAGAACCACTACCTGCTCCTTCATGTTATCTGGTTCGGCTGGTATCTCTTCTGCATGCATGATCTATATGCTCAGTGACAGTATGAACTTAGAAACACAAGTAGTAGCAGTACAGATTATTGACCAACCAAAGCTAAATTTGGAGATAGCAAAACCTGAATTAATAACTACATGCACACAAATCAACACATGCAAAGCAAAGAGTGTGAATATACTTTAGAACGGAAAGCAGGCAAGTGAATGAGGGGGCAGTAAAACAGTATTGCTGGAAAGAAATGGGCCATAAAGATCTCATACAAAAATAAATTAATTATCCCTTAGACTGTAGTCTTTCAGTGCCGTTGATAATTGAAGCCATAATCACGAAATTCGTAACACAGATGTCTGACTTAAAGCGGGATAATTCGTCTCCTGAACCCCCAACCCCACCCCACGCCCAAACAAAATCCACTTCAATGGATGAGTTGTTTCCTAAGAACACGATGATCCCATCAGGGATTACAGCGAGAGTCCACAATTCTTTGTTTTCTGATAACACCAGGGATGGTGTCATTCAATACACAGAAAATTAAGATACCCAGATCAACATCACCAACGACTGTCTTACCCAGATGCAAGGTTTAAGGCTGAACAGAAAGAAAGTAATGGACATCGAACATCAACTACAACCAAAATAATATTCTTTTACTGAATTCATAAACATTTATAAAATTTTCTCAAGATTAATCATTTAATTCGTCGCAAAAGAAAAATTTAGGAAGGTCAAAATTCGATGAAAATATAATAGTAATAATAATGATGACGACAATAAGAATAAGAAGAAGAATAGAGAAGTTGAACCGCGTTCACATACCGGTTGTACGATCTGGACCCTGCGGTGGTTGGATTGCCGCCATGAATCTGAAGAGGAAAGATCTTCAAAACCCGCACAAGAATCTCACCAAGATGCAAATTATGAACAGTACCCGTCTATTCATCTAGTGGTGGAGTACATCCTTCTAAATAAATGTAAATTATTTCAGTGTGTTCAATAAAATTGCTTGTAATTAGGGGGGTTTGCGGATTCTATTGCATAAAGGAAACAGCATTAGTCGGTTAATTAATCTCATTTTTATCCATTTTCATAAATCAAATTCAATTATTACAGTTGGAGATTCTAATTATAAAATATATTGTAAACTCTATCTTTAACATAATTGAATTTTATTAAAAATGAATTAGATTTAGTCTTAAGAAAAAAATAGATTTAGTCCTCCTAATGAATTCCTTTTATATTCCAATGATTATATCGACATTTACAAGTACTTTGATTTTAATCGGATTCAATTAAATTATAAATTCTTTATTTTTATTTTTAATGTTTGTGCATAAATAATATTACTAATGTAAAATATTTAGAAATATATTAAAATATAAGAAGATGCTGAGAAATACTTCTAACTGGAAATGTAATACCTATTTCAAATGTATAAATTAAAAAAAATAATAATAAATAGGAAAATATATAAATATTGAATTTGAGTTTTGTGGTGAGTATTTTGTTATTTTTAAATTATCACTACTACTATTTTTTATTTTTTTTATTTCATTACAAACTATATCTACTTAGTTATCAATCTATAATTTCTAAAAAGAAGGAATGTTATATGTCTCAAAATGTATATGTCCAGCATACTTTGCACGTTAAAAATACAATTACAAAATAAAAAACAGTTTTTATTAAAAAATATAGTTATCAAAATATTGTGAGTATGAATAAAATTATTAAAAATTTTCATAATATATAATGATCGAATTGCATCGTTTAATTTTTATCTAATGTTCATTTTACTGTAATTTTACAATTACTTTCGCAAAACTAAAATGTATAGAAGTTTGTATTAATATAAATTTATTTGATACTTTATTTATATATATATATATATATATTAAAATATATTAAATAAGAATTTGGAAATATATGGCCAGTGTTTTTGGGTGATGTTTAGACCTTTATTGTTCTATTTCCATTTGAAAGTTTGGATGGAGAAACAGAACACTTCTTTTTAATGGAAAACATAAACATTCTTATTTTAGTAGTTGAAAAAGTATACTATATGATTGTCTGAAAATGAATTTTAATTATAAATCGAAACTATTTTTTTCTAATCAATTTATGTTTAAATTAATTATAATAAAAAAAAGCTTACTTTTATCTTTCTATTCTCATTTTGTTTTATTACAAGTTATAAACGAATATTATCAAATACGTAACTAGTTTAGAGTCATTTTATTTTTGTAATTTAAAGAAGTAATATGGTATTTTACTTTACTCTCATCAATAACAATCCACTTCCGAGTTTACAGAATAATATGCATTTGCATATTGAAAAAAAGGATCAAAATGGGTGGAAAAGAATAATTAAAATGGTTCAAATATATATAATGAAATAAGTTCTAGAATGACAGGAGTTTCTTAGAAAGCAGAACACTTTCCCTATAGTTGCTTCTTCTCCGATTTTCTACTGTCGTTCTGCTCTTCTTCTTCAAGGGAAGAAGAATTTTCCTGTATGTTGTCATGATTTAATAGCTCAAGATATAGACCTCATTATGTGTATATGCTATTGGTCTACTTTAGACTTGCACACTATCTCGCAGTTCTTGGCCCATGGTCTCAATCGGTAAGAACATGACACATATTCCTGAAAGAAGAGCTATTATCTCAAACAGAAGGACAGCTGCAGTTTGATGACATCCATGTACTAAACCCACAGCAACCAGAGGACATATCATTCCACCAATTCTGCCGACCGAACTTGCAATTCCGACACCAGTTGTTCTAACTGATGTAGGGTACATCTGCAGTTCATATAAATCTTCGAAATATTAAATTACAGTAATGTATAAAGAAGTATTCGACCAAAAAATGCTGTTAAACTATCTTTAACTATCTATATCATCGTCCTACACCCTGTCAAACCACATCCAGCGTTTATCTTTTATGAGAATAAATATTATACTTAATACAGATGATTTTAATTGGTGGTACGAAATTTCTGTCACACAAAGAATAATTTTATTTAAGATGCAATCCACATAAAATGTTTTATACAGTTGAAAGAATGCAATTATTATCTGGAAGTTTATTTGAAAAATGAAGAAATAATCAAATGATAAACATACAATGCATATCAATCATTTGTTAGAGGAAACTTAAGAAAAATAAACAACACTCGACTCCATATCATTCGTAATTTTATCACTTCAGTTTCATATTAAGAAGTCAAATTGGTTTTACAAAGAAGAAATTAGAAGATTAATCTTAAAATATAGTTTCTTGAACTATAACTATAAACTCGCTGAACTCGTAACTAGCGAGTTTGTTTTTACGTATTTTGTTTGGTGTTACTAAACGATGTTATTTCAACAGTCAATTGAAGAGAAAAAAAAATGAGGTAAGGAAAGTGTATATATAATTTACTCGCTTTGATAGTATTTGGTAGTGCTTCCGTGTTACAAGCATAAAACTTACGAAGGTTCAGTTTGAGGAAGAATATTAAATTGGTAGCATGTATACGTTGCTAGTAGTTTTCTATTTCAAATCATCTTTGTTTCAACAAGATAATTCAAAATTATTTTGCAGTAATACATTACCTCTGGTGCATATATATACACAATTGTGAAGGTTGCTGTGATGCAAATGCGAGCTAGAAATAGAAGGCTCGTTGTTAAGCCTTCAGCCAGATCGAATACTAACGGGAGAAGGAAAATACAGCACATGAAGAACATGGTTGACATTGATAGTTTACGACCAAGTTTGTCGACTGCCACAGCTGACAAGAGCAGTCCGGGTAGCTCTATGCACAAAATTAAGTTATTTATCAGTTACGCATTTTCCTGCATCGGTCGAATAAGAAAGCTCTGAAACCAGTAGGAAAATAAATACCTGCAAAACTAGCAATGAACACACTCTTGTATCTAATATCCTGGGACTTCTCTGTCTGCAATTTATGTGACATGCATTTACTATCTCCGTTCAGCTCAGTTGTCAACAAAACAAGGCCATAATACGAAAAGGCATTACCAAAGAAAACAGCCCATAATAGAACTGTTGACCTTGCCAACTTTGGCGAGAGAAGCACCAACAATGATGAGATACCACCTACATTGGAATCCATTCCTGAAGGATGTTCAATTTCATTTGTTCTCGGTGAGAGCAAACGTGCGTCCTCTGAGGGGTTATCAATTTGCTGTAGTTCAATTTCATGGTCAGAAACAAGGTTACCGGAAGGAAGTTCTCTTCCATTTACTCTTGCTATTTTTTCCAAAACTTCAATTGCATCAGCTGTTCTTCCTTTCAAGCATAGGTATCTTGGTGATTCAGGAGTCAATTTGTAGAACAGAAGAAGTAAAGAGGTGGGAAGAGAAGACAGCGCAAGAAGCCATCTCCAACCCAGATTTGGCATCACAATCTGCAAAGAATGTTTTGCTTCAGGTGAAACTGTCTGCTTTATAATATGCTAAATCATCCAACAGGAATAGAAACTACATATCCAACTTAGAAAATTTGTCATAACATCCGCAATATTAATTCAAGTTAAGATACATTCATTAAGATTAGGAGGTGAAGTATTAGCACTTTCCTAGGTGAAATGAAGAAAGTAAACATCTCTGGGGTGGAGAACAAAAACTGAGTTCTTGAATCCTGGGTAACTTAAAAAATGGATTCGAAACAAAATGGAATTTTTTGGAGCTTGCAAAGCAAATAAAGAAGTAATAGCAAAATGTTCGAGATGTGATTCATTTAATATCAATTAAAAGAATATGACATACATATCTAAACCCAAGGACCATTCTGAGGGTGAAAAATAGATGGTCTATGTTCATGGTTAACCGGAAAGGTCGGGAAGGAAAGCGGGAAGAAGCTGATTTATATATTAAGACTTCAAATTTTCAAGAACATGTTTGTAAACTGTAATTGAAAGGAAAATTTACCCATGCAAGTGAGGCTTCAAAAATGGTACCAACAGTCCAAAATGCTGAAAAGATAACCATCCAGGTACCTCTGTTGGGAGCAGGAACAAACTCTAGAAACCAAGATGATAGTACAGGGCCACCTCCCAAACCAAGACCGACCAGAGAACGAAGGGCAATTAATAATATATAGTTAGGAGCAAATGCACTAAGAAAACCAGCTATGGCTGTAACTGTCGCTGTGATAAGGAATCCTTTCCTGAGTTTTTGAATAAGCCAAAAGAAAAAAGATGATAAATGAACCAACAATGCTGAGTACACTTGAAACCGAAGCACTTAAAATTGAAAGAGAGATTTTATTTATGACATAACAGGGGCACAAAATAACTTAATATTATGGCCGGCATAGCCTGGCGCCATATATAATATAAGATACTTGCCAGGGTTTAATATGTTCTAAGCAAAGAAGACTATTTTATATGTAAAAAACCATTGGAAGATTTTAACCGAGGATGGCTAATCCTAGATTTGGTAAGCAGGCCGCTCCCCGCCCCACTAAAATGAAATACTTAAAATATGCCAGAGAAACTGACAAATGCAAAAGATAATGAACTAGTGAAGAGAAACCTGCCTCCTTCCATGTTTATCAGAAACAATACCCCATGAGTATGCCCCTATTAGCATGCCTGCGAAAACCACACTGGTTATCAAACTTTCTTCATGAGGGGAAAGACTCCATGCTGCTTGAACAGCAGGGCCTACAAAAGAGAGTAGCATCATTTCCATTGCTTCTGAAACCCAACCAACACCAGCATAAACAAGCACCAGAATCTGGAAATTTCCAAAACCCAGAGCCACTAGGGCATCATCTACTGTGTAGCTTGGGCCTTCAGCACCCGTCTATAATGTCAAAATCATTAAAGTCAAGAGCATATATTTAGAAATCACCGGACATTGTTTAATAACCAAATAGAAAACTAGAGCAAACAAAAAGAATAGAGAGAAAGAGAAAAATATACAGGTAATACGCTTGCAATCAATATATACATATCATTGTGTATTCAGGTAATAGGGTTGCAATCAGTATATACCAAATCGAAAGCGAGATAAGCTAAAATGATAAATCAATACATTTCATTCGTACCATTTTTTCTAAGGAAGGTATGTTCGAGATGTTCGATCTTGCCCTTTTCCTACCAGATCTTCTCAGCGTAATAAAAATTAATATGAATGACGCATACTTGGAGCATTTGAAGAAGTAGAGCGTTGAAATTTCAAACTCGTTCAATTTTGATTATTTTATGTACATAGGAATAACTATATTCCACTTTCCACCTTCATACCGTTGACAAAGACCAACATACTATTCACACCCCATTCTTCCATTTAACACCCCAAACAATTTTAGTCTTTTGAAGTTCTCACTTTACCCCTTTCTTCACACCCGTTCCTGCTGTTTCTTCTTCATACTCCACTCTCAAGCCCATCAACTAGCAAGATAAAACAGTACCAAAGCAATGCAATAGGAGCCGGAGGCTATGGTGATGACGATCGAGAGCCACAAGTACCGGCTCCTGAGCCACGGTCTGTTAACCCCCTTTTTCCGGGAGATCCTCCTAGAGATCTCTCTAAGTTCAGGTGTAAGCAGATCATGATTTATTATTGGTTTTTTTGAATTTTATTTTCTAGAAAAGCAATTATCTTTTAGTGAGGGTTGATAATTTGATTTTTTTTTTTTTTTTAAGTAGAGGTATTGATTGATTCCTTTAATCTTACTGGATTCGTTAACTGAAAAAGTATAAGATAAATCCTAAACCTTAAGTTCTAAAACATAAATATTCATTGAGTAAACATTTCGAGGAAAGATGAAATATTAAATATATCATTAGACAATTTTTTCATGATAATATTATGTTTAATTTGATTAGCGCTTGTTTAAATAAGTTTAATTCTATATAAAGAATTGAATAATAATAATCATATAAAGATAACAAATAAAAATTTTTTAGAAATAAATTTGAGAGTTTATTTTTGTACATTGTCTATTCTATTTTTTTTAGAACATTTAGACTCTTTACTTTTTTATTATTATTAATTTTTATTGCTTGCATTAAATTTTAAACACTAAGGGAACTGAATTTATTATTGAACTTGTTGGAAAAAACTTCAAGTCAACTTTTTTCTATGGATATTATTATCATTTTGTTATTAGACAGTTTAACATTGCATTAGAGGCTTATAATGAAATATATTTAATTTGCTTGTGAAACAACAAGAATCACTCTCCTGAATCAGAATGCTTAATAAACAAAACGTGCACTCCTTGAATATGCTTATATTGAAGACTCATCATTTGCTAAACCTCCCAAACCGTGCTCTAAGTGTTTGTTTCTTTTGAATTTTTAACTTCTTGATGAAATTTTTTTATCATTGAATTCAGAATTTTAAATATTTCTCACGGTGTATAAGAATCGAATGTTTGCCGTAGTGCCACTGCATTGCCGTAGAAAGGTAACAAATATAAATAAAAAATGTTATAATAGTGATTTTTTATCAAGAGAGTTTGTTCGTGCGATTTGACTATATTGATATGATTCTGTGTAGTTTTCATTGTTTTCCTGACAACTTACAAGCAATATTTATAGAACAATAAGCTTTCTCAACAATGTTTAGTGCACGCAACAATACAACTAACCAATTTTGTAGTCATATATCGTACACCTTTCATTGGCAACAGTTCAACAGATGGAAATTACACCAGTATTTTGTCAAAAGTGAAAGTGTATGCTCTGATTTCTGAAGTCCATTAATGATATCTACAGTTTTTCCACCTGAACTCATTGGCATGGTTTACTGTCATGGAAGCAAACAAATCTATTCAGACAGGATTTATGTTTCATCATCAATCACTTTGTGGTCATCACAGAGGAAAGTCACCTCAACAAAGTATTGACACTACTCTGCAATAGTCAAGGAATGGCCTAACAACCTGATTTTGAACCTGGTGTTTACTTACATTATGTGCTTGTACTCCATATGAATTTGTTGCACGAACCAAAAACATGGAAGTGGTAATATTTCGCATGTTGTCAGATACTTTGACAACCATTTGGCTTCTTATGTTTCCATTAGTTATTCTTTCTGGATGAGGTACCACTACATCAGGTATTTGAAGCAGATTAGAGTGAGATGCACTGAATTTCTGTCTCGTATAAATCCTCTCCAAGCTTTGCACCTGTATCTTGTCACTATCAAACTTTTTATCTAACTCACATTCTTCTTCTTCTGAATCATTTAGAATTCTGTTGGCTTCTTTGAATAAACCAATGGAACGCCAAGCATCAGCAACCAGTTGCACAGTGGAGGTTATAGGGGCAACACCCCTCTCATCCATAGTAGTCAGTAACTCTTCTGCTTTCCATGGTAGTTTTGCTTCTCCATAACCCCATATTAAGGTTTCATAAGTTTTCAAATTTGGGGGAATTCCCGCATCGTGCATTTTCTCATAAAGTCTAATGGCCCGATCCATTTTTCCTTCTGCACACCATCCACTGATGATGGTAGTGAAGATTACCACATTTGGTTGTACACCATATTTGCTCATGGAAGTCAGAAGAGCCTCAGCTTTTTGTGACTGTCCAGCACGTGCATATCCTTTTGCAAGGATGCTATATGCGTGGATGTCAGGTTCTATATCGGCCTTGACCATGTTATTGAATATCTCCTCACAATTATCCATAAGCCCTGCAGAACTCCATGCATTCATGATGGTGCTAAATGTCACTACATCTGGTTTGGTCCCATATTCTTCCATCAATGCCAGTGCCTGAACAACTTTCATTTGTAAGTTACAATGATACTATCCTTATAACAATACTAGATACTGAATAATTACTGACCAACAAATATATGCACAAAATAAACAAGCAACAATCAGTTCTTATGGTAGAGTATTAATCTTGCTATTGTGTTAATGCTCCTTCAGTGTCAAAAAAATGGAGGGAAATGCATGGAAGAAAATATTGATCTCATGAAAAGTATTAGATATCAGAACTCACCTCATCTACTCCATTTGTGTCTTTAATATCTAGATATCCTTTGATAAGCGAGTTGAAAACTACTGGATTTGGATGCACACCAAGCTCCTTCATTCTTCCGTATAGAAACCTCAAGGCTTCTGTCATATTGCCTTCCTTGCAGTAACCACTTATAATGATACCACAAGTTCGTTCATTAGGTTTTACTTTGTTGTACTGCATTTTCAATATTAATCTTTCAGCTTTCTCTGTTTCACCAATCTGAGCATATGCCCTTGCCATCGTATTATATGTGACCACGTCTGGCTGAATGCCAGAAGCCACCATTTTATTCATTACATTCCATGCTTCTTCCAGTTTTTTCTTGGTACACCAGGCTTGAATGAGAATGTTATATGTTCTATCATTGGGTTTCACATGTTTATCCTGACTCATCATCTCTGACAATTTCATAGCCTCGTAAGGCCTTCCAGCAATGCCAAACCCTTTAATGAGTGTATTATAAGTACTGGTTGTTGGTTTACATCCATACTCCTTCATTTTCTTAAATATTTTCATGGCTTCATCTACCTTGCCAGAATCAGAAAACGCATTGATCATGGCATTGATAAGTATCGAATCAGGCTTCATCCCATTGTCTGCCACTTTAGAAAGAACTGCAGGAATAGACTTGAAACGCTTTTGGCGGGTTAGAGCAGCCACAAGAGTTGTGTATGTTATTAGAGTAGGCCTGTGTCCTTCTTCAGTCAAATTGTTGAAGACGGTCTGAGCTTCGTGTGGCTTCCCTTTCCTAATCAAAGTATTCATCAATTTTGTTCTTGAAAGAACTGTTTGGCAACTATTTCCCCCCCTACAGATAAGACAAGGGGATTGACTATGTGTCTCGTCCGGAGTAGAGCTTAATTTAGGTTGGTTCTTCTTGTACTGCTGCTGTTTGAGAACCTGATGTAAAATCTTTATCAATATTATGGACATTTTTGGTAATGAATTTGAATGGAAGTCACAGAAAACACTCATTCAGATCATTAATATGATTTGGTTTAGTCTACTCGGCTCCTCCCTATAAGTTTGAAAAGCCACACAGCATTGAGGATAGCTTAAACAGCCATAAAATTCAAGCAAATAAAAGAGTGCTTATTTCAAGAAAGTGCATATCTTTATAAGTCTGAGTCAGACAAGGGCACAAACTGATTTACCAAAAGAACATAAATTATTCTACCAAACAAAAATCTAATTAACATTGATTGATTATAGAAATATCATCTTAGTCTAACATACAAACTCAAGTTGGCTACCTAGGGGACTGAACCATTATACTGTAATTTAGACGTGTTACAATTTCTATGATAAAGAAAAAGGGGGGGAATTTTCTTCTACTATGTGTTAGTCAGCTACAATCAAGTCCAATTAACATCTAAGAATTCAAGAATGATTAGCGCATAAATATAGATTCTTTGGGAAGGTAATATATTTCTATATATGTGTGATCGGTAATCAAAGGGATAATTAAGGCTAATTACAGTTCATAGCTAATGTTATTATTCACCCATATATTTTTTGCTGACATCTCATGAGAAAAAACAAATTAAGTAATTCACAATACCATAACTGATAAATCTTTAGTGCTTTCATTGCTCATGAGGGCTCCCTTCTGGCTTCTATCCATGACTGATGGCTAGATTAGATCCATTACTTACAAATCTACCTTGACAGCATCCAAAAGCCTCAATAAAGTAACTCTACCCTGGCCAGGATCAGATTCTGGCTGCGAGACCTACCACGATTGCTGGCTATTATTTAACTGGCACATGATAACCAGCATGCCTCATCCTGGATTATACTATCAAAACCACACAAAAAATCAAGTTTGAGAAAGTTATCATTATCAACCTCATTCAGAAACACAAATGAACAAAAAGAGCAATGACATTCATCCAGAAATGACAAAACTAGTCTTGTACGAGATGAAGATTAGATTTGCCAGAACGAACGTTATCTAGTCGCCTAATAGAGTCAAATTGATAAAGTACTAAATGCAATCTACTCAAAAGCATCTGGATTAGTACTGAGGTTTAGTTTTGCACGGTCACGGGAAAATCTAAGTTGTTTAGAGAAAAGCCAATTACTATAAACCACTGACAGATGACTCTCACCCTATGATTGTCAAACATCTCAGTAATAATTAAAGAACCCAACAAATAATTAAACTAATTCCAATTGTTAGGAAACAATTTCGAAGGAAAGGAGATGGTAGTACCTTAATAGAGCACTTGAAGCTTATGGTGGAAGCTAGACCAGCATAGTTAGAATTGAAGTTGTTACATAGAAGAAGATGAAATTGGAGGGTAGTGGGTTTTGTGTGTGACATACACTGGAGATTCTTATCCACAAATATTTATCGTAATAAGATTTCGTGGCACTTTTTTGAGGCTTACACAGGAAAAAGACAAAACATGAGAAGATGACTGGAGGAGTGGATTAGGCCACGCCAGCACTCTATTGGTAGGATCAAAATTTACCACTTATTCTATTGGCAGGAAACCCACCTTCTCAGATTTTTCAATTTTATATTTAAAACACTTTATTCACTGAGATGTCTCTTGTTTGCTTATCAATTAATAACTGTTTGCGTTGCTTATCAATGTAGGTTTTTCTTACTTCCCCTCCTTTGCTTTTCTTTTTTTCTCCTACCCTTATCCTATAAACAAGTATCAACAATTCCTTCTCATAATATAACAAGAGTATATAATCTAATTCAGAACATATTTCAGATAATTTCAAATTATATAATTTAAAAGTTTTTAATTATCTATTCTAAAATATAATTCCAAATTAATTATGAAATATTAAGACACAAGCATGTTTGATATTTTTTTTATATTATGAGATAAAGAAGGACTTATGAAAATATAGGAAAAAAACCATAAAAATGTTAATTAAGATTTTTTGTTTATGTGCGGAGTAGTTTGTTTCAAAGACAATCAGACCTTTTTTTGAATTAGAGAGGGAATGAAAAAGAAAAAAACAGGAAAAGAAATATAATAAAAAATGTACGTGTTTCAAATTGAGAGAAGGTGAGAATAAATAAAAAATATATTTAAAAAATAATATATTAAAATAAATTAGTTTAAAATAATAAAATTTAAATTATTTATTAAAAATTGTATTTATAATAATGTATATAATTATTAGGAATTTCGTTTTTTAGTTATTTAACTTTGTTCTTTTTTTCTTTCCATTTCTTTATCTACAATACGCCAAGGTTTTCCCTTTTTTAAAACAAACACTCTCTATAGTGCTTGATGATGAGCAATTCTAAGAAGTCTTGTACCATAAATATTATTTATTTATTTATTTTAAAATATATTTTACAGATAAAAGTATTAGTTTTATTCTAAAAGGACTAAAAGTCATTTTAGTTTTAACTTTAGAATTAAATTGACTTAGAAACAGGAACATAAAGAAGCAAGAGGATGATGTTGAAGGTGTGGAACTGGTACCAGAATTGCCTGTCTGTTCATCCCGTGAAGACCCAAGCAGTCAGTTCTGCAATCCTATGGGGTGTTGGAGACCTCACTGCTCAGTACATCACTCATTCAGCTACAAAAAAGCGACTCCAACTTTCTGTAACAATCCTTTTCCCTTTTATTTCTCTTCTTATCAATGGAATTTTTTAATCAATCTCGCATCTCTCTCTTTTACTTTTTACTTCATATGAATTCCCTGCCTTCTTGCTCCTTCAATTTTCTCTCCATGCAGTGCTTTCTGACTCTAGGATTGTTAGGTTAACATATACTAAAATCAGTAATGTTGAAGTTTTAACATGGTTTGGGTTCCCATTGCTTCTTTTTTAACTAAAATGACTTGCATTTCTCAAGGTAACTATTGTTTTTGGTATTTTTGATGGAAAATGTAAGCTGATTTTAATGAAACTATCTATACCATTAATACCTAAAGAATCTTTCGGATTAAGTGCTACACGTCTCCATTTTGATTTCGAGCTTTGTTGATTTGAATTTTGATATATCTCTTGGCG
>Ga0209489_101169_pt1 | contig 53418 bp, 25 predicted proteins | sample SiratrowhiteBW_FD_187527 | JGI IMG/M metagenome (GOLD analysis project Ga0209489, IMG submission 187527) | Root nodule microbial communities of legume samples collected from California, USA - Siratro white BW (SPAdes) (version 2) | ecosystem: Host-associated > Plants > Roots > Nodule | place...
CTCAAATATTCTCCTTCCATGATAGACTGAAGAAAATATTTAAAATAATCACATTAAGAAATCAAATAAACATAAAAATTCAAGTCACTTCTGCTTTATGGTCTATAGAAATTGTAAAAGTAATAGATATTACGGTTTGTAGAAACTATAGAAGGATTTGCATTTTTTTACTTCTTACGGCTTCTACAAACCGTAGACAAAAAAAATGTTCTACGGTTTCTACAAACCGTAATGTCTATTACTTTTACGGTTTCTACAAACCGTATAGTTCTCTTATACACCTATGTACTTACGGTTTGTACAAACTGTAAGCTCTTACGAATGTTAAAATAACTACGGTTTGTGTAATCCGTAAGAGGCATAAATATTGATTTTAAACTTACGGCTTACAGAATTCGTAAATACTAAACTTCTACGGTTTCTACAATCCATGGAAATCAGAAAAAATGAATAACAGATACCTTGACGAAGACGACGGTGGTTGTTTTTCAGCCACCCACAACCACCGACGACCACCCAAAGTGCCTTCAACCCCCCACTCCAACACTGTAGGAACCTCCCACCACCACTGCGATACCTTCCACCAATGTTCAGAAATGCACCGCACCCATTCCATGGAAAACCTTCTTTTATAGCAGCAGGGTTAAATTTGTAATTTCCTCATGTCTATTATTGGAATTTTGAAAATTATGGAGGTGCAGGAAGATGATATGGAGGTGCAGGAAGAAGCAGTCCTGGAAGACTCCTCCATAAGAAGACGCATCAGTGAAGCTTTTATTAATTATCTCCATTAAAATTTAAAAAAATATCACCTAAAATTCAATTCATGTAATTGAACAATTCAGAAAAAAAAAACTTGGAAATGCAACAAAGAAACTTTAAAGTACATTTATTTAAAAGATTTATGTGATATATATTTACTGAATGAAATAACTTAAAACAAGATCTAACTTTTGTTCATTACCTTTTCTTCCTAAACCAAACACTAAGAATATTGGATAATATTCTCTTTATCTGGTTGTTTATAGCAAATGCTTGGGCCTCTAAAATTGGCAACGTACACATCCCTTACATCTCCCAAAAAAAAAAGGTTTATTTTCGATATTACAAACGTTGATTTTTTATTAAAAAATAAAAAAAAGACTTTAACAAAACAGAACAGAACACAGAGGTATCGTAAACAAGGCCAAAACGGGGTTGTCAATAGCCATCAAGAAAGGTTGTGTACAGAAGCTTGTACGTCACAAGTCATTTCTCCCTGGCTCTCAATACACACACCAGCATACAGACAAAACAGGGAAAAGGGATAAAAGAAAAATAGCGACCGAAATGATTTTTCCCAAACGCCACAACCAATTAAAAAACACCCCATAATTAATTTCCACTCATATATTTAAATGGTGGGTCCCATTTAAACAGTTTAATTCGGCCGCCAGCTTTGTCGTCTCTTTCGTCTCCGTCCATCCCCGTCGTTCCTTTGCGTTTGACTCTCTTCCTCCTTCTTCTTTCTCTCCCCTCTCTCAACCACTCCTTCTCGTTCTTTTCCTCTTCCTCTTATTCTGATCTCTTTCGGTTACTTACTCACTTCTCTCTGCTTCACACACTTCTAACTCTCCTTTTCTTTATTTAACCGACAAATCAATCCAAAGGGAGGGATAAGGGATAACCCGTTACTCGTTACCCACCACCGTTTTTTTTCTGTTTATTCGCCCAAGCTGCCACCTTTTCTCTTCCTTTACCCGTTTTTCATTGTTATGAGGCGGCTTAAGCGGTTGGGCATCGTGACTTGAGGATCACTGTTGCTTTTTGAGTGGATTCGGTTTTGCGTGTTCTGTGTGGAGGTAGGAGAGGGAGAACAGAGATGACTGGCAGTGAGGAAGTCAACCTCAGTGAATCTAAGGTAACATGAAATGAAATCCATCTGTTCTTTTTCACTTTCTATTTTATGTGAACCTGGTTTTATGTGTTTCTGTGTCTTCCTTGGTTTGTTTCTTCTGATTGCGTGATGAGGGGTTTTGTTGATTATGGGGGAAAGTTTTAATCTTTGGCTTCAATTGAAAGAGCCATGACTGAAAACGTATCTCAGTTACAGAGGGTTGTCTCTCTCTCTCTTTTATTACCTTTCTGGGTTTAGTTAATAATTGCGTACCCGTGGGATTAGGATGATGCTGTTTTTGGGATTGTCTAGGTTTTTCCTTGTACTTAGTATTTCGTCCATGTAGTGTAGGCCTCTTGTTTCTTTTTCTGGAAAGTTGGGTAATTCGAGTTTGATTTGGTGGCGCAAGATGAAAATTCCTCTTTTTCCTGAAGATTTGTGAGGCTCTTACCCTTTTGTAATCGTTGGTTCTGGTCTAATTTGTCATCTTTTCCTTTTGAAATTTGCTTGCTTTTCTCCTATTGATCTGCTAATAGTGTTATGTTATGATAGTTTCTGCTTAGTGCCCGTATAATCTAATTAGAGGGAAGGACCTTTCAGCGTAGTGACCTAGTTATCTGAATAGAGGAATCAATCTAACAGTCTTTTTTTGATTTTCACTACAGTGTTAGTTCATATAGAGAAGGTTCTAACTTGTAATATGTTCATTTTTTTTGTAGAGTGTTGTTCCACTCAATACTTGGGTGCTTATCTCCAATTTCAAGCTTGCCTACAACCTACTAAGACGTGCTGATGGAACGTTCAATCGAGAATTGGCGGAATTCCTCGACCGCAAGGTCCCTGCTAACGCAATTCCTGTTGATGGGGTATTCTCTTTTGATCATGTTGATCGAAACACCGGCCTATTCAATAGGGTGTATCAAGTAGCTCCTGAAAAGGAGGGTAGGTGCAACATAATAGAGCTGGAGAAGCCCCTGAGCACTACAGAGATCGTTCCTGTTATAATTTTCTTCCATGGTGGAAGCTTCTCTCATTCATCCGCTAACAGTGCTATCTATGACACTTTCTGCCGCCGCCTTGTGAGCCTTTGCAAGGCTGTGGTGGTTTCTGTAAACTATAGGCGATCGCCAGAGCACCGTTATCCATGTGCCTATGAAGATGGCTGGGCAGCCCTCAAGTGGGTTAAGTCTAGAAAGTGGCTTCAGTGTGGAAAGGATTCCAAGGTTCATGTGTACTTGGCCGGCGATAGTTCTGGTGGTAATATTGCTCATCATGTGGCTGTGAGGGCTGCCGAAGAAGATATTGAGGTGCTTGGCAATATTCTTCTTCACCCACTGTTTGGTGGGGAGAAGCGAACTGAGTCAGAGAAGAAACTGGATGGGAAGTACTTTGTGAGGCTGCAAGACCGTGATTGGTATTGGAGAGCTTTTCTTCCTGAAGGAGCAGATAGAGATCATCCTGCTTGTAACCCATTTGGCCCCAAGGGTAAAAATCTGGCAGGCCTCAAGTTGCCCAAAAGTCTTGTTTGTGTGGCTGGTTTGGATCTTCTCCAAGATTGGCAATTGGAATATGTGGAAGGTCTCAAGAACTGTGGCCAAGATGTCAAACTTCTTTACCTTAAGGAGGCAACTATCGGTTTCTACTTCTTGCCTAATAATGATCATTTCTATATCCTCATGGAGGAGATAAAGAACTTCGTCAACTCTAACTGTTAATATACTACTTAACCTTACTTACAGGATCCCATACATAACTAAAAGCCTGACATTTCAACTGGGTAATCTTTTTTTTCTATTTTTGTATCTTATCCTTTTCTCTTTCCCTACTTTATAGTGGTGGTGTGTAGTTATTATATAATTATGTAGTGTTACTCACTGTCATAACATCCATGGTGGTAAATTTGAGCTTTGTGTGACTGGTAGACTACTGCTTCCTGTCATCTGCTCTTATGGTTTGAAGGGTAGCATAGAATCAGTCTCGGCAGATTGAAGTGCCAGAGTTCAGTTCATTAGTGGGGTTGGGCTGAATCGCAAATGAAGCTTACCCTAATTGACTTTTTCAACCTCAATATCAGGAGGGAAGATACTAGATATTGCTTGGCTGATCACACTTTGGTTCAGTGAATGCATTTGATTTATGTTGTGTAACATATTATTGAATGGGAACTCGAGCAAATCCCATCCTGTTATGAACTTGTATGTTATATAAATGTCATGCTTGTTTTAAGTTATATTTTGCTTTCGGAAAAGGTATAAGGTTGTACTATATTACATCTTGTTTAATTCAAGTTAAGCAGTTTCATCTTCTTAATACCGATGTCACAAATGGTTGTGATTTTATTGTGGTCTTCAAAGGAGTGCTTAAAAACTCAGGTTGCCTACTTTCTTTTTGGCTGAATGTGGCACATATTATTGAATGGCATCCGGAATCATGATCAAGGGTGAAGTGTAGAAGATAAAAGTAGTAATATAAACAGGTGGTTTGAAAGATGAAACGTGTGAATTATTGTGTGATTTTTATATCCAATTCTTTGCATTGTTGGGTTGAGTGTAAGATTCGCCTCCAAAAGTTGATACCAAAGTCCAAGACGGAAAAGAGAAAGGAGTTTTGTCTGTGTGTGTGGTTAATCATAAGGAATAATGAAACGTGTAATGGAAAGAGTGGGTGGGTAAGAGATGAGGACCATCCTCAGTCCTTTGTTGCCTTGAGCAAATCCCATCCCATCCACCAAAAGAGATGAAAAGAAAAACTTCAAACAAGAACTGTAGAACAATCATGCTATCAATGTGGAGACCAACAGGAATCATGAGCCATGTCTTTATGAATCATTCAACTCATTCAATCATTAGGTGCAAATGTTTATATGCAATTGTATGAATTTAGATTTTAAATTTGTAAACTGAGTTTTTCATTCCAAGATCTAAGAGTATGTAAATTGGTATTTTCAATTCTACTTTGCCTTCATTTTTATTGGGTCTATTTTTAATAACACACTATATTTACAAGGCCATAGCCAAAGCAATGAGAGTTTAAAGGAAGATAATCTAACGATTAAAAATATATTAAGTTTAAACGTTTTCCGAACTATTAGGAACCTACATCTGAAACTTGTATGAATTGGGATTCAGTTGACTTGCTAAGCATGCACTAATCAAATGTTCATCCTGGTTTGTTACACTCTGAAATTATATTTCTGAACTATAGATTTATACATATGTAAGTGTACCTAAGGATTTTCATTTAGCATCCAGTGGGGTTAGAATATGCTGAATTGACATGCATCTGGTATAAGTTGTGTTTCACTACAAGTTGTAATTGGTTTAACATCTTCATACCAAATTTGAGAAGGCAAGTGAGGGGTTATTTTAAGTTTTATCACCTTGCACAAAGGACTTGTTGTGGCACATTATAATCTTGCTTTCGTGTAATTCAAATATAGCATATCAAGAGAATTGTTATCCAATTTTAATTTTAAGTATTTTCATGTAACTATTTGGAACTTCTTTTCTCTCAGTCAGTAATTCTTTCGAACTATTGAAAGAAATTGATTTTTAAGTTGTGATGAACAGGTAATTGTTGTGACTATATATCACTGGGATAAGAAAATATTTAAAAAAGAAAAATACCCATATCAAAATTTAATTTTTATTAGCAAACTCGATTTTATTAGCAAACTCGATCGGCCATCTTTTTTTTTTTTTTCTATCCCAAACTGAGTTAATGTTTTCAATCAATATGCCTTTTCTCTTTGATGGTATTGCCATTTTCGTCACAACTTATTTTGGGAATATAATTCGTTAGCTCCATACGAATTGATAAATTTGTTAGGTTTGATTGATAATAGATTTCTAATTGTCTTCTTGTCCCTTTCATATAATAATCTATATTTCCTTCATTTCAATGATCGCTTATAATATTCTTCAATTTTATTATTTTTAATCTTGTTTTTTTTTTTTTTTTTCATTTGGGCTTTTCATTTCACTTAGGGTGATTGGGGTTTTTGCTTTTTTTTTTAAATATAATTATGTTATTTTTTTCTTATGTACATTAGTATCACATATTGGTGATATAAATGTTAGAAATTTAAGTGTAATTTTAAGTTTATATCAAGTAAAAGGAAGAAAGTAAAAAAACCTACAAATCTATTATCTTAAGATTTTGACAAACATTTTGATAAATCTATTATCTTAATATTTTGGATTAATGGTGGTGTTAATCCTTTATGTCTATCCTTACATATTCAATAAAAGATATTAACACATTTATACAACAACAATAAATGAGTTCTAAACTTACATATTATTTTTGTTACAAAATGATATATCATATATTAAAAACACTAGTTATTTTGTATCTTTTGCTAGGAGAGATGCATCAATGTGGGGGAGACTTGTACTTGAGAGGGATATTGGGTTGAAGGTGATATCAACCTTTTATTTAGGACTAAGGTCTCATTGTTGTGAGGTAAATCCCATCAAAAGATCAAATAATAAGATTGTTAAGGAATCAATTCATAATAGATTTCTATTGGCGAATAATCTTCTTTTGTTATTGTGATTTACCTTATTTTAACATGACTAGAGACGAGTTAACTTTCATTTTTTCAATTTTTTTATAGTTGTCTTACTTATAAAATCAACATTTGACAAATAAAGATATATTTTTAAAGGGTTATGCTAATAATATATCCTTTGAATAATTATGAAGTCCTTCTCTAAAATTCTCCATGTATTAATTATTTAGAAGTTTTATAGTACAAAGTATTCTTAGAAAGAATTTATACTTGAAATTGTCCAGTCTTATGTAAGGACATAAAATATATTTCAATTGTTGTAGATTTTTTTTCCACTAAAATAATAAATATACAAGAAAAACTAGAAATGTTTGTAAAATATTTTTATTTTCTGTTACACTATTAAGAGTATAAATAATTAATAATCATAAAATTTAATAAAAAGGTCTATTAACACATTTATATAATATCAACACATTAGTTCTAAAATAAATATTAATCATGTTACAAAATAATATATTATCTACTAAAAACACAAATTATACTAGTGTATTCTCCTTTTAATCTTCTGAACATCTCTACTATCTTTATTGTTCACTATGTTTTTAACTCATGAAGCTTTATATTGAAGAACTCCTATATCATAAATAAATTCAGTAGTTGGTATTCTTTTGAGTATAAGTAATCATTGTTATATCATACATTCACCTATTGTGGGATTAATGGTGAATATGAGTTTTTATTGTTTATATATCAATGTTGGTTTTATACTAAACCTGCTACTTGTGTCCTTTTACTTGAGGTAACTTTTTTGTTGTAAGTGTAGATATGATATTATACCTTTTTCATAATTTAGGTAATATTTTTCATTTTTTATTTTGCTTTGTCAACTATAGAAGTAAAAAAAATTTCAAAACATACTTATTTTTACTTTGACTCTAATTCCTAATCTCTCCTTAACTTTAGACATTCCAAATTATTTTGGAGATAGAGATACTATATATGTTTACTAATTAGTTTGTGAAATCCTTATCTTTGCAATCTTATATGACAATGTTATTTTTCCTCCAATAAATATGATTAAAGTTATTTTCTTCTTATAATCCATGTTATTATATTATAGATAATAAATTAACGTTGAAGATCCCATATCAATTAAATATAAAGTTAATTTATTATATATAAATCCTCACAATCTTTACCTTACAAGTTGATTTCATGACTATGAATTTAACTTAAACTATCTATTATAATATTAGAATACATCTTAATATATATCTAACACAAAAAATGATGTGTTAAAAATCTCATAGTGTTAGATGTACTATTATTTTATATATACCTTCTTAATTTTTTATAAATTGTTAATAAATATATAGAAACATAACACATGTAAATGGTTAATTATATATTATTAAATTTTAAGAGTTGAAATGAAATAAATTAAATGTGACCATGGTATCAAATGGTAACTTTCTTTTTGTAAGTACTTATTCATGATCAACTGAAATTAAAGATACTTGATTGCTATTTATTACATTTATGTTCTTGATAAAAAAAAAAGTCTTTTTACAATTAAGTTATATTTAAAAAATATAATGTCTTGATTTAATTAAACATGAACCTGCTTCCTTAAGAAAAATAAATTTTGGAAATAACATGAGTATTTCTTTCATCTTCATCATTATTTTATTTATTAATTATTAATACTTTGTCATTTGATATGTAACCTACTTCAACATACACACAAGTGGGGTTCATTTAGATTATTACCCCAGTTTATAAGATTTGATCATATACATTGTTGGAAGTTTAATTGGTTCAAACGAATATATATTTCTTTTTGCACAATTTTATTTACTGGAAGAAATAAATATTTTTTTATCAAAAAATATAAATGTCTTAAACTAGCTTTCATGTCGAGGATGAAGACAATTACACTATGGATAATGAATAGTTTTATAGTGCATATGACTAGCTAATATTGTATTCGAATTTAATAGTCCATGAAAAATAAATAAACATACTATTATAAAATTAATAATAACTTACCAATTATTAAATAACAAAATGGATTATTATGTAAAAAAAAAAAAAAAAACTCTCCTTTAATACATTTATGGATTCATCTTCTAACAGTCCTTTGGTAAGTTGTTTGATTTATAATCACTATATAAACATAACTTCAAACAGTCAGAATATAAATATTTCTTTATATATAAATAGGCCCAATGTCCTCAATTAGATATTTACTTATTAAAAAATAAACTATCTTGATTTAAACTCTTTATTTAAACAATTAAAGGAGAGTAAAATTGTCACTATTTCAATTAAATCTATTACTAAGATTTATAAGGAAAAGTTTTTATTTTTTTTTATGAAGCCTTTTGTTATTCTTACAGATTGTAGGTTTTTCCTCTCCCAGTTCTATTTTAGACTTCATCCACCACTACTCAAACATCTATTTTTTTTTTTTAAAATAAAAAAGTTGCATATTTAAACGTAATATAAAGTTAAATTATAAAAAATTAATATAAATTAAATTATTTTTTTAAAAAACAAATTTAATGAAACCAATTAAAAAAATTAATTTAATTTCATAAGTATAACTAAAATATAAATATATGAAATCAAATTATAAACTATTATTCAATTATTAATGTTTTTTCCTTAAATGACAGTACTGATAATAAAAATATTAAAAGTCATTAATTACAATTATAATATCTGTCAGTTAAAGATTACAATGCTTTCATTAATAAATAACTAATTAAAATACTTGTATTGATTATCTACAAGAATCAACTGATAAATATATTCATTATATATATTTGTTCTCTTGAAATTGGATGACATAAAGCTCAGACCCTTGAACATTTGTGGATAAAATCCGCTGTAAGTCCAAAAGTAATAGTTTAATGAACATGATTTTATGAGGCCAATAAGGAATAGTAAAATACTCATCCTTTACAAGTTTCAGAATTTGATATTACTTGAAAGCTTTTATTATAAAAAGACTACGTTATTTTAATTTATTGTTACTATAAATAATATTTAAATTTATGTATTTTTAGGATAAATATATCTTTTATAGTTATTTAATTTTAGTATAAATATACGGTTTCAATTTGTTTTTGTTATAGTTGAGCAAATAAATACAAATACATGTGAATAGGTGCAAAAACATATTGAATTTGTATTTTACTGATAGGTGGGAGTAAATGGGATGCTACCATCCATTTTTATCTCTCCTTGCTAATTAACCACATTCAAATGTTTAACAAAGTAACATGCATTTAATAATTTTTCTTTTCTCAAATTCATAAGCTATTGTTTACCACTGAGTTTAACTTTAATATAATGTTAGTTTGGGATTTTATATGTGTCTATTACCCAAAAGTTATTTATTACAAATATAAAACAATTATTACAAATATTAATCCTTTTTATTTAAATACTAATCATAATTAAATAATTTTTTCCCTAAATATTACTTTTTTTAGCGAAACTAAATTGGTCGGAACTCACAAAAGTTATTACAAGTAATAATTTTTGTTAAACATGTAATATAATTTATGCATTCATAATAATTCACGGAACAAATTTAAAAAAAAAAGTTTTCAACATGTTTGTAGTTTATATTACGATTTTTTTTTTCATTTTGATGCAATTTTACTAAAATGGATAAATTTTTTTATTTCAAATAAATTATACCAAGTTAATAATATTTTATTATTAAAAAATAATAAAATTATATTTCGTAACACGATTTAAAAATTAAACTAACAATTATATTATATTAATATGATTTTAGTATAATAAAATTCAATAAAAAAATTTAAATCGTGTCGATACGATAGAACATCATAATAACATCATTTTATTTTAAATAATAACTGAAATTAAAAATAAAACTGTCAATTTTAAAAATTTTGTTAAAAAATTACATGAAGAAAAAGAACTCATATTAACATCCTTTTCCGTGAAACAAATATTTAAATTAAATTATATTGAAAATAGAAATAACAAATAAAAAAGAAAGTGGTGGATTTTGAGTTTTGCGGCTTCTTCTCTCTGCACATGCAAGGTAGAGAATTTTCTTCTCCTTCACCCTCACTCACCCACCCACTTTATCCAATATTTAATGGTAACAGTGACATTATGTATATATCTTGGTTTAGATGATTGATTGCATTTTATTTGTGTTCCAAAAGCAGAAAATCCCTCTAATGTTACCCTTTTGGTTGCATATATTCTTCAGAATCCTCCCACACAAACCTTAAATCACTCTCACCCAAAGCTCTCAAGAGGTATCACTAGTCACCATTCACTATACTATTTATTATTATGTCAAAGATTTACATAATAAACCGTGAATGCTTTCTCTTCAATTTTATTCATATTAATTTTGACTCTCCGAGCCACTCTAAACCAATTCCTTTGTTTGACGTTTCAGTTGACTTTTGCTTCTAATGATGATTTTACCTATTCGTGGTGTAATTTCTGTTGTTAGGGATTAGGGGAATTGGGGATAATTCCTAATTGGTTCATGTTTGTGATTGCTTTCTTATCAAATTTTAGTTTCTGAGTATGTCCACGATGTTTCTGGTCTGGAACATGGAAAGGGTTTTGAGTCCCGCGAGGTGGACTTGTTTTAGTGTCGGAAATACTCTTCAGAATTAGGAATGTTATGCTGTTTACCGAAATTGCCTTGCTCTCGGGAACCTTATGTGGGTAGTCGGGAGGTTGTTGAATTTCTGTAAATTTAGTGTCTCAAAACACGATAACCAAAGCAATCCAATTTAAGTTGAAAAGGGCCAAGTTCAGGTGAAGAAAATAAAATTAAAACGAATACTAATTTTTTTTCTCTATAAATTAATATTAGTTTTGTAGAATTTAAAATCAGTTTTTGGAAAAGCTAAAGGAGAGCCATAGTTTAGAAAGCTCTTCCAACCAAATCAATACTAATGTGCTGATGTTTTTCTCAGGGAAAGAGCTTAGCTTGAGTCAACTGTAGTGTTTAACTTTCTACTCGAGAAATGAAACAGATTTATCTTTGACTTCTTCTTGTTATTTTTTTTTTCCTTTGTTAATGATGGTTTCTAATTATTCGTATGAATATTAAGTCTAAAATTTACTCACTTTTTGTGGCTATAGCTCTTTGTTTGTAGGTTTGAAGAACGCGGATTTCATGAAGATTTTGCAGAAAATAAGATGCTCCAGCATTACAAAGTTTTGCATGTTTCTGTGAATAGTTATGTATGCCACAGCCAGTGCACTTTACATTGACGAAATGGGTTATGCCATGAGTAGACTAGAGATCGATTCTGATAATTGTGAAGATGGAAATGCCATCCATGAAGATTCTAGCAGTGGACAGTCTAAAATGTTTTTGGACAATGAAATTGCTCAGATAACAAAGCTGAAGTCAACCCCCCATCAACAATTAGTCCAAGTTGGTACTGGAAGGCCACAATTGCCTGTTTCTCCTGTGAAGATGCTGGCAGGTCGGGAATCAAATTACTCGGGACGGGGAAGGTTTTCTTCAGCCGATCGCTGCCATCTTTTGAGCAGATATTTGCCTGTAAATGGTCCTTGGCTTATTGACCAAATGTCTAGTCGGGCATATGTATCCCAGTTTTCAGCTGATGGTTCTCTTTTTATTGCTGGGTTCCAGGTAAAATGTTTTCAGCTTCAACCTTAAATGCATGCTATAGTTTTGATTACAATTAAATCACTTTGCAGGGAAGTCACATAAGAATATACAATGTGGACAGAGGTTGGAAAGTTCAGAAGAACATTCTGGCTAAAAATTTGAGATGGACAATCACTGATACTTGTCTTTCACCTGATCAACGCTATTTGGTAAGTTACTAGGTTCTACATCCTTGTATTCCATTATTTTTTCTGTAAAGGTACTATTATCAGACTTTTTCTTATGTCATCTGCACTCTTCAATTTCAGGCTTATGCCAGTATGTCACCCATTGTGCACATCGTAAATGCCGGATCTGCTGAAACAGAGTCCCTAGCAAATGTTACCGTATTCACATCTAATACTACTCCTTTTTTATGAATTTCATAAATACTGCATTTTTACTGCTATCAAATATTACGGAGCAATAGATAATGAAAAATTAGATTTCGAGCTATCTATTGGTGTATGGATTCATTTTAGTGATATTCCTTTTCCTATATGTAATGTACTTTTATTTCTTCTAAATGCAGGAGATACATGATGGTTTAGATTTTTCATCAAGTGATTATGGAGGCTACTCATTTGGAATTTTCAGTGTGAAATTCTCAAAAGATGGAAGAGAATTAGTTGCTGGAAGTAGTGACAATTCTATATATGTGTATGATCTTGAAGCAAATAAGATCTCCCTTCGAATTTTAGCGCACACGGTATTTCTACTAGGCACAACTACTACATTTATTTAGCTTCATATGATTTTGGGCTATTGTTTGATATCAATTGGTTTATGTAATTATGTTGCAGAAAGAATTAAGTGTCCTGATTTCATAATATAATTGCAGTCTCGACAGATAGAATTGATTGTGCATAACATGAGGGGGCAGTTTTATATTCTGTACGATGGATTGCTCTACTGGTTATAAACGATTTTATGGATTGGCAGTGCCTTTACGGTAGTGCCAGTGAAATTCTATTTGAGATTTTGTGTCATTGATGTATTCGTAAATAGAACTTAAAATTTATAATAAATTTGGAGAATGTGGGTATATTTTCGCATCCTAAGGTGGAATCTCAATTTTGTTCCTAGCTTCTTTTTTAGCTTACAATGGTACGTGTTTACTTTGCTTGCTTAAGTGCAGAACTCAAGATCATTTGAGAGAATAAGTTTGATTACAAAATATGGAATTACTGCTTGTAATGCCCAGGTTTTTGCACTATCTTTTTGGTTGAGGGATTGAAGGTCTAATCCTCTAAATACATGGAAGGCTAACGAATATGATTCACTATGTTGGTGTAGAAGAAAGGAAATAGATATTCCAGAGATGGTATGAATGATCTGGCCGGAGAACCACACTTATTCTTAGTATCCCTACCTCCCCCCAAGCTACCAAAAGAGATAAAAAAAATGTCCAAGCCGAAATAAGTATCGGATTGGACTTATGTGATATGTAATTTTTTTTTTCATTTTTGTATCGGAATTATTTTCCTGTTGCTCTGACGTCGTTGGTTCAAAAATATTAACCAACCATAGAGGTTCTAATATTTGGTTTTCATTTTATGTTGCAGTCTGATGTGAACACTGTATGTTTTGCTGATGAAACTAGCCATCTTATTTACTCCGGGAGTGATGATAGTTTTTGTAAGGTTTGTTCAACACCATAAGATGCTTTTTTCTTTTCTGTCAAGATATTATGTTATTTTTCCCTGAATATCCACAACTTTTGATTTTAAATGGAAGCGGTAGCTCCTTTTTACACAGGAAGTCAATCTCATAGTCATACAAGGTTAAATAAATATTGGACCTGAAAGTTGTTATTAGTTAAGTGCGGTAGTTCTTCTCTTTGGCCATAGTCACTCATTTCAGAAATTCCATGAATAATCATTAGAGTTGTTTTATTTTCTCTTCTGATTGTTGGGGAAGAACAAATTCTGATATACAAGTTTGGTTAGGTCTGGGATCGGCGTTGCTTAATGGCTAAAGGCAAGCCAGCAGGGGTATTGATGGGACACCTTGAGGGCATTACATTTATTGATACTCGTGGTGATGGGCGTTATTTCATTTCAAATGGTAAAGATCAAACCATCAAGCTCTGGGACATACGCAAAATGTCATCCAATGTTACCTGGTATGCTCCCCACCCACCGACCCAACTCTAATATTCTGATGCGCACATTTCTTCTTAACACGTGTGTGGAATAAAAAGCATGACTTAAGGTCATACTAGGATAAAATTAGCTGATGAGTTTTGCAATGGTGGTGATGTTTAACAGATACAGATTCAGTTATACCCTAATTTCCGTAAGGTATCATGTTGGAATTTGAATTTATATTAATTCTTAAAAGAATCTATAGGTTAATTATGATATATTATCTGATTATTAGGCTGATTTTTTTTTAATTATCTATGAAGCATTACATTTTTTTCAATGGAAAATACCGAGTTTTTCATAATTTTGTTACAAAATGATGTGTCATGTTGGACTCATGCTTCTGTCTATTTGTGTTTGCATGCTTGTGTGGTAATTGAAGCTCTGAGAATGATTTTCAGAATTCAGTCTTGCATGTGATATTTATAGATTTTTAACCTAGCTAATGATGTCTGTTTCTCTCCGGGGTTATGATGTTTCTTGATGAAATTGTTGTCAATTCATTGACATACTATAACAGAACTTTCTCTCTATTCCAGCAAGCCTGGGTATAGGAGTTACGAATGGGATTACAGGTGGATGGATTATCCACCCCAAGCAAAAGACTTGATTCACCCTTGTGATCAATCAGTGGCTACTTATAGAGGTCATTCGGTCTTGCGCACTCTTATCCGCTGCTATTTCTCGCCAGCTTTTAGGTGAGCGCTAAGGTGGCCTTGCTCTGTAATTATTCTTCATTTTCTTTTCATGGTCCTCTTTTGATATTTTTTTCTTAAAGCTTCAATTATTTGTCATAGTCAATCAAACTGTTTGTAAAAGTGTGTTTGGTTTCTGAGGACGAAGAATAAAAACAAGTTCTGTCAGGTTCATATTTGGACCAGCATGCAGCTTGCTTAATCATATTAATTATTGTATTTTTAAGCTGGTTTTCTCCAGCAATATATTTTGACGTCTATGTCGTTTGGGGGTTTGATTATTGTTGTTAGCCTGATATTATCCTCAAATTTACAGCACTGGGCAGAAGTACATCTATACTGGATCACACAACGCATGTGTTTACATATATGATTTGGTATGTAATTTAATTTCTTCTGCTCTAGCATTATATCCATGTTGTTTGATTGGCATTTTATTTAGGTACAAGTTACCAAAAGGTATATTTCATAACCAATTTTATGACATTAATTACCTATTATATTAAACGGTAATCCAACATTTTTATGTCTATCCTTGTTAATTTTTTATTAAAGTGATGATACTAAAGGTTTGAGTCTTCATTACCCGAAATGGCTTGCATAAAAGGAAAGAGATCACATAAACACCTTTTCTGATTCCACCTAAAACTCCACTACCTGGCTACTGTTAATAAACTTGTTGCGGAAGAGCGTGTGACGTGATGTATATCCTCTTGGGCACTATCCATGAACAAACTACATCACAATCAGGAAATTTTGCAGTTAGATTGAACTGCTGTTTGTTTATTTTACAAAGGAAAAACACAAACAAAAAGTTCAAGCTGGTTCTCTTTTGTGGTAACTCTGATAATTCACTACAGGTGACCGGAGCTCAAGTTGCGACACTGAAGCACCATAAATCACCTGTGAGAGATTGTAGTTGGCACCCCTTCAACACTATGCTTGTTAGCTCTTCTTGGGATGGAGATGTCGTGAAATGGGAATTTGCTGGGAGTGGTGATAGACCAGCCTCTTTGACTAAGAGGGCATGGACAAGACACTTTTATGATGAATACATATGATGTAAGTTATGGAATGATCTGGGGGATGCGTACCCTGTTGTTAATGAACATGTATAGGACGTTTTGACATAATAAGGCATGACATGAACAGCCACAAGGTCTAAATTATCAATATTTAGACGTGTAAATGAACAACCACTTGGTACATAAATAATCATGTATGGAATTGATTCATCAGTACGCTTTACCTGGAACAAATTATTAATATTGTACAATGTGTCATTAATTGGTGCAGTCTTCTTGTGGTGAACCTAACTCCTGCATGGTGCTTTGGCTGAATCATTTACACGTACACTGTACGCCTAATTATTGTGTGTCGCCTTTCGTAAAGATCATAAAGCTAGTAATGCTTCTGGTTAGTTCGTAGTTAGGCCGTTCTCCTTCAGATAGCTGTAAAGCATAGAAAAAACAGTGAAAGCATATATTTCCCAAACGCCACTGCCAAGATGCCTATATCACTGTTGTTGTGCCGTTGTGGATATCATGAGAATCTTAACTCATGCTCATCCTTTGTTGTCTTGTCTTGGTGATTTATCGTATTATTTTCTTTGTCATGATACCTTGGTTCCTTGATTTTGATAGATCTTATAATAATTGTTATAGAAGAGCAGGTTGATTTATTTATGCATTCCTTTTAAAAGCAAAAGTGTTCCAAAAATTATGAGTTTTAACCTTTTAAAGAATGGAGAAATCTCTCATATTATTGGCCTTGGCTTTTTCTCCGAAAGGGCCAAACTTCCGAAGGCGCTATCTTAACAAATTGTAAAACTATGGGGGACCCTCTCTGCTGTCTGGTTATTGGTAAAGCAAAGATGTTATTGTAAGCCACAAACAATTATAAGATGATAAAACGTGAGATTCCACAAAGAAAATGAGTGAAAATGTCGAGTAAATTAAGTACACCCAGTACGATGAAGGCAACAAAACATACAGGATCGGGTTGGGGCCTCCAGCAGGAAAAGGCTACATGTTTCGTGTTTTTTGGCGACAACGGTCTGATAAAATTTTAACAAATAATTTATTATTTAGCTACTCCCCAGAAGATTTTCCATGTGAAGATTAAAGTACCGATAAAATTCCCGGAGGATTGGCTACAAAATATAGAAGTTGAACTTGATAATAGATTTAATCATATATGAGCAGATGTAGACATGCATTATGCCAAAGTATTTGACGTATGACCTGACCCAGAACATCCTATCTAATAAGGCAACAACCCGAGACAGACTGGCTGTGGATGATTGACGGTGTGCGTTAGGTTGTTTTCGATATGTTATTAGTGTTAGGTTGTCTAGCTGCGTCGGGTGCCCTCTGGTAAATTCAATCAAACCATACCTAAACTTGATTCTTTTTTCCTGTTTTCATTCACATTTACCTTTTTCTATTATTATTCTTTTTTTCTTTCTCATTTGCTTTTTACCGTGATGATTCCTTTGTCGACACCCTCGCACAGAGGGCGGAAAAAGAGAAAGAGTGTCAGTTCAGACCCAAGACTCAAAAGGCTTACAATTGCAATGCAAAAAAGATATCATCCCCAAATTGTAGTCGTCCCTATAACCATTTTCCATTGTAGGGAGCAGCGACTCGTGCCTATGGAAAGCTTAAAAAGCTGAAGAAACGGTAATTGCACCGAATGGCCACCACTCCACTTCCCCCAAAAAGTATAGATACAATCTGAAAATTGTAATCATGCCTCACACAACTCTTCTAAAAATAACCAAAATAAAATGATAGAACAATAACCAATTGGCATTGATACATGTATCACACCAAATTTTACATCGCCACTATTCTCATACAATATGTACCAAAGTTATGAATGGTCAGGTGCCAATGCCATGCCACTGTGTAATCATTAGAAGCTTCTACGACCACACTAGCAAGCAATATTTTAAATGACCATAAAAGAATGAAAAGAAAAAAAGTTTCCCAATGCCAAGATACCAGTGATGACAATAAGAAAAGATAATGAAAATATAACTGAGAGGAGATGACATAATAGAGTTTTCAACTGATTGAAATAACATGGTAATAATGATCAACAATTTTTGCATTGTTTTTACTAATGGACTAATCATATTACATTAGTAATATAGATAAATAATCATAACATATATGATTTGAGAAGCTCCTCCACCAAAACAGCTAAATTATCTTAAATCTAATCCAAAATATTCACAATCTTCTTATTATTTATCCGCTCATACTTATCACAAAATTAAATAATAATTGAATCAAAAGGGCAAGAAGAGAAACGAGGAAGAAGGAAAAAGGAAAGATTTTGACTTGATGGGTCGGGTCGGATCAGGTTTTCAACTGGTTGCATTGCGTAGAAGGCCTGGTTTTCTCCTTGCCAGCCCTCAAGGGGCAGGGCGTCTCTACGGGCGGGACCATGCAATTATACTGCAGACAGAGGGAGCTTCTCTCTGGAATCACCGCCGTTGGGCTTATCTCAATCCCCGTCAGATAGTTATGCTGCAAGTAAAGTATCTGAATGCTCGCGTCCAGCAACCGCTCCACGAAGCTAGCCGGTACCCGACCCGTAAACCGGTTGTTGTTCAGATACAGGTACTGCACGGTCGCCAGCATTGGCGATATCTGACCGGAAAACCGGTTGTAGCTAAGATCAACGGTCGGGATGGACACCTGATCCACGGGCTGGACCGGACCCGAGAACTGGTTCCTCTCCAGCTGCAGATTCGTGAGAGGGAAGGAAAAGATCCGGTCCGGGATTGGGCCCGTGAACTGGTTGAGACTAAGGTCCAAATAGTTAAGCTGGTCGAGGCGGCCCAGGTGGCGGTCCATTGGGCCGGTGAGCTTGTTCCAGGCCAGGGAGAGGTACTGCAGAGAGGGAGGGAGCGAGTCGGGGGGGAGCGAACCGGAGAGAGAGTTATGCTTGAGGTCGAGACGTGTTAAAGTGTGTGACTCGAACCGGGGGAGCGCACCGGAGAGGCGGTTGTGGCAGAGGATCAGGTTGGTTAGCTCCGGTAGGGATCCCACGGTTGGAGGAATGCGTCCGGTGAGTTGGTTGTAGCTGAGATCGATGGTTCTGAGGCTGCGCAACTCGCCGAGCTTGGTCGGAATTTCGCCGGAGATGAAGTTGCGGTTGATGCCGAGGAACCTGAGGTTCTTCAAATTGGAGAGGGATTCCGGGAGACGACCGTAGATTCTGCCGGGGACAACGGTGAACTCGGCGAGCGCGGAGAGCTTGCCGATGGCGGGGTCGAGGCGGCCGGTGAGTCCGGGGGAGCCAGCCCGGGGGTCGCCGAGGTTGAGGGTGATGACCTTGTCGGAGTCGCAGTAAACCCCGGCGAAGTTGCATGGGTCTGCGGTGAAATCCCAGGAGGAGAAGAAATGGGAACCAGGCATGTCTTCGAGAGCTTTACGAATGGATTGCAGAGCGAGGAAATCAGCAGGGTCTAAAATGGCTTCCACATGTAGAAAAGAGAAGAAAAGCAAAAGGAGAAGAGTGCAAGCATTGATGCAGTTGGCCATTGAAGCCCCAGAGGAAGAAGATGAAGAAAATAGGGTTTTATAGAGAAAAGAGGAAGCTAAGTGAAGAAGAGATTGTTTTGTGGAACAGGAACAACCAACATCTAATAGTCAAAGGGCTTATGTAGAGAAGGAGATTAGGCTTGCAGCAAAAGCAACTCTATCAGAATCAATGAATCTCTCTCTGTTGGCTTCTCAGAGAAGGCGCAATGCTAATCACTACCATAAGCTTTTCTTTCTACTTCCTACTCTTCTCTTCCAACCAACCAAACCTCCGGTTAATCAATAATAATCATTTTTTATTATTTTTTTCTTTCTTGGGAACTGTTTCCATCAAACGGTTGTCCGAGCCTATTTGGCCTCCGTACCTCAGCCTCGGCTCCCACGTCATCCTCCTCCGAACCTTTGCTTCGCCTGTCCTCTCTCCCCAACCACAACCCAAACCACTAGCTATAGCAGCTGTCAAAATGATTGGATCGCTTTGACACGGGGAAAATACATGACACGTGTTTCTCCAACCAAGCTTTTGTTAGAGTGGACGCTGCAACTCTTTTCGTTAAATATATTAAAATAATCCTCAATCTTCCCACGCAATTCTTTCATAAAATATTAATATTTACTAATTATCTCAGGACACTTACTCTCATGCTTGGAAATGAAATGAAGATAAAAAAATTAAACATAAGAATAAATAATTTCGTAAAATTGAAACAATAAACCATGTAAAATTACTATACTAATAAAGTTTAAATTTAATTAAAGAAAATCACACATTTTTCTCTATTTTTTTTCTTTAATTTATTTAAGAGAAACTAGTTATATATCTGAAGAGAAAACAAAACATTATTTTTTTTCCTATCTCCTTTTTCTGGTTTCCTTGCTGCCTACTCAATTTATTTTTACAGTAAAATAATTAAGCAATGTAGAAGTGAGGCAAAAAGCCCAAAAGCTGGGTTGGTCAGGAAGTGTGGGTTTGGTGTGGGCGCTCTTGAGTGAGTGACAGCTAAGCTATGAAGTTAGGATTATTTAATTTCACCCAATTCTTCTTCAAAGCTTCTTCCATACAGCTTGGTTCACTTTATCTCTGCTATGGTAAGTATATTTCATTACTATGTAGTAAAACAGATCATAACAAATAATAAATGTGTATTCCTTTGTTTTACTGTTTCATTTCATGTACGCAAAATACGAATTCGGGAGTTTGATACTCGTCAGTTCCATTATTAATATTAGTGTTATTCATTGCCATCCATTAATTCTTCAATAGAATTCATTCATAGCATAAATGTCATTAATTAGAGACTGAATTTACCCTGAAAATTAAGTCTCCTACCCCGATCTGGTTAACATTTAAAATCAATCTAATTTCACACATTGCCGTAACTGGAAGTTTGGCAGGCCTTTTTTTCTTCCTTTTTACTTTGTTGTGATATGTGTACAGTGTGGTAGTGAACCGAAAAACACTTTTTATCCTTTTTTCTCTCCTGCTTATAAGAAAATAAACGCACACTAATATCTGTCTTTCCCTTGGATGAAAAAGGAGGTGGTTTGAAGGTGAAGTAAGCTAAGTCAAGGACATTTTTGGTCAAAGATATGCATGCTCCAATGCTTGTTTCATAATTCACATTCGTCTCTGAGCTTTCACCAATTACCGAGTGGAACAATGATTTTATTCTCCCCATTTGATTCTTATTGCAAGTCAGCATAACAGAATCATTTCAGCTACTTCATGTGCTCTGCTGCGTAGCAAGGGAAAGTTTGTTTCTTCCTTCCTTTCTTTACCCCTTTCCTTTGCTAAAACTATCTCAGCTCTATTGGCGTGGGTCAAAAGCTATACAGCTGTAAAATCAAGTTACACTTTTAATCCCCCAAAAAATTGAAAGTAACCCAAATAGGGCAATTTGAGGTTGAAAGTTGCACTAGAAATACAGGGAATTTTGTCAAAAGTTTCGAAATTAGTTTTCAATTTTTCTTTTCATTCATCACTTATTTCAGATTGATGAAAGGGTTTATGATTGAAGTACAATCTAATCTTTTTTTATTAAAATGTAATAATAACCAACTTAAAATCACCATCAGATGAACTACTCTGACTCAGATATATTAGTTATTCTAGCAACAATGTTCCTAACAACCACCCTGTGACTAATAGTTGGAGAGTTAGTTTAATAACTATACCCAACTAAAAGAAGAAAAATATTACTATAGCGATTCTAGGGATTTATTATCTTTTCTACTACACGCACGCTTTAACGTCAAGAGCAAGTTTTGTCCCAGCCCCACAAGAAAATTTCATGTTCTATAATTTATTGCTCTCTAACCTAATTACCTAACTAAGATTTGGTTAAATTGAGGGGTATGACCTCTGGTTGAAATGGGTGAAAAAATGGCTTTGGGAACATCGCGAGTTATCTCAGACAAAAACATGAATCTATGTAACAAAACACAGTGGTGTAGATATTAATATTGTCGATAGATATGTGTGCACCTCAAACTCAAATCCAGCCAAGCAACACAGAGACAAAGTTCGAAAGCATTTTATTGGTAATAGAATAATGTCTGTGATGAGTTTGGTCCCATATATATACATGTGTGTGTAGGTATCCAATTAAAACCACTCAGACATCAATTACTTACCATAGAATAAGGTGGGAGGCACTTGAGAGGAAAAAAAATCCACATGACCCCCAAATGGTCCTGTTTGAAGTGGCGTACACCAACCACACCAACCAAAAGACCTACTTATTCTGGTACATGTAGTGTCTAATTTAAGGACTTTGAGGCTGTGCCTTTTGAGACTGGCGTGGTGATTACTCTACTCTAGTGTGTTCATCCCGTATGATTATTAATGTAACTTCCTCGTGCCGTCTTTTTCTTCCAGCTTTCTGTTTCCACCACTTTTTTTAGCTCTAACCCTCTTAATTCCCATTGAAGTTACTTTTCCTACTCAATATAGGTAGCAAATCTAATATGTAAGTAAACGTAGTTCAATGTACATGAGAAAAAAGTTCGAAGGAATCTAGATGGTATAACTTAGGTGTTGTTACATTGGATATGTTTTTGGTTTGATAATTGAAACTTTGAATCTAAGTGTCTGAGTGTAAAATAGAGAAGTTATTTAAAATAGTTTTAGTTTGATTTAATACAGCTGCATGTTCAAGATTTAGATTGCATTATTTCTATACCTAATATCAGGATGACTACAATTACAGATATGAGAATTTATTTAATATTTTTTTATAAAGATCAAATTGATGATAGTGAGAGACTAGTCATTTTAAGGCAGGCATTAGTCATGGACTTTTGTAAACTCCCTCAAAATGTCTATCATAATGAGGAATTTCATTTTTATTGGATACTTACAAAAAGTTAACTATTTACTAAATGTTTTGTTTTATTTAACTTCTTTAAAATAACTTTCTTGTGAGTAATCATTTTATGGTCTTCATTGAATTTAATTTGATTGAGGGTTATATGTATATAACAAGTATTAGTCAACTGAGACACTTAAAGTTTAACCGCAAACATTTATAATCAAATGATTAAAACTCTAAGATAAATAAGATTAGAAATGATAAACTGGAAAACCAAAAAAAAGTAAAGTAAAAAACTAAATATACTTTATAATTTTAAATTTCCTTTTTTTACCAATCACTTTAATTCTTTTATATTCATTATTTTATTTATTACATTTCTTCTTGTTAAATAATGTCTTTAATTCACTATGTCTTTGAGGTGTCGATTGTAATAGCCAACAACTATTTGTTGTTATTGTTTTAGTTATTTAGGTCTCTGTTTTCAATTTTAACTAATTGTGTATTCTTTAGTATCATTAATATATTGTATATTACAGGATGACAAAGATATAAAAATTATATTGGTTGTATCACTATAATTCATTGCGTCTTGTGTAGATAAGAGAATTGTTTTATCTCCACATTGGATGTGCTTCTATATTTGTTTATTTCTCTTTGCTTCTTTCTTGGTTTTAATTTTTTTCTTAACAAACTAGTATTAAGAGTTTTAATTCGATTGCATTGCTTAGCTATAAAAGACGTTATAAGAATATGGTCACCATATCCAAGATTGAGAAGTTCAATAAAAAGAATAACTTCTCGAAGATAAGGGCATTGGTGAAGGAACAAGGATTCTAGGCAACACTTTCTTGTACTACATCACATATTGAAAATTTATTTTTGGAGCAACAAGAAGAAATTTTGAATTCAATTATTCTTCTTTCTGAGTCAAATGAAGTTCTTTATGAAGTTGTTAAAGATTAGACTTCATTTGAGTTATGACTAAAATGGAAGAAACGTTTTATGAACAAAATTTATTTACAACAACATTTTGTAGAAGAGAAGACTCTTTAGATTACATATGAAGGAGGGTACACCACTTAAGGCTTATTGTGATGAGCTTAGCTATATTCTAATGGAGCTATGTGACATCAATGTCAAGGTAACAAAAGTTACCATGATTTTGTTAACCTTTCTTTTGCCATACTATGAGAACTTAGTTAGTTCTCCAAGTGTAGAAAATGGTTGAGCTACGCTTGAAGATGTTAACTCTAAGTTTTATACAATGGAGCTTCACCACATGCATCGAATAGTAATGAAGAGGCATCATCCAACAGATTGGTGGCTTTCAAGAATGACAAGAAAGTGAAGAAGCATATAAAGAAATAAGTCCAAAAGATGTATGCAATTACACGTAGCCAATTCCTGGTGGAAAGATGATGTAAGAATTGTAAGCAACAATCAAATAGCCACCACTACTCATAATGACACCTCATCTAAAAGTGACTTGATGTTGTTTGTTGTTTCATAACAACACACATTTGATTAATGGGTCCATGACTCAAGTTGTTCCTTTCACGTAAATCCTTGTAGGACTATTTTAACATGTTCAAAAAATTTTGATAATGGAAATGTGTTTATGTGAACAATGTTGCACCTAAGACGTTTGATATATAATTTGTTTAAATACATATGCATAATGACATAGTTTGAACTCTAACCAACGTCCAATATGTTCTGAAGCTAAAGAAAACCTTATATCCATTGGAGCCATTAATGAGAAAAGTTGTGATGTCACATATAAGGTGGAATGACGTAGACAGAGAAGAGGAATGGTTCTATTGTTATGCAAGGAACCAAGGAAACAAATGTATATCCTTTATGGATTGTCTATAGCATAGTTTGTTGTTATATTCTGATACATCGATTAGTTCATTGTGGCATATACATATTGGCTATATAAGTGAACACGGTTCAAACATCTTGTCCAAATAAGGGTTATTGGGTAACCAAAAGATGAGAGCTCTCTCATTTTGTGAGCATTATGTTTTTGGAAAGCAACACATGGACACTTTTCCAAAGAGAGTCCACACAATAGAGGAAATGTTGGATATGCTCATGTTGATTGTTGGGGACCATAGGAGTTCTAATGTTGAGGTGTTAATATTTTTGTTTCTAGCATGATAATAACTCTAGGATGACCTGAGTTTTTATAATAAAATAAAAGTATGAGGCTTTCGTGAACCTCAAACATTGGATGGAACTTATGCTTAATTAGATGTCAAGGTTAAACATCTAATGAGTAACTATAAGTTCGAGTTTGACAACTACTATGAATAATGGAATTGTAAGACCATTGATAGTTTGTTATATCTATAATAGAATGAAGTTGCAAATCAAAAGATGAACAACACTTATTAAAGAGAATAAGGTGTATGTTGTCATAATCTAGGATGGATAAGTGATATTGGGTTGAAGTAGTTAGCACCACATGCTTTTTAGTGAATCATTCATTATCTAGTACCATTGGTTTCAAACACCTCTTGAGGTGAGGCACGAGAAATTTTTTAATTACTTATCATTGAATATGTTTGGATATTCAATAATGGAGTTAGAACAAATTGATGAGAAGACGTATTTTCTCTGTGGCCAGTTGGAGGAAGACATTTTGATGAAGTAGTTAGAATTTTTTGAGATGAGTGGAAATGAAGAATGTGTGTGCAAGTTGAAGACCTTGTTGTACAAATTGAAACATTCTCTTAGATAGTAGTATAATATGTTTAATCAATTTATCATCTCAATACAAAAAAATATGTCTATTATAAATGGTGCATTACTATATGTAAATAACATGTTGACCACATCTCGAGATGAAGTTAAGACAAAATTGTTAAATTCAATAAATCATAGTAAATTTAAGATTAAAGAAATGGAAACAATTGAAAAAATTTTGAGGATAAAGATTAAGAGGGATCACACCTAGAAGAAACTTTTTCAATGTCAAAAGGAAATACATATAGAAGGTTATTAGATGATTTCACGATGAAAGGTGCTAAAGTTGTGGGCACAATTTTGACGTCCATACATATTTCTAAGTTCAATTCTATAGAAACTTGTGTTCCTTACGTGAGTGAGTACAGTTGAAAGTTTGATATATGTTATATTGTACACAAGACCAATCTTGGTATAAACAATAAGTTTTATGAGTAGATACATGAGCAATTAATGGAAGGAACAATGACATGTTGTTAAACATATGTTCAAATACCTCAAGGGAATGAATGACATTGGTTTCATCTTCAAGAGTAAATCATAATGTACCATTGGTTAGTTCTTTGATTCTAATTGTGCTACAAATTTGGACAATAGATATTATTATGTTATTGGTTACGTGTTCATGATTGGAAGGCCTCTAGTTCTTTGAAAAGTTACTTTAAAACCTTAAGTAACATTGTCAACCACTAAAGCAAAGTATATAGTATTGAAAGAAGCAACTAATGAGGGTATTTAGTTGAAAGGATTAGTGAATGACCTCGAGTTTTCATAGTTGAAGGTTGTTATCTTTTATGATAGTTAGGGTGCAATTTGTTTAGTTAAGGCTCATGTTCACCATGAGAGCATCACATACATTAATATTGTATATTTCTTCCTTCACACTAAGGAGTTAATTGAAGTGAAGAAGGTGGACACAAAGGAGAACCTTATTAATATATTTATAAAGTCAATTCTTATGCACTACTTGATCTTGTTAAATGTCGATTGATGAAAGTAGTGAAAGTAGTGTTGATGATAAAATTTCTAAGTTAAGGTGTAATTTGTTAGATGGTATTCTTAATTTTTTTTTTTCAAAAGAAAGACTATATAAATGTATAGACTATATTTAAATGGATAGATAATCTAATGGTAAAAATAATTTATCATTTTTATTTTAATTAATTAGGTTTTTGTTTTCAATTCTAAATAACTTTGCATTCTTCTATTTCATCTACATAGATTTCTTTAGAATATGAAGTGATAAAAAGATGAAAATATAAACTATATCACCCAAAATTTATTATATCTTATGTATAAACAAAACTTCTTTCATTTTCATATCAAGTTTGTTTTCTGTTGTTTTGATTTCAATTTATTACACGATACTTCTATAATATAATATTATTTTCTTCACTTTTAGAACAAAAGAAGTGTTAATAAATTCAGGTAATAATATTTTTTTACTTGAAATTACTTCGATAAACCCTTGTTGTATGTACTAGCTTTCGTGACCTAAGTAATTTTACAGCTTATCATAATATATATATTATTACTAACAAATAATAATTAATATCAAATTAAAAAATAAACTTATCATAGGACAATTTGTGATGAACAAAGTAAAAAGTCTTTCTGTCCATATACTTTCTTTTTTTCATATAAACGTATAAAAAGGTAATTATCACTTGAAATGTAAACATTTTTGTATAAGTTCTTTGTATGAAGAAAATAAAACTTTTTGGTCAGTACTTTTGGACTTAAAGCCGTTTGCTTCCTGCACTTCTTGAACTCATTTATAGCAAAAAGACTAAAATTTAATCTTGAACCTTAATTCTTCTCCTGCTATTAGTTTTATCCACCGCCAAGCATTGTTGAATGGGAGTCTTTTACTTCCACTCCAACGAATCTTTCTTCTTTCTCCGAAACCAACGTAGGTGATTAAACTGTTTTTAACCTTAACTTTGAATACTCTCGAATTTTTCAATTTTAACATTTTTCCATTAAGCAATCTGGAAAGGAGAAATGTGTTGTTTATGTAGTGTTCCAAATTAATCATTTCAGAATATTGAACAATCTAAAATACATATAAAATAGTGTATAGTTCTCAAAAACTTGATCCAGAAGGTTTCGAGATCAAGCAATCTAGAATACTAATCTCATTGTTATAAAATGTTATATCTGAAAATGAAAATTCATGTTCTAGATTATCTAATTCGGAATTATTACTCTTTTTTATAAATACCTTTTGAATTGTTTGTTTTGGAAAGTTCAATTTCAGATAGGATGATCTGAAAACGTGTACGACAACTATTACAACAAATAAAAACTCCATTGATGTTATCCATTCATACTTTTTGCACCTATTAAAGGGTAACCAACTTCAAACCACCAAAGTTCGCTGAAATCCATAACCTTGTAGCAATGGAGTAAAAAAAATAATACACTCACAAGCAAGAAAAGTAAAAACATAAAATAAAGAAACATCATTGAAATAAAAGAGTAGAATGATCATATTTAAAATATGATGCAAGTAGTAATTAAAGAGGTGCAGGAAGTAAAAGCCCTTTCCTTACTCAGCAATTGTGTCAACCTTTTGTTGATTTGGGCTATTTTGTGTGTCAATCGAAGGAGAATGGAGCCTTGTCTACGTCACCATCTTTTTACAAGCTTAACCTCCCAAATGAAAGAAAAGGGGTTATCCTTACTGTTTTTATTCACTGTGTCCTTGCTATTATTTTCACATTTTCTTTTATTATATTATGTAACTGATGTATTTTTTTTATCAAAATTTTATTTCATATACTTTTTTAGAGAAAGAAAAAGATTTAAGAAGGAAGATCTATGATTGGGATAGAAATAACGACATAAATCCACTCAAGTTACTTATCCAATTACTTTTCATGTTACTAATTTAATATACAGTCCATATTTTCATGATAAGGTGGACTGATGGAGTAAACATAAAAAAAAAAATATTTTTGTATATGGAGTAAACATAAAAATAAAATATTTTTGTATTCATGGAGAAATCTATAATTCAATTATTAGTGGTGTTGTTATAGAACATAAGGACCGAGACCAATAAGTTCTAACGGAGCTTGGAGATTGAGAATAAAACTGTAATGGGTTAACAGAGGTGATCTTGGGTGAAATTTCGGTCTCTGGTGTATAGGCTGAGGGGGATGGTATTCTCCGGTGGCTAGTACTTGGTTCTCAGGAGTTTCAATTGTCCAAATGAGATCTGAGCCCAAAAGTCCTCTTTCTCTTTTCCTACTTGCTATTTATACTAGTACGTGTTATCATTGCTCCTCCAGTAGGGAAGACGTGCAGCTTCTGTGTCAGGAGAGCGTATCATCCCTGTGTCAGGAGGATATCTTGCTTTTGCTTGTCCTGTCAGGGGAAGACGTGTAGTTTCTGCTACTAAAATTGCTTTTTCCTGCAGTCTGTCAGGGAAGACGTATGGTTTACTCATTTTTCAAGAGGGTATGCGCCGTTTATTGGAACTTGTTCCTGTGTCAGAAGATAGGTGTTGGTTCCCGTTGCAAAGAGCTGGGAAACTGGTTCGTGAGAGGTTGTTGAATACTTGTCGGCCCATGTGTGTTACTGGTTGTGAACCTACCATCCTGAAGGTCGAGTAGATGTTGTATACCTCTTGGCTTGAGTATTGGGGGGTTGTCGGCCACTCCTCCTGGTGTTCGTATATTACACTAGTCTCCCAGACTCTTATAGTCTTTAGACTGCTAAGAGTTTCTAGTGGTTGAAGTTCTCGGCCATACCTTCTGGCTCGAGTATTGGGGGTTGTCGGCCACTCCTCCTAGTGGTCGTATAGTACATAGTCTTCAAGGCTCTTATAGTCTTTAGACTGCTAAGAGTTTCTAGTGGTTGAAGTTCTCAGCCATACCTTCTGGCTCGAGTATTGGAGGTTGTCGGTCACCCCTCTTGGTGGCCGTATAGTACATTAGTCTTCCAGGCTCTTATAACCTTTAGACTGCTAAGAGTTTCTAGTGGTTGGAGTTCTCGGCCATACCTTCTGGCTCGAGTATTGGGGGTTGTCGGTCACCCCTTCTGGTGGCTGGGTAGTGGAGTTGTCGGTCATGCCTCCTGGTTTGGGTATTGGGAGTTGTCGACCACTCCTTGTGGCACACTACTCTTCCAGAATCTTGTAGTCTTGAGACTACTGAGAGTTCCAAGTATGGGAGTTGTTAGCCACTCCTTCTGGTGGTCGGGTAGTAGAGTTGTCGATCTGCCTCCTGGTTTAAGTATTGGGAATTGTCGGCTCCTTCTAGTGGCTGAATAGTGAAGTTGTCAGCCATACCTCCAGGTTTGGGTATTGGAAGTTGTCGACAACTCTTTCTGGTTTGGGTATTGGGAGTTGTCGGTCATTCCTTCTGGTGGCTGGCTAGTACACTACTCTTCCAGACTCTTGTAGTCTTTAGACTTCTAAGAGTTTTAAGTATTGAGAGTTATCAGTCATTCTTTCTGGTGGTCGGATAGTACACTACTCTCTCATACTCTTGTAGTCTTGAGACTATTGAGAGTTCCAAGTATGGGAGTTGTCGACCACCCCATTTGGTGATCGGGTAGTAGAGTTGTCGATCATGTCTCCAGGTTTGGGTATTGAGAGTTGTCAGCTCCTTCTGGTGGCTGAATAGTGAAGTTGTCGGCCATGCCTCCAGATTTGGGTATTCGGAGTTGTCGGCAACTCCTTTTGGTTTGGGTATTGGGAGTTGTCAGCCATTCTTTCTGGTGGCTGGATAGTACACTACTCTCCCAGACTCTTGTAGTCTTTAGATTTCTAAGAGTTTCAAGTATTGCGAGTTATCAATCATTCTTTTTAGTGGTCGGATAGTACACTACTCTCCCAAACTCTTGTAGTCTAGAGACTAGAGTTCCAAGTATGGGAGTTATCGGCCACTCTTTCTAGTGGTCGGGTAGTGGAGATGTCGGCTATGTCTCCTGGTTTAGGTATTGGGAGTTGTCGGCAACTCCTTCTGGTTTGGGTATTGAAAGTTGTCGGCCGCTCATTCCGGTGGCTGGATAGTACACTACTCTCCCAGACTCTTGTAGTCTTTAGACTTCCAAGAGTTTCAAGTATTGGGAGTTATCAGCCCTTCTTTCTGGTGGCCGGATAGTACACTTCTCTCCCAGACTCTTAGTCTTGGAACTATGAGAGTTCCAAGTATGGGAGTTGTCGGCCACTCCTTCTGGTGGTCAGGTAGTTGAGTTGTTGGCCAAGCTTCCTAGTTTGGGTATTGGGAGTTGTTGGCCACTCTTTTTGGTTTGAGTATTGGGAGTTGTCGGCCACTCCTTCATGTAGTCGAATAATACACTATTCTCCCAGATTCTTGTAGTATAGAGACTACTGAGAGTTCCAAGTATGGGAGTTGTCGGCTACTCCTTCTGGTGGTCGGGTAGTAGAGTTATCGGTCATGCCTCCTAGTTTGGGTATTGAGAGTTGTCGGCTCCATTTGGTGGCCGAATTGTGGAGTGTTGGCCATGGCTCCAGGTTTGGGTATTGGAAGTTGTCGACCACTCCTTCTGGTTTGGGTATTGGGAGTTGTCGGTCACTCCTTCTAGTGGATGGATAGTACACTACTCTTCAAGACTCTTGTAGTCTTTAGACTTCTAAAAGTTTCAAGCATTGGGAGTTTCAGCCCTTCTTTCTAGTAGCCGAATAGTACACTACTCTCCTAGACTCTTTTAGTCTTGAGACTATTGAGAGTTTCAAGTATCGGAGTTGTCGGCCACTCCTTCTGGTGGTCGGTTGGTGGAGTTGTCGGCCATACCTCCTGGTTTGGATATGGTAGTTGTTTTCTGGTGGCCAGATAGTGGAGTTGTCAGCCATGCTTCCAGGTTTGGATATTGGGAGGCATCGGCCACTCCTTCTGGTGGTCGGATAATTGAGTTGACGGTCATCCTTCCAAGTTTGGATTTTGGGAGTTGTCGGCCACTCCTTCTGGTGGCCGGATAGTACACTACTCTCTCAGACTCTTGTAGTCTTGAGACTACTAAGATTTCCAAGTATGGGAGTTGTCGGTCACTCCTTCTAGTGGTCAGATAGTACACTACTCTCTCAGATTCTTAGTCTTGAGAGTAGTGAGAGTTCCAGGTATGGGTGTTTTCGGCCACTCCTTCTAGTGGTCGGGTAGTAGAGTTGTCGGTCATGCCTCCTGGTTTGGGTATTGGAAGTTGTCGGCTCCTTCTGGATGAAGAATAGTGAAGTTGTCAGATATGCCTCCTGGTTTGGGTATTGGGAGTTGTCGACAACTCCTTTTGATTTGGGTATTGGGAGTTGTCAGCCATTCTTTCTGGTGGTTGGATAGTACACTACTCTCCCAGACTCTTGTAGTCTTTAGATTTCTAAGAGTTTCAAGTATTACGAGTTATCAGTCATTCTTTTTAGTGGCTGGATAGTACACTACTCTCCCAAAATCTTGTAGTCTAGAGACTAGAGTTCCAAGTATGGGAGTTATCGGCCACTCTTTCTAGTGGTCGGGTAGTGGAGATGTCGGCTATACCTCCTGGTTTAGGTATTGGGAGTTGTCGGTCACTCTTTCTACTTTGGAGTGGGTGTTGTCGGCTAGTCCTTCTGGTGGCTGGATAGTGGAGTTCTCTGTCATGCCTCCAGATTTGGATATTGGGAGTTATCGGCCACTCCTTCTGGTGGTCGGGTAGTGGAGTTGTCGGTCATGCCTCCTGGTTTTGGTATTAGGAGTTGTCGACCACTCCTTCTGGTTTGGGTATTGGGAGTTGTCGGCCACTCCTTCTGGTAGCCAGATAGTGGAGTTGTCGGCCATGCCTCCAGGTTTGGATATTGGGAGTTGTCGATCACTCCTTCTGGTAGCCGGATAGTACACTACTCTCCCAGACTCTTGTAGTCTTGAGACTACTGATTTCAAAGTATGAGAGTTGTCGGCCACTCCTTCTGGTGGTCGGGTAGTGGATTTGTCGGTCATGCCTCCTTGTTTGGGTATTGGGAGTTGTCGACCACTACTTCTGGTAGCCAGATAGTGGAGTTGTCGGCCATGCCACCAGGTTTGTATGTTAGGAGTTGTCGGCCATGCCTCCTAGTTTGGATATTGAGAGTTGTCGACCACTTCTTCAGGTAGCCGGATAGTACACTACTCTCCCAGACTCTTGTAGTCTTGAGACTACTGAGTTCCAAGTATAGGAGTTGTCGGCCACTCCTTCTGGTGGCCCGGTAGTTGATTTGTCGGCTATGCCTCCTCATTTGGGTATTGAGAGTTGTCGGTCACTACTTCTGGTTTGGGTATTGGGAGTTGTCAGTCACTTCTTCTGGTGGCCAGATAGTGGAGTTATCGGTCATGCATCCAGGTTTGGATATTGGTAGTTGTCGGTCACTCCTTCTACTTTGGGTATTGGGAGTTGTCGGCCACACCTTCTGGTGGCTGAATACTGGAGTTGTCGGCCATACCTCCAGGTTTGCGTATTGGGAGTTGTCGGTCACTGCTTCTGGTGGCCAGATAGTGGAGTTGTCGGCCATGCCTTCAGGTTTCGATATTGGGAGTTGTCGGCCACTCCTTCTGATGGCGGATAGTGGAGTTGTCGGTCATGCCTCTAGGTTTGGATATTGGGAGTTGTCGGTCACTCCTTTTGGTGGCCGGATAATACACTACTCTCCCAGACTCTTGTAGTCTTGAGACTAAGGAGAGTTCCAAGTATGGGAGTTGTCGGCCACTTCATCTGGAGGTCGGGTAGTGGAGTTGTCGGCCATGCCTCCTAGTTTGGGTATTGGGAGTTGTCGGTTACTCCTTCTAGTTTGGGTATTGGGAGTTGTCGACTACTCTTTCTGGTGGCCAGGTAGTGGAGTTGTGGGTCACTCCTTGTCGTTTGGGTATTGGGAGTTGTCGGCCACTCCTTCTAGTGGCTGGATAGTGAAGTTGTCGGCCATGCCTTCAGGTTTGGATATTGGGAGTTGTCGGCTACTCCTTCTGATCATCGGATAGTGGAGTTGTCGGCCATGCCTCTAGGTTTGGATATTGGGAGTTGTCGGCCACTCTTTCTGGTGGCTGAATAGTACATTACTCTCCCAGACTTTTATAGTCTAGAGACTACTTAGACTTCCAAGTATGGGAGTTGTTGGCCACTTCTTCTGATGGTCGGGTAGTGGAGTTGTCGGCCATGCCTCCTGGTTTGGGTATTGGGAGTTGTCGGCCACTCCTTCTGGTGGCCAAATAGTGGAGTTGTCGGCCATACCTCCTGGTTTGGGTATTGGGAGTTGTCGGTCACTCCTTCTAGTTTGGCTATTGGGAGTAGTCGGCCACTCCTTCTGGTGGCTAGTTACTGGAGTTGTCGGTCATACTTCCAGGTTTGTATATTAGGAGTTGTCGGCCACTCCTTCTGATGGCTGGATAGTGGAGTTGTCGGCCATGTCTTCAGGTTTGGATATTGGGAGTTGTCGGCCGCTCCTTCTTATGGCCGGATAGTGGAGTTGTCGGCCATGCCTCTTGGTTTGGATATTGGGAGTTGCCGGTCACTCCTTCTGGTGGTCTGGTTGTGGGGTTGTCAGCCATGCTTCCTAGTTTTGGTATTACGAGTTGTCTGTCACTCCTTCTGGTTTGGGTATTGGGAGTTGTCGGCCACTCCTTCTGGTGGCCTGATAGTGGAGTTGTCGGTCATGCCTCCAGGTTTGGATATTGGGAGTTGTCGGCCATTCCTTCTGATGGTCGGATAGTGGAGTTGTCGGCCATGCCTCCAGGTTTGGATATTGGATGTTGTCGGCCACTTTTTCTGGTGGTCGGGTAGTGGAGTTGTCGGCCATGCCTCCTGATTTTGTTATTGGGAGTTGTCGGCCAGTCCTTCTGGTTTGGATATTGGGAGTTGTCGATCACTCCTTCTTGTGGCTAGATAGTGCAGTTGTCGGCCATGCCTCCAAATTTGGATATTGGGAGTTGTCGGCCACTCCTTGTGATGGCCGGATAGTGGAGTTGTCGGCCATGCCTCCAGGTTTGGATATTGGGAGTTGTCGGTCACTCTTTTTGGTGGCCAAATAGTGTAGTTGTCGGCCATGCCTCCAGGTTTGGATATTGGGAGTTGTTGGCCACTCTTTCTGGTGGCCGGATAGTGTAGTTGTCGGCCATGCCTCCAGGTTTGGATATTGGGTATTGTCGGTCACTCCTTCTGGTTTGGGTATTGGGAGTTGTCGGCCACTCCTTCTACTGGATGGATAGTACACTACTCTCCCAGGCTCTTGTAGTCTTTAGACTTCTAAGGATTTTAAGTATTGGGAGTTGTCAGCCCTTCTTTCTGGTGGCCGGATAGTACACTACTCTCCCAGACTCTTTTAGTCTTGAGACTACTGAGAGTTCTAAGTATAGGAGTTGTCGGCCACTCCTTCTGGTGGTTGGATAGTGGAGTTGTCGGCCATGCCTCATTGTTTGGGTATTAGGAATTGTTGGTCAGTCCTTCTAGTGGCCGAATAGTGAAGTTGTCGGCTATGTCTCCAGGTTTGGGTATTGGGAATTGTCGACAACTCCTTCTGGTTTGGGTATTGGGAGTTGTCGGCCACTCCTTCTGGTGGCCGGATAGTATAAGTGACATTTTTATATAATTATTTTTATATAAAGATATTTTTTTGTTAGAAACAAAACATTTTTAAACCATCATGATTTATGGTTTGTTTAGTTTAGAAGATAATTTTTTGGAGTTGTTCGGTTCTTAAAATTAGAGAATAATTAACTTTAAAATTGGTGAAATTTATTATTGTATTTCTCATATATTTTCATTTGATCTTCCTCTATATCACTTTTATATTTTTATGTGTAACTAAATTTGTTTATTTATTCATATCCATCCTATTTGTCTTTCTCCTATCAAATAGAATAGTAGTGTATACTTAGTTTAAGGTCAAACTAAATTAAATACGAATTTATAATCTACATCGAAACTCAAACTGATTTAAGTAGTTATATTTTCACATCTAAAACAGTTTTAAAACTTGAAATACTAAATCAAACACACACTCATATTAGACAAAATTAACTTAATTTATTCAAACAAATGTCAGCGATATAATTCATTTATTCAATTGAAAAACAAAAAAAAAAGAATAGAATTTTAAAAACATTAGTGCAACAATACACTATCTTTCAAATTATTAACGTTTGAAACATGCTTAGAACTCAAGAGATAAGAATTCCTCAATTCGATTTGAAGCCAAACACTATAATGTATGGAATTTCTTTCATAGATAACATTCACAAAAAAAGAAAAAGAAAAAGAAAAAAGAGAGGGCATAGGATAAGATTTATTGTAAGGACTTATGTTTTTGTTTTTGTGTTATATATATAGTAGTGTATTAAATTACAAGTAATAGTTAAATTTAATATATATCTATATATATATATATATATATATATATATATATTAAACTTATTTTATTATGTATGTATGAGATGTATGTAGGTCAGTTTTAGCTTTGGATAAAATAAGATAATTATGTTTTAGTTGAAAAGTGAGAATAGTTAATTGAGGGTGGTGCTTATAATATATAAGCAGAAGAAGTTTGGGTTTGGATTTGTTGGGCTTTTCAGATTTAAAAAGAAAAAGGATGAGTGATATTGGTTATGTAAGGGTTGCTAGTAGGAGATTTTAATTCTCTTCTTATTTTTATATTATGAACATCTTATTCAATTTTTTATCATCTTCTTTTCTTTAACTCTTCTCTTTCACAGGTTAAAGAACAAGTTATTTTTTCAATTTGGTGATTTTTGTGTTCTAGGAAATAGTTTAGAACAAGTGTAGAACACTAATTTTAAGTGTTGTTTTGGTTAAATCCTCTTTTTATTTTCTCTTTTAAAATATTCATTTTTTTTAAGTAGGAATGCATGATTCAATTTTCAGATTCAAAAAGAGTAGGGAAATTTTGGGTTAGAGCTTTGGGGATTATTTTTCTTAATCAAAATAATTCTTTTATGAAAAAACTAATTTCATCCTTAAAATATGCTAAAATAATGTTCTATAATCTTTCATATGTAAATAAATAAATGAATGTCCTCAACACTACTAGATCTCTTAAAACAACATACTAAGAACTTGAACCTATAAGGCCTTTTACTACTACTAACATTAAGAACTTGAAAACTACAAGATTTTTTACATGTACGTAAAATTCTATCACAAGCAAGACCTTGACCACCATCTTCAAGAACAAACATGTATTAGAAATTAGAAAGGAATAAAGTCATCTTATAAGTTTTAGCTTAAAATAAGGAAAAGAAAATAATCGATGATCTTCAATATGATTTGTTTATTTCACGAATCTTGATGTCATTGATTTGATAGCACAATTTTAATAAGTGTTTTGTTTTTACTTTTTTAGTTTATCTAAAGTTTTGAATAACTTCTTCCAAATTAAAATCACAAATATTGATTTATTAGATTTTACATAAACTTGTTGATTCTAATGGATTAAAATAAATTATAATAAATTAAAATAAGTTTTAATCCATTAAATTTGTATTAAAAATATTTATATCGTGAACATATTGTGTTTTTTCTTTTTGTTATTATCAAATATAGTTTAAAGCTCAAGTGGTAAGAGGATGGCATAAAAAAATTGTAATTGCTCACATAATTAGTAAGGCACACAAAGTACAGAAACATAAAAATGTAGTACAAAATTTTGTACTTTGGAACATAACTATTAGACATGCTCAAAAATACATATATCAAATTCGAAGCAATACAAGATATTAAAAAATTGGTACTAAAAAAATATATTAACAAACACAATGAAATATACACACTAGATCAATCTTAAGCTCTATATTTCATTTTTATTGTTATGATTTGATATTGAATCTCTTCAAGTTAATTGTAATGGTAGTAAATCTACTCACACCAAAATTCAATGAAATTTATTTTCATTTTCCTCATGAGTATCATTTTTTTTTATGTACCATTGATCTTGATTTTTGTTAAAATTCATATTTTGAAGAACAATATTATTGATTTGATTGGATTTTCTTATAACATTACTCTTTAGATTTGAACCAGTGATTCTTGCTGACATATATTCAATCTTTAACTTTTTCTTGGTCGCACATTATAACATTAAATCCCCTTGGTTGACAAGAGCATGATAGTTCCTCCTAGGAGTAAGTTGTTAACACCAAAATCTTATTCTATATCTTCATATTTCTTGTATGAAACTTTTTAATCATAAATTATTTTTTTATCAAACAACTTTACTACATTTTGACCATGTCAAATTCAACATTAACACGAGTTTTTTCTTTACATATCTTAATTCCTTTATAGGAGAAACCAATTAGTTTCTTCCATAATGTTGAATTGATCAATATATCTATCTCTTTATCGTTGACTAACAACGCCTTCAAATCCCAAATTTGTATAGAAAGCTTTCACAAGACCTAGTTACACCAAAACTTTTCAATCTTTTTTTAGGTGGGTGAGAGAAAAAAGTCATTGTTCAACCACTAGAAAAATATAATAGTAGGAGAGTATAGGCTAAGAAATAAATTCACAGTTAAAGTACAAGAAAGAACAAGATGAAACAGCAAAATAATTGATAATCCATATGACAATATATATTTTTAAATGTTTTTAACATATAAAAACAATTTAATAAACAAATATATATCCAATTTACAAAAATTTCATCTGTGGTAAATTAATTCATTAAATGTATCAATATAATCATTTATATTCATATTGATCTCTAATAGTTTAATTGATTAACAAAAGGAAATAATCAATTAAAACAAAGAGGATAAATAAAAATATTGTAGGTCAATGCATTTTAATAGATTAATTAAACTTCTTAGTGGAATACAATCACTAAAAGTTCATTTTAACTAAATCTAATTTATTAAAATAATTTTTAATAAATTAAAATAGAGTAAAAACACTACACTCACAAAAATAAAATAAAAAAGAATGTTATCCAACAATGAAGATTTTTAATGACAAATCAAATCAACACATCAATACAAAACTTTCAACACGAAATAAGATTGAATTGTATAAGTGATAACATTCAAATATCACTTTAAATAAAAAAAAATCAATACAAACATATCGAAAAAAGATTCATGAACTTACTATTGTATACGAATATATACCTTAAAACAATTATTAGATTTTAGGCTTTAAAAACATTTTAAAATAAAAAATGTTAGTTTTGTATTGATTATTAGATTGAACATTTAGTGTGTAAACCAAAAGTTATAGTTAATAATAGACTTAGCATACCTGGTTGATATAAATTGTAACATTATCTTCATAAATTTGTTAATAAAATAAGACAACTAAAAATCAAATGGAGGCCACTAAAACTAAGAGCACCTAAGTGTAGAGTGTGACTTAGTAAAATAGACAAAAAAAAAGATGAAAACCGAATGGATCATATTCTAATAAGGACAAAGTTTGCATTAAAAAAGCAAAACAAAAAAGAGAAGGAACATTTTTGAGTGGCCTTCTAATGAGAATGATACAACTAGAAAGAACTATTCAAATTGGTATTTTACATCAAATTAAATTACTTTATAGACTAAGTTATATATTATACATTAAGGTTAGTTAATTCAACAATATTAAAACTTCTAAATAATATAATATCACATAAAAAATACCATTACAATTATTACATAGATTTCACAAATTGAATGGTTAATGCAAAAGCATATCTCGAAAGTCATTAAGAGGTTTATGGAACAAGTAACACAATGATATTAATACAAAATAGACAAAGCCATAATGTAAAACGAGAAAGAAATATAAAATCACGAGAAAAAAAAAAGAGAAAAAAAAAAAAAAAAAAAAAAAAAAAAAAAAAAAAAAAAAAAAAAAAAAAAAAAAAAAAAAAGAGAACGAAGAAAAAAAAAAAGTAGAGAAATAAAACTAGTCAAGATAAAGGATGACATTGATACAAGATATAACTATAAAGAAACAATAAAATAAGATTTGTATCATGATTTAAAAAAAAAAAATAACTGATATAATTTATAATGTAATATTCAAACTCATTACTTCATGACCTTCACTAAAAGAATAAATGCCAGTTTATTATGTATAAAAACATGATGTATTTTATTTTGTATTATATTGACTGAAATATGTAAGTTTAGAAATCTGGATGGTAATAATAATAATAATGTCTTTGTTTTAGCCTTTGAAGTTTTTAAATTTTATATTTCAAAAAACATGTTATGTACTTTTGTTTTAAAAACCAGTGGTAATTAATTATATTTGTTTATTGGATATATGTATAGTTATGTAAAGATTTATTTATATTCTTTTATTGAAAATAAAGAGTTTGGTGCATTTATCACTTACCACCTAAGAGCATTTACCACCTAAGCAGTAACTATGGCAACTTAAAATTTGTCATATTATTGGAAAAGAATCGTATCGTATATGTATGAGACAAACTAGGCAAGAAATGTTTATTCATATCACCACTGTCCCATCGTTCAAACTGTTGACGTAATTGTGAACGAATAATCCAGAAAATGACAAAAAAGAAAAAAATAACAAACTCAGCTGCTCCATGAAAAGCTTCACTTCGTTATCATTTTCATTGGTGCCAATCATCTCTCTGTTACGAGAAAGAACCACCACCAGCCTTGATATCTTTCTGCAGCTGCAATAATCAATACAACAAACATATTCAAACATTATTATATTAGGACACAATTCATGCAAGAAACGGTCAGAATACGAAGTATGAAATTCAGGCTATTATCTCCACATAAAATTAGAACCAAATATTATGGTACTTACCCTGAATAAGTATTGAAGACTGCTCTTCAGTAGAGAGTATTCCTGTTGCAATTGTTGCAGACATCTCATACACCTGGACCAACACTACTTTTCTTAGTAAAAGTCATATCATCGTACATAGTTTAGTGTGAACTGCTCATAACGAGGTATGCAGCAACCATACAATATATATTCGCTATCATTTTAAAATTCAATGAAAAAGGGTATATATTATAGCCCACCAGCTGTCAACCTATTTGCATTGATTAATTTAATAGTGATTAGTGAATATATCTCCTCAAAGATTTCCAGATGTGTAAAACAGCTCACATTCACTATTAAGAATAATTTTTATCACAGAAATATTGAACTAAGAAATTAAAAGATTTATCAGAACATGTAACAAATTCTACTCCTTCATCAAAATACATAAAGCCGAAGGTCAATGAACTGTACGAGCAGCTGCATCTTCTATCTGATGCACTTAAATTAAAGTTGAGTTATAAACCAGCGTTATAGACTTTTGCCGTATAATCATGCCGACATAAACTCACGACTTCAATCATTTCACATAAGAGTATGAATAAGATTATAGATGAAAATATTCTCAAGTCTTTCGGCCTCATTACTTTAATAGGAGATTTTATATTTCTATAATTATTTAATAGCAAGATTGCTTCTTCCAGGCTCTAAGATTTTATCGGGAAAACAAATTTTGAGGCAATAGGCCCCGCTTAATTTGATTTCAGTGGGTAAAGACGACAACTAGGAATCAAACCATTGTAAATGAAATTTTTTCCACAAGTAAAATTATTGTTTTGTTCTCTCTTGTGTAGTTTGTCAAGATCTATGAGAAAATACGTGTTCGGTTTACCTATAAAAAAATAAGGTTTTCAAATAATTTCTGGTTAAAGATTTCAAAAACATATCCATAATTAGGTGAGATCTAACTTTTCTTTTCTAAAATATTATATTTTTACCATTATTAAATTAAATCATTTAATATGGTAATTATTAAATTTTTTAGTTAAAATAATAATTACATTTTTTTCCAAAAAAAAATACATAAATATTACAATTAATATTTTACTAACTAAACTGAATTGAACAATTTCTAAGAATCATAATTTACGCCATTCATAACTCTTTACAATCACGATTAGGTATGTAAGAAAAATTGGTTCCAAAAAAATGCCTTTTATTTTCTTTCTTTAGAAGTATTTATATGATTATATCAATATTTTATAATCAGTTAATATTACTATAAATTTAGACAAACCACAATTGAATTTTCCTACTATTACAAAGAATTTCTCTTTATTTACAAACTTAGACAATCACGAGTAAAATTATGTCCTGAAGAATCTCAATAATCCTCCCTTAATTTTTGCCCACATTTTCCCTACATCTTTATAGTAGAAATTTACATATGCCATTAAATACAAAATTGAAGAATGACAACATTAAGTATTCGGGGAAAAAGTTCCAAACTATACATGTTAACTTTTTCTTCCATTTTCTCTAAACAGGAAAAGATAGAATTTAGAAGCTATATACAATACTTTACGTCTTTAAAAGTTTACAAACTGTATTATTAATTTTTTTTAAATGATCAAACAAAAAAAAAGTATTTTAAGGAAATTCTTCCTCCCAAATTAAAGCTAAAATCAGAAGCCTCTGTGGTAGACGTAGAAAAGATCTCCAAATCAGAATAGGTAGAAGAAACGATATTTACCTACTCTTGCAATACATAGCAGAGAATTCTGCAGTTTAATTTTTTTGGGAGGAATTTTAAAAACCAAAAGCATACCAATTTAAGATGTATTCTATGAGTAGATCTCTGAAAGTCTTAAGAAAGTTTCAGAAACCACATGTAAGGTTTTCTATTGACTTGGCCACCGAATCAACTTCGGAACAGACGAATAAATGCTAAATCAAGATAATTCACATGACTATGAGATATGACTGTTGGAGCAACAGCGTGAAGTGCACGTTGAAAGATTCAAGAGGAATATGTAAGAACACACTCACCCGTCCAAGTTCTTGGTCTCACAAAAAGGCCTGAAGGTAGCGCAGACACTTTTAACTCTTGCAGCACCAACACTGTTCAACAAATTAAACAATATCACACATGAAAAGAAACAAACACTTTCTTGATACATAAATTTCACAGTTAATACACAGAAAAATCAGACATAGCATGACACCTGGCACTGCTTCCCTTGTACTGATGGGCATAAGCATCTATTTGTTTGAAATCAGGAGGCACTTGTTCTCTGCATAGTAAGTCAAACCCAACCATCATTCATAATATTCATACATAAACAAAACTAGTTAATAATCACACAACAATACTTACAGACAACGTGCCATGTTTTTTAGGAGATTCTCGGAATCATCAAAGAACATAGTGACAACCTCAAGCACAAAATCTGGAGTACTCTCATCTTGCAGTTTCTGAAGCTGGCTGAATTGATCATCCAAGAACCCCTTCTCCACGCCAACAAAAACAAATCCAAAATCACCCATCAAATAATACAAATTGAAAACAGTAATAATCAGGGTTTTGACCAGATTTGTGATTAAATAATAATAATAATAATAATAATAATTAAAATTTAAATCTTTTTTATTACTAGTAAAAGAAAAAGGAGGGTTAAGTTTTGTGGACGGAAAATGACTTGGCAGAGTGGTAGAGTAGGAAACAAACATGGGGACCAACGGCGACGTCGTATTGCGATATATTTGAACGTAAAGAAGAATGAAAAAGCGCAGAAATATTGGAGTGAAAGGGAGAAGAAAAAGGAAGCGAACCTGTTGAAACATGGCGGATTGGTGTTCACGCAGCTTGGCCTGCAACTGATTAACATCCATGGTCATTTTCTATGATGTCGGATCTTGTGTTCAAATTGAAAATTGAAGGGAATTTGTGTGTGTCTGAGTCTGAGAATGAAAATTGGTGAACCCTGATTCGTAATTTGACCACTCACTACTACACCTTCTTCTTTTGCTTACAAATGCTTCTCTCTCCTTCTTCTGCAGGACACTCTTTTACTCGTGACAGTTATAAATAACGTGTATATTAGTTTTGAATGTCAGTAAATGCACTTAAATTTCTTTTTAATTCTTTTCAATTTCTTTTATTGTTTTTCTTTTTCTTCAAAATACTTTCCACCGTTGTTTATTCCTGTCGTTCCATGATCTTTAGATATTATATCTCCGAATGATAGGTGATGTCATATTAGTTAATATTTCCCATGTTGTTATAAACTGGTAATAAAATTTATTTTTCAGAATTAAGAAAGTTAAAATTAATAAAAATGTGACAGATTAATATGAGAGATATATTAGAAAATTATTAAAAATTATTTTTATTTTTTATAATTATTTTGGTATGTGTTTTTCATTAACTAAGTGTACTTTTTAATATATATTTTAGAAAATCAATATCATAGTTAAAAAAATATTGCAACCATCGAAACTCCAAATATAATTTTGTACCTACAGATGAAAATAGTTCTGATCATAAAAAAAAACATATGACATAATTTAAATTGGCAAGAATGGATCAATTAATTTTTTTGTGAAAAATAATTAATTTAGATATAAATTAACACTATTTCTTAGAAAAAACTAATGACTTTTTGTATAGGTTTATTTTATAAGAGATATTTTATTTTATTTTATAGATATTCATATAAGAACTTTTGAAAATAGAAATTTGAATGGTTAAATATGATGAATATTGTCTTTTTTATATGATTCAGTTTTTTTAGTGTCATTTTTTCCTGCTTTCTTTATGTCGTTTGATGAGTAATATTTCCCAATTGACAGATAGATACAGATTTCTTTGGGAGACATAAAGATTATCAAAATAAATTTTACATCTTATAACAAAGTATTTATATATATACATTATTAATTAGGATCTGATGAAAGAAGGGAGAATAATATCTGGAGAGACCAATTCTACGACCCACACGTGTCTGTGGGGATCCTTATTATTTTTCTGTTTCACTCCTTCAATTCAACAACTACCTTCCACATTATACCTGTCATTTCATACTCCCTCACAACTTTTTTATTCCGATCCAAATACAATCTTCTTTGTCGCCAATTTGTGGTCAAATTTATACTACTTCCATTCCCATTTTTTTCATTTTATATTCATGTAACTGGTAATTTATTTTAATAATAATATTTATACAAATAATTTAACAATAATTTATGATGATATTTAATTATTGTTGCAATTTATATAAAAGACCTTAATTATGGGACTCAGAAAATATATCTAAGACCACTTCTATATGTACACTCTCTCCACTCCAAAAGCAATAATATTTAAGATTATGGTATATTGATTTCTCAAAAACATTTATGATATATTAACAAAGAAATATTCAAGTAGTGTGTGTGCGAAGACAATGTTAAAAACAAAAGTACATATGTGATGACCATTTGATAAAAATTGTGAGGCCTCAATTCATTTAGCATATATTGATGTCTGTTGGTAATGTGCTGCAGTTGATTGGGATGTCACATTCCAAGAGCAACTAACAATTATTGAAGATTATGCACTTCCACTTCTCTGCAACACATCAAATTTTCCACTCAAATGCTTCCAAGAGACCCAAATCTTAAAACAGATTTCTTTTACATACAAAAGCCTCTAGTGGCTTTCTTTCTGTGCTTTCCACGTAATGACCTTTTTCCATCTATTTGTAAGAATCACGAAAGGAAGGGAGAGAAAAGGTATTTGCTTTTATTCAATAAATAATTTAGGTAGACCCTATTTGGAGGGGAACAAGAAATTAGATGCAATGACTTAACTCTCATAAGTAACACGACATTTCTTCCTTTCATGTAACTAAGTATTTGACTATATTACCATTTTTTTATAAAGAATCTATTATGTACACAGGTTGAAGGCTTTTTTTTGGGCAAGGCAAAGTGCAAAATTTTGAGTTTGATGAGGCAATTTCTATCTGCAGAAAGAAGGGATCATAGAGACCACCTTCACCCTTGATGATGGTGTGAGTACATGTTGAATTCAACTATTCGGAATCATGAAGCTCTTCTCGGAAGACTCTTCTGAAGAATGGCATTCGGGTTTTCTTCATGCCCTTAAAGCAGCTAAGGTTACCGTTCAGAAGCTGTACAACCTGCACCAAAGGGCACATGCTTCATAAAGGACTTTGTCATAGTCACATGCTTCATAATGGACTTTGTCATACATGTTAAGGTACACAGACACAGAAGGGTTAGTGGGTTGACTCGCAGATGTTCTGCCACTACAACAAGTGGACCACAATACATATGGAAGACCTGAGTACTGGATGACATATGTCAGAAACATAACACATCATTTCTTATTAGCATAGCCAATTCTTAATATTGTAGTCAGTTATTCAGTTTACTAAATTTTTCTTAATGCAATCAATAACAAATTATCCTGTGTCTTAAGTAATTACAGTTTAAGAATTTTTATACAAACAATAAATACCTCAAAAGTAAATGTAGTTTAGTAAAGTTACATGTGTGGTAAAGAAAACTAAACAAACAGTTTTACTGAAAAAATCCACGTTGTGATTTGAAAAGATAGAGACAACGTACCTGTCTTGTAGAGGGGCGACGAATGGAGGATTGTTGTATGCACAAAGAAGCAGCTAAGAGCATAAGATTCATTTGCCTCGAGTCGAAGTTACCTGCTAGTGAAGGATCAATGAGCTCCATAATATCATTTTTTTTCAGCAATGGCTTTGCCTGAAAATTTGTTATGAGAAAAATGAAATAAAAATCTAGAGTGAAGAGGATTAAATATGTGAGTAAAAAAAGAGTAAATGGTAAGATACTATACCCACAACACAAGGCTTTGCTGTGAATAATCAAGTGCTCGACGCCCACTCACTAATTCCAATAGCAACACACCGAAGGCAAATATGTCCGTTTTCTCGTCCACTATGCCATGCAGCAAGTATTCAGGTGCAAGGTAACTGGCAGTAAAAATGGAACCAGAGTTAACAGCAAGCACAAAAGCTTTTTACCAGAGAGTAATTGTGAAGGTCACAAACCCGAAAGTTCCTTCAAATTTTGAAACGGTGTGGTGAGTCCAATTTTCTGGCAGCCATTTTGCTAGCCCGAAATCACAAATCTGTCCAAAAAATTCGTAACGTTTCAATTTGTTCCTGAAATATTTTCAAGTCCATTCTAACGTACATAACATGGAATTTGATGTGACCGAAACAAGGGAAGTTTCGTCCATCACATAATGGGGAATCTGCCAAAAATTGTTTGTCTATAAGGTAAATTCAAAACGCGAAGACATAAGGTACTTGTGGTGATCAATTATAGAATCAAACTTATACAACAAATCCTAAGCCTTCATTTGTGCATTCATATCATACCTGAGGCTCAAAGTCCTCCGTGAGCAAGATATTGGAAGCTTTTATATCTCTGTGGATAATTCTTCTTTGGCAACCCTCATGAAGATATAGTATACCATTAGCTATTCCTAATGCAATTTTGTGCCTTCTACACCATGGTAGTTTCTCCTTGGAACCTAATGATCAACAAAATGATACTTTTGAATAAAATGTAACTATTGACTCAATAAAAAATATAAAGGGAAAAAATAACAACCAATTTAGCATTACCATAAAGAACTGAAGCTAGGCTTCCTTTTTCAGACAACTCAAGAACTAAATACATTCCACCATCCACTCCATAGCCAACCAGTTTAGCAGTATTGCGATGGTTTACATGCGCCATTACACCAAGTTCTGATAAGAAATCCCCTATGATTTCATCAGCTGTTCCTCTTGTTAAACGTTTAATTGCCACTAGCTGACGATTTGGCAAACACCCTTTGTAAACTTCAGCATAGCCACCTTTCCCAATCAAATTTTCTGCACCAACCAACATCAAATCAAGAATTTAATTCAGATACACTAACAATATAAAGTGCACCAACCAGCATAAATTTGGAATTTAATTCAAATACACTAACAGTATGAAGTGCACCAACCAGCATAAATTTTGAATTTAATTCAAATACACTAAAAATATAAAGTTTTTATTTCACATTATCTTCTAACAGTCTATTTGGAATCGCTTTAAAAACACATCATATGCGTAAATAGTAAGGAATTGGTAAAGGCTACATGAAGTTGATTCGCCATTAATGTGAAATTTTGAAACGATTTCCTAAAACTGACACAAATCGAAACGTACTGTAGTCAAAGACTAATTATGATAACATTGTTGATTTTTGTAATAGCCATAACTACAATGATTTCTAACTCATTTTAACAAAAAACGCTGATTTGTACTTAGCTGAGAAGATCGTAAAATTAGACTAAAAATTTAAACCAAGCAAAGAAATCCAAATATTGGTGTTCCTAGATGAGAATTATAATTCTGAAGTACCTTGGCTAAATGAATTGGTTGCAACCTGAATCTCATGATGAGTGAAGATCTTCCACGGTGACCTGCAAGGGGATGCATTTGCATCCAAGAAACAACTTGGGATAATGGTCTCCCTCATGCTAGTGCTCATTCTTTTGGAGAGCTTGAAGGCACTGAGAGGGTGCAACGTGTTCATCTGTTTCTTCGACCCATTCCTAAACAACTGAAGAAATGCGTGCCACCTAGAACCAGGTTTTGAAAGGTCTTGAGACTCAGAGTCCGCTGCAGGCTCTTTGGAAGAACTTGATTCTGAATCTGAGCTCCTGAAATAGTCCTCCAGAACTGTAACTGGGGAATCCACCTTGTCCTTCATTTTTTGCGACCAAAAAACACAGAAACCCTCAAGTAAAAGAAAAGATATCACACACCCACCAGGAAAGTGAGAAATTTCATGATGAGGGCTTTTGTTTTTTCTCTCGCAACAAAATGTTTCTTTCCTTTTTCACTACAAATATAAAATACAACGTATAAATTAAGAACAACCCATCAAACATGAAATTAGCCTTTCTAGGAATATCCAGGTAACCCAAGCAGGGAGATTAAGAGTGGATGCAAAAATATCAAATTGAAGGACATTGCCCAAAACGATTGTACCCCAGAAAAATAAATAATGGAATTTGGACTTTGTATATTAATTTTTTTTTTCTGTAGAAAACCAATTAGGTAAAAACAGGGGAAAGACAAGGAAAGCTTCCTGAAGTGTAAGAATCAAAGAAGCCCAAGGGATAAGGCAAAGCGACAGAGAAAACCATATCTTGAAGAGACCCAAAACATACGTATCAGAAACAAACAGAGTACTCTGCACCCATACAGCGACACAGCATCTCAGAAACTGGTGAATCCCACAGAAACTTAGATGATGCAATACAGTGAAAAGGGAAGAAGAGTAAAACACAAGTTAGGCAGCTTAGGAACACAGAGAAAAATATCTGATATTGTTTTGAACTCAAAGAAGAAACAGAGGAAGAGACAGTGGAGAAAACAGAGACAGAAGCATCAGAGGTAGTTCGGTTTACTTGGCCACCCCGCCTCAACAAACAACTATCATTGCCCTTTTCAATCTTGTCCCGCTGCTAGTCACAATGTTTCTTTTGAATTTAGCATATAAAAATAGTGAATATTTTTGCGGCCAGAAAAAAAATAAAAATAAAATAGATGGTAGTTAAATAATATTTTGGAGTCTAATGTCCGTTACCCAGATTTTCGTGCCATAAATAAATAATTCTTATTATTATTATAGGTTGTGGATTTTGAATAGGCACCTTATGAGATAAGCGAAAGTTGGGGTGAGGATTATGATTATGCTATTTGGGATTTGGATTGTAGAAGAAGATAGAAGAGGTGGCAAAGAAAATATGGCTTTGGCCATGCATGCCAAAATGATTTTTATATATAATTTTAGTACACTTTTTGTTTGAGAAAACTTATTAAAAAGTTGCTCCGATATTTTTATTATCTAACAAAATTATATTAATGATATTTAAAAAGTGATGATTAAAAAACCTCGTCCTTATCCTGGTCAGAGTCAGAGACGCCTATGTTGTGTGAACTTCTTGGTCTCTTCAAGGATACGGCACGTGCAAATTGGTGTTTCTTTATTTTATTGCTTGGTAAGCCAACCTCAAACTTGGCTTCATTACCCAAGTTGCCACGTGGACTTCTGATATAATTCATATTTAGTAAAAGTTATAAATTCAGAATATTTTACTTTCTCATATTATTACAATTTGTAACAGGCATTACAGATTTTAGTATTTAAAAGGTCTGCACACCAGAAGAAAGAGATGAAAGAAATAAAGAAAAGTCTAAGGTAGGTTTAATGTATGGAAAATTTTACTTATAATTCTTAAATAATATTTTATACCCTAGAGTATACTCATGGAGAATATATAAAAAGAAAAAAATGAAAGATCTTGTCACATAAACCCTATAAAGGAAACATATCAAATTCTCCTTCAATCAAATAGGACTTTTCAAGAACTGTGTTTTTTTCATTTTTAATTATTAAAGACAAGAAGTTAGTTATACATCATGTGCCCACACCATAATTCTGGTCATTATTATTGACATTATGAACACCTCTTGCATTGCTAGGATTTATTGCTTATTTAAGCATCTATGCAGAGAGCCAAAAACACAGACTATAACCTCCACTAATTAATTAATTAAGTAATTAATTAATTAATTGATTAAGTGGATCTGGTAATGAAGTATAAGTTGCTTGATGATAAAAATGTTGTCTGGAAACAACGTAACGTCCTACCAATCCTGCAAGAGAATAAATATTATACTCGATTCGCTATCATTTCAGCGTAATTAACACAATCACTACGCAGAAGCCAAACCCCTCAGCCAAGAAACTGAACCACAACACTCTACATCTTCTTATTATTACACCACCAAATTATCTCCCAGGCTCCTCCCTCAATCATTTCACCATACTCAACTATTTTTATCTCTTTTCATCTTCCAACTATCACTTTTTCTTTGAAGAAAAATTCTATGATAAATTTTTAAATTAAATTTTAAAATAAATGAAAGGACACAACATTTGAAACACTGGAAGAATTGAAGAAGGTGATGTTTTGTAGCGGTCACGTCATGGCCTTTCTATATGTTTCTTGAGCACCATTCGGTGAACAACTTTTTTATCCATTAGTAATCACCAATAAGGATGAGTTCAAATAAAACCAATTAAAAATAAATAAATTATATTAGTTCCATAATATTATTATATTTCAATACAATAATATGACGATCAATCTAATATCATAGCATCTTGACTTTAACGTTGCGTTAGTACGAAGGAAATAGATAAAAAGAAAGTGATGAATAGACCACAAATAAAGTAAAAAAAAAAAAAGGTTTGGTTATAAATCAATGAAGAAAAGACAAAAAATAAAAGTAGATGGGATATAATATAATTAATCCTATTAATTTTAGAATTTTTCCATCTTAAATATACTTAAACAAATAATTCAACTTATTTTAATCTAAATAACTTTTTCTATTTGATAAACCATACAAAACGTAATTTACGAAATTTGACTAAGAATCAATTATTTCCTTTAATAATATATTGTGTCAAATAATTATCCAAATAACAAGATTTATTTTAATAATTTGGAATTTGGTTTTATTTTGAACTTTATTTTATTTTTTATTTTTTATTTGAAAATGAAGAAAAGAAAACTGATAATTTGAGTTTTTAAAAAATAATTATTTAAAAAAATTGATTTAAAAGATAATTTCTTAAAAAGAATATTTAAAAAATATTATATAGGATATAATAATTTAAAAAATAATTCTGTAAAAAATATTTGAAACAATAATTATTTATAAAAATATGCAAAATGAGAAAAAATTTGTTAACGAAATTAACATTTATAAGAAATAATTTATTTTTTAAATTGTGGTTTGAAAATTTCAAATAAAAAATTTTAAAAAATAGTGAAAATGTTTTATGTAATTTAAATTATTTATTTGTAAATAATAAATATAATAATTAAAATATTTATGAATGTAAAAATTATTTTTAAAATCGTTTTTCTTTTATTTTTAAATAAAAGACAAAAAAAATAAAGTCAAGTTAATGAACCAAATTCTAAACTATAAACTGTGTTATTTAAGTAATTATTGGACAGAATATGTTATTTGAGTAAATATTTGAGAGAGTATTTATAGGAAGAAATAAATGGTCCAAGTATGCTAATTTGATCAAAACTTTGTTTATTTTTTTCTTTGTTTATATTTTGTTTTCCTTTTACATGAATAAAAAGTAAAAAATAAAAATGATAAAAATAAAATATAGTATGATTTTTTATTTTTATTTTTAAGATTTTATTTCATATCTCCTAGCAACCCGATATTATTCAACCCATGTTTTGACTGGAGTTAAATTTGGATTAGATTAAGTCATATCTAATATTGGTTTTTGTAAACATTGTTACAAAGTAGGTCACATTTTTTAATAATATTTATCATTGAAGTACATACGTCACGTTACTTATATTAATACTGTTATTTATATGAGTAATGTTACTTAATTGTTTTATATATCTTGAAAATATATATTAATGGAGAAAATATTTGAAATATTAATAATGTGGACTTAATTATGTAACTTGTAAAATTAAGTCAAACACTTATTTTAATAAATTTAGTATTCAAGTAAATTTTAATATTGAGTATTTAAATTTACATAACACTATAAAATTTATAAAATTAAAATAAAATTAGTTAAGAACATTTCCATCTATTGAACCAAAAAATGGTTATTTAACAATTTGTTTGGTTCCTATATAGGATGTACAAATTTTATTATTTTTCTCTTCCATGCTAAAAGCTTATTTTAAGATCTTCATCTACTTTTAGTATATTCTACAATATATTTCATATTTTAATATTTAAACTTAATTTTTAATATAAATCAAATAATTATCATGATGTGAATATAATTATAAATAAAAAAACATTTTCTTAATAAAAAATAAAATTTGTTTTTAATAAATCATAAATAGAATTAATGAAAAATACAAACATTGATGATGTAAAGCAATTTTATTGACTAATGACAAATAAAATACCACATTTCAATATTTAATCACAAAACTTAATATTAATAAAATTACAGTTTAAGCTTGAGGTTTTGGTGTTGATTTTCAGATCTAAAAGTATATCCTTTATTAGAATGTCATATATCATCACAATATTTTTTGGGTCCTCTACTTCTGTAACTTTTTGTGATGACAATATTTTTTTACCTTTAGAGTATTTTTAATGTTGGTCAAATTGATAGGGTTGGAAGATGTTCCACTTATTTTGTTCTTAATTTCCATATTATTCCTTTTCACAGCCTTTTGGACAATATGTGATGTTGGTGGTACTTCAACCAAAAACTCTTCATATTTTGATCAAAACTATGAGTCTTGTTGCACTTACATGTGTGATCTCTTCACTTATGAATAACACTCAACTTATTTTCGTAGAATTTTCTCCTTCTTCATCAAGAATAATATTTTCTGGTCAATTTGAAAAGAAACTTGTGGAAATTGTGTTTCAATATGAAGGGATTGTGGTGATAATATAGGGATTTTATTGTGTGTTCAAGTGGATGGACTCAAACCAAAACTATTGGAGGTCAATTAAAAGTTTATGTCAAGTTTTATAAAATAATTATAGTAATATGTTTTTAAATTAGTCCAGAAAACATATAAAAAATATACTTATATACAAGACAAATTAAATGTCATTTTATTAAAATTTATTATTAAGAATTTCAATAACTATTTTACGTGTCATCAAGAAATTTAGTGAACTTGTAATTAAAAGTAACTCCACGTTAACAGACAATTTTCTTATAAAAATCTATTAAATTGAAGAAAAAGGACATTTTCTTTTAATATAATAGTAGTCGACAATCATTGATAAAGAATTTATCTTTTGATCGTCAAGAAAATAGAAAGAGGAAAGTAGAAAGATTTGTCGTTGCAAAAACTAATGGGTTTAAACAAATTGTTAGTAGACCTTCATCTAACTTGATATTGAGCTTACTTTTCAAACTTTTCACAACACCATAATTCAACTAATGCATTTGAGACTTAAAAAAAGGTAGAGTAGTAGATATAATAACAGAAAAGAAAAATATAACATAATGATAGAGAAAAATAATATATAT